>Ga0206116_1000256_pt1 | contig 72395 bp, 64 predicted proteins | sample 3A1Ametagenome_FD_178000 | JGI IMG/M metagenome (GOLD analysis project Ga0206116, IMG submission 178000) | Enriched microbial communities from leaf-cutter ant dump, University of Wisconsin, Madison, United States - 3A1A | ecosystem: Environmental > Terrestrial > Nest > Insects nest > Nest dump...
CAGGATCGCGCCGTCCATCTGGGCGGCGCCCGTGATCATGTTCTTCACGTAGTCGGCGTGGCCCGGGCAGTCGACGTGCGCGTAATGGCGGTTGGTCGTCTCGTACTCGACGTGCGCCGTCGAGATCGTGATGCCGCGCGCCTTCTCTTCCGGCGCCTTGTCGATCTGGTCGTAAGCGGTGAAGGTAGCGCCGCCGGACTCCGCCAGCACCTTCGTGATCGCCGCCGTCAGCGACGTCTTGCCGTGGTCGACGTGGCCGATCGTGCCAACGTTGCAGTGCGGCTTGTTCCGCTCAAACTTTGCCTTCGCCATCGCTTTGGTCTTTCGTTCCCGACGTTCCGGACGCACACAATGGCCCGGCCGAGATCGGTTTTCCGTGGCGCACGCGGGATTGGAGCGGGTGAGGGGAATCGAACCCCCGTCGTAAGCTTGGAAGGCTTCTGCTCTACCATTGAGCTACACCCGCAAGCATCCCGCCGGCGCGACCGTCCGGGGCAAACGCGATCACGGACAAGCCGTGGAAAGTAATGGTGGAAGGGGCTGGATTCGAACCAGCGTACGCGTACGCGGGCAGATTTACAGTCTGCTGCCTTTAACCACTCGGCCACCCTTCCAGTCCGCGGCCTGGCGATGCCCGCCGCGGAGTTCGGCAATATGCGAATTTTTCAGGGCTTGTCAACACGGGTTAAGCGGTTCACACCAGAAAAAATTCGGCCGCAGTCCGCTGCCGCCCCCTCCCCTTCTTCGTGGGTATCATGACGCGCTCCAGACATCCCGGTTCCGGCCCCTCGTCCGCCCGTCCCGCAGACCGCAATGTCGACCGCAGCACCGACCGGTCCGGCGCCAGGCTGCAGCAAGGTGCATCTCCGCGGCAGGACGAAGGCGACGAGGGAGCGCGCGGCGGCCGCAGGTCGGCGAAGGGAGGACGTGGGCCGGCCGCGCGCGGCGTGCTTCTTTATGGCCTGCACCCGGTGGCCGCCGCCCTGACCAACCCCGAACGGCGCATCCACCGCCTGCTGGTAACCGACTCGGGCCGCGCCGCGCTGGAGCCGGCGATCGCCGCCGCCCGCGCCCAGGGGCTGCAAAGGCCTGAGGCTTCGCCGGCCGACCGGATGGAGCTTGACAGGATGCTGCCGCCGGGTGCGGTGCATCAGGGCGTCGTCGTCGATGCGTCTCCCCTGCCCGATCTCGGCATCGAGGATCTGTGCAACGAGCTGGCCGGCGAAACGTCGGCGGTCGTCGTGGCGCTCGATCAGGTGACCGACCCGCACAATGTCGGCGCCATCCTGCGCTCTGCCGCCGCGTTCGGCGCCCGTGCCGTCGTGGTGACCGAGCGCCATGCTCCCGAAACGACCGGCGTTCTCGCCAAGAGCGCTTCGGGCGCCCTGGAGGCGGTGCCGCTGATCCGCGTCACCAATCTGGCGCGGGCGCTGACGGAGCTGCAGCAGAATGGCTTCTGGTCGGTCGGGCTTGCCGAATCGGGCACGTCGACGCTGGCCAAGCTGGACCTGACCGGCAAGACGGTGCTGGTGATGGGCGCCGAAGGCAGTGGCCTGCGCCGGTTGACGATGGAGCGTTGCGACGCTGTCGCCCGGCTTCCGACCGGCGGCCCGGTCGGCAGCCTCAATGTTTCCAACGCCGCCGCGGTTGCGCTCTACGAAGTCGCCCGCCTCCGCGAGTGATGGCTCGGCAGGGCGGACGCGGCCAAGTGCTTGTTTACGCGAAAGAGAGTCGCTAAGGTGTGCGTCCCGCAATCGGCGGGCACGCCGGATTAGCTCAGCTGGTAGAGCAGCTGATTTGTAATCAGAAGGTCACGGGTTCGATTCCTGTATCCGGCACCAGATTTTTCAACGGCCTGGCGCACCCTGCGCTAGGCCGTTTTGCTTTCCGGGGGACGGTCGGCCGCGCACCGATCTGCCGAGGCGGATCCGATCAACCGACCCGGAGAGCTTGCCCGACCCAGGCCGGTGTCCAATCGCTGTGACGCATAGCATGGAACAATCCGTCAATCTGTGACGCTTCAACCGGCATGCCGGGGTCTCTTCCATCCGTCCGGTCGGATGCAGGTCGGATTTGACCCAGAGGGTTTTCCGACCTCTTTTTGCATGAGGAACAAACACCAGTCGTACGGGAAATTTCCCCACGCCTCGTCTTAGCCCCCCGGTATAGGCATATGAAGTTACTCGTCTTGAGTACCCCTTACCGCATATTATGCCGAAATAGTTCTTGAATTTACGTTTCCAGGCCCATAAGCGCTCGGTAGATATCGCATGTGGGTGAATTATGGTTTTCAGTTCCATCGTATTTATATTTTATTTCCTGCCAATTTTTATCTTTTGCTACTACGCGCTGCCGCTGAAGCACGGAACCCTCCTGTTTTTTAGTTTGATTTTTTACGCATATGGCGAGGTGATCTACACCTACGTCATGCTGTTGTCGATCCTCGTAAATTACACCTTTGGGCTGTGGATCGCCAGCCAGAACGGACGGGGCCGCAAGCTCGCCATGGGCACCGGCGTCGTCGTCAACCTGGGCATTCTGGTCTATTTCAAATATCTCGGTTTCTTCTACGAGATGGTGGCCGCGGTGATTCCCGACCTGCTGTCGGGGCCGCCGCAGGTGCACCTGCCGCTCGGCATCTCGTTCTTCACCTTCCACGCGCTGTCCTACCTGATCGACGTCTATCGCCGGCAGGTCCCGGTCGAGCGCAGCCTGATCTATGTCGCCGTCTACATCACCATGTTCCCACAGCTCGTGGCAGGACCGATCATCCGCTTCCACGACATCCGGGACGAAATCCACAACCGCAAGGTCGGCGCCGGGCTGTTCGCCGAAGGCATCCAGATCTTCGTGATCGGCCTCGCGCAGAAGGTGCTGATCGCGAACACGGTGGCAGTGGCTGCGGACCAGATCTTCACGCTCGATCCGACAGGGTTGAGCCTGCCGATCGCCTGGCTGGGCATCGTCTGCTACACTTTGCAGATTTTCTTCGATTTCTGCGGCTATTCGACCATGGCCATCGGGCTGGGGCTGATGATCGGCTTCCATTTCCCGCTGAACTTCAACTATCCATACATCGCCCAGTCGATCACCGAATTCTGGCGCCGCTGGCACATCTCGCTGTCGATGTGGTTCCGCGACTATCTCTACATCCCGCTGGGCGGCAACCGCGCCGGTCCGCTGGCCACCTACCGCAACCTGTTGATCGTCTTCTTCCTGTGCGGCCTTTGGCATGGCGCCAGCTGGACCTTCGTGGTCTGGGGCCTGTGGCACGGCGCCTTCCTGGTGTTCGAACGGCTGGGCATAGCCAAGCTGCTCGACCGGTCGGCGCCGGCGGTCCGCCATGTCTACACGCTGCTGGTTGTGATGATCGGCTGGGTCTTCTTCCGCGCCGACACTCTGGACCATGCCTGGATCTTCCTGAAGGCCATGGCCGGAGCCGGCCATCCCAGCCCTCTGGCCCCGCATGTCCTGCAGTTCCTGACGCCGGAGACCGTCACCGCCCTGGTCATCGGCGCGGTCGCCGCGACGCCGCTGTTCGGCCGGCTGGTGCGGAGCGGGCTGGATGCGGTGCGGAACGCGGCCGGCGGGCGCATGCTGGTCGGCACCGGTGAGGCGCTGTACCTCGCCGGCCTGCTCGGCATGTTCGCTCTGGCGGTCATGAGCCTCGCGGCCGGCACCTACAACCCCTTCATCTACTTCCGGTTCTGACCATGCGAGCGATGTCTCTCGGGATCGTGCACAGCACGCTTTTACAGAAGCTGTGCATCGGGATCTTCCTGGCGCTCCTGCTGCTGCCGATGATCGGCCAGACGCTGTCGGTCGGGACCGGCGTGACGGCGACCGAAATGCGGGCACCGAACGAACTGCCCGGCCTGCCCGCCACGTTCGACGAGTTCTCCGTCCTGCCGCAGCGTTTCGAGGCGTGGTTGAAGGACCATTTCGGCTTCCGCAACGATCTCGTCCTCGCCAACAACTTCATCCGGGTCAAGGTGTTCGGGCAGAGCACCTCGCCGCTGGTCGTGCTCGGTCGGAACGGCTGGCTGTTCTACGCCGGCGAGCATGCGCTCGAGCAGACGCGTGGCATCGACCGCTTCTCGCCGGAGGAACTGGACCGCTGGATCGACGTGATGGAGCGGCGGCAGGCATGGCTGGCGGAGCGCGGCATCCCCATGCTGATGGTCGCGATCCCCAACAAGGAGCGCGTCTATCTGGAGGAGCTGCCGGCCTGGGCCACCCAGGCGAACCCGGAAAGCCGGATGGAGCAGATCGTGCGGCGGCTGGCGGAACGTCACTCGCCGCTGGTGTTCAAGGACATGACCGCCGACCTCGTCGCCGCGAAGAAGAGCATGAAGGTCTATCTCCAGGCCGACACCCACTGGACCGGCGACGCCGCCTTCGCCATCGGCTACCGGCAGATCACGGACTGGATCAAGACGGTCCGCCCGGGTTTCACGCCGCTGACACCCGCAGACATGAAGCAGCTTCATGTCATGCGGCAGGGCGTCGACCTCGACCTCGCCCGCATGCTGGGACTGGCCGCGGTTTATCAGGAAGAGGAAGTCCGCTACGAGTCCTTGAGGCCGCCCAAGCTGCGCGCCAACGACGTCTCGATGCCGAACGGCATCGTCCAGAACATCCTGCGCGCCGATCTGCCGACGGCTCCCAGCGTGGTGTGGTTCCGCGACTCCTTCACCATCCCCATGTTCCCATACATCGCCGAGAGCTTCAGCAAGGCGGTGGTCACGGAGCACAAGGGGCTGCGCTTCGACAAGGCGCTGATCGAGGAGCAGAAGCCGGATGTCGTGGTCTACCAGTTCGTCGAGCGCTCGCTCAACAACCCTGTCCCGGCGGAATGAGCCGGAACGGACCGCCGGCATATCCTTGCCCCTTTTCAAGAACCGTCAGTCCGATTTCACCGCCGCGTTCCCGGTCGGCGCCGACGCAGGCTTCCGGAGCGTTCGGGATCGCGCGGCAGGCCCAGCAAACCGCCCCCATCCGCGGATGCGGACCGTCAAAGCCGTTGCCGGGAGCAGCAGGGCTGCCGCGATCAACGGGATGCCGAATGCCAACAGCGTCAGGCCGGTGTCGGGCATCGGGCGCTGCCATGGCTTGAGCCGTCTGGCCGCATCGCTTGATCGTCGTTGAGTCCACCGACGCGTCCCAACAGGGAACGCCTGGCAGGGTGTGGCGGTTGGGAAAGGCATCGGAATGCCCCCCAGAGCAGCTTGCGCGAAAGGCCGACCATGACCAAGCCCCATCCCCAAGCGGGCGACCGGACGCCCACCACCCCCAGCGCCGAGGCGAACCGGATGCGCGCGGACATCGACCGCGGCCTGACCGGCGACAAGGTTCCCGCCACCGATCCCGCCGCGGCACCGCTCGGTACCGATGACGAAGCTGCCGGCACAACCCCGCCGCACGGCATCTCGCGCGATGCGGTCGTTCCACCCAACCAGCGCATGCCGCCGGGACAGAAAAAGGGTGGCGACACCCTCGACACCTGATCGGAAGTCCCGATCCGCAGACAGCAGAAAGCCCGGCCGGGTGTTCCCCGGCCGGGCTTTCCTGCGATCCGACGGCGCTCTGCGCCCGCTCTGGAAAGCGATGCTTAGAAATAGCGCTCCGGAATGCGGACCACGTCGTCCGGCATCACCGAGGTGGTGATGGGGGCCTTGCGGAGTTCCTTCTTGGGATCGCTGCCGCGGGTGATGAGGACGTAATCCTCCTTGGCGCGATAGGTGTAGCCGCCGGCCATCGCCACCGCCGACAGGGCGGTCATGCCGTTGACATACTGGTACTGGCCGGGATTGCGCACCTCGCCCAGAATGAAGAAGGGTCGGTGGTTCAGCACCTCGACGCTGACCTTCGGATCCTTCACATAGCCGGCGGACAGCCGGGTGGCGATTTCCTTCTCCAGGTCCCGGGTGTTGCGGTCCTTGGCCGAAACCTCGCCGATCAGCGGCATGGCGACCTTGCCGGTGCCGTCGACGCGGAATTCGCCGGACAGCTGCTCTTCACCGAACACGATGACGCGCAGAGCGTCACCCGGGCCGAGACGGTATTCGCCGATCTGACCGGCGCTGGCGGTCTCCATCGGCGCGTCGTTGCCGCCGGCACAGCCGACCATGGCAACGGCGAGCGCGGCCAACCCGATCCCCTGGCCCAGCGCACGGATCACCTGACGTCGATTCATCCCTAAACCCTTTCCCTGGCTGGTGGATGCCTGCCACAGCGCCGGTCCGGCCCGTTCGACGGTTCGGTTCCGAGGAACCGGCCCGTCCGCCGGCCGCCTTGCAGCGGCGCCCTTTGGTCACGCACCTGAATTCGGGTGGAGACTAGCAACTCGCAAGCGCTTGGGAAAAAGTGGAGAGGAATTACCGCCTTCGGATCTGGTCAGTACATCGCCATCGATAATAAGAGCAGGCATAAGAAAAGGGCGCCCGTCATAGGACGGACGCCCTGCCCTGTTCAGCGGAACCTTTAGGACCTTTGGCCGGGACTTTCCCGGTCGGCCGACCCGATTCCGCCGCATTACATGCTGGATTACATCTGGGCGCCGAGTCGCAGATAGATGAGATTGTCGCTGTACTCGGCGGCGCTGATGTTGGAGTTGCGCTTTTCGTAGGTATAGCCGCCGGTCAGATACAGGTTGCGGTTCATCTGATAGGTGCCGCCGACGCCGGCCGTATAGACCTTGTCGTTGCGGTCGTTGCCGTTGAAGTCGTCCTGGCGGTATTGCAGGCGGCCGTTCAGCACCAGCGAGCGCAGCAGCTCATGGTCGACGCCCAGCGCGACCAGGGTACGGGTGTAGCTGGAGGCGGTGCCGAAGCCGGGGCTGGCCGACGTCTCGCGCACCTGGCGGCTGGCGGTGGCGCTGATGCCGGTCAGCTGGGTGACCGCCCAGTTCACGCGCCCGCCGAAGGACAGGCCGCTGAAATCCTCCAGCCGCGAATCCTTGTAGTTGCGGACGAGGTAGCCGGCGAAGACCTCGCCGGTGATCAGGCCGGTCAGGTCGGTGGCCAGACCGCCCACCACCTCGTAGCCGTCCGAGTCGCGGTCGAGGCCAAAGGCGTCGCGGTCGTTCTTGTGGCGGGTCCAGGAATAGGTCCCCTGGACGAAGGCCTCGTAGCCTTCGATGAACTCATAGCCGACGCGGCCGACCGATGCGTATTCCCAGCGGTCGCGGTCGCCCTGACGGGCGACGCCGCCGCCGATCAGGTCGACGTCGTCATAGGAGATGTACTGGGCCGACCCGGAAACGCGGGCGCGCAGACGGTTGAAGCGCTGGGTGTAGCCGGCTTCGCCGCCGCTGGTGAGATAGGTCACCGGCTCGGCATAGCCCTGCAGGCTGTTGATGTCGCCGCGGCCTTCGTGATTGCGGCGGTGGAACAGCTGGCCGTCCAGCGCACCGCCCTTGTTCACGTCGAAGCGGCCGTCGGCCTGCACCGCGTAGTCGGTATAGTTCTCGCCGGAATGGTCGCTGTAGCGGCCGGCATCGGCCGAGGCCGAGAAGTTCAGCGCGTGGGCCGAGAAGTCCGACTTGATGTCCAGCCGCGGCCGGACCGTCCAGATGACGTCGTCCTCGTGGTTGTCGCGCGTGGCGTAGACATTGGTGTCGTAGGTGGCGCCGGCTTCGACCCGCGGCAGGAACAGGAAGGAGCCGGCGCGCAGCCCAAGCTGCTCCAGCTCCGGCCGGCGGCGCTCCAGCACGGTTTCGCCACGCTGCAGGTCGTCCTGGGCGGCGGCGGGAAGCGACGTCAGCCCGGTCGAGGCGAGAGCGAGGGCGAGAAGGGAAAGGGTGCTGGTCTTCATGGAGTCACCGCGCTTGGCTGGGTTCGGTCGGCTCACTGGGCCGGGGGTCCGGCTCCTTGGTGGGACACGCGCCGCCACGGGTTTCCGGCCAGAACCCCGGCCGGGACCGCTGCGGACGCATCCTCGGCAAAGACACAACAAACCGTGGTTCCCACGCAACAGTGAAGCCTGCGCAGCGCCGCTTTTGCCGGGTCCTGTGGTGTAGCCGCAACAAAAAGCTGCCGGCCGTGCGTTGACGCCTAAAGCGATGACCCGCTTGATTTCAGCGCATTTTTTAAATGGTCCTAAGATCAAGGTCATAGATCGGTGAGGCGAGCCGGCAATGCCGCAGGGTTCCTGCTTTGGAACCGCCCGCCCGGCATCGGGTTGTTCATGACGATTCTTGACCTGCAAAGGTGCCGCATGACACGCCGACTCGACACTCCACCTCCGCCGCCTTCGACCAAGCGCCCTCCCGATGCAACCACCCCGCCCTACACGCCGGGCGGCGTGACTCCTCCCGAAAAGGACGATGCCGCCAGCCCGGCGGAAAAGACCGCTCCGCCCGACAGCTATCCGCCCAAACGGACCCCCTGACCAAAAGCAACCGGTGAAAGGCAGCGGCGGCGGACGCGTATCGCGCCGCCGCAGTCATGAATCGGCGCTGCAGACGCTTCGAATTGCGATAGAAACCGCATGCAGCTTATTTTCAGGCTTGCGGGGCTTCTTTTGTTGCGCAAGCGATGACATTCGCAGTCCTGTGGCTCTATGCCGCATCTGCGAAGATTGCACTGTGCCCATTGTGTTTTCTACCCTTTCCATGAGGAACGCATGATGGACGCATCGGATGGTGACAGGCGGGAAACGCCGCGCCATCCCTGCCCACGCAGCCGGGAGCGGCGGTCCGTGCCCGCCCCAGCCTTCGCCCCGGACCGAAGGCGGGCGCGAACCACGGGCCCGCTGCCATGGACGACTTCGGACGACTGCCTCCCGACGACTACCAGTTGGCCGGCCAGGTTCACCACCGCCTGCGCCGTGCCCATCAGCGCGCCTCGGCGATCTTCATCGACGTGATCGGCGATCAGCTGCTGACCCCCACCCAATGGGGGGCGCTGGCCACCCTGCATGCCGAAGGTCCGCTGTCGCAGAACCAGCTCGGCCGCCTGACCTATATGGATCCCGCCACGACCCAGGGCGTGATCCTGCGGCTGGTGGAACGCAACCTGGTGGAACGCCAGCCCGACCCGCAGGACCGCCGCCGCACCAGCGTCCGGCTGACCCGGATCGGCCAGGCCCTTGTCATCGACCTGATGGCGAACGCCGCCGCCGCCCATGAACAGACGCTGGCCCCGCTGAGCGAGGAAGAGCGGGTGCAATTCATGTCGCTGCTGGCCCGTCTGATGTAGGCGGCACCCAAGCGGGGCACCCAAGGAAAGGCACGGGCGGGAAAATCCCGATCAGGCGGTGACTTTTGCGCCGGGTTTGCTATGAACGCGGTGTGTTGCGTCGCACCGCGACCGGACACGCCGCTGGTCTCTTACGAACCGGGGTCCCCGCAGGATGAAGCACCGCCACCCGACCGCCTCGCCGCTGGCGAAGCTCCTCCGCCCCGCCGCTCTGGGCGCCACCCTGTCAGTCGCGATTGCAGCGGCGGCCCTCGCTGCCGGCACCGCCGCGGCTCAGTCAGCGAAAGAACCGGTGAAATTCTCCGGCGCACCCGTGCGGGTGGGCGAGATCAACAGCTACACCGGCCTGCCCGCCTTCACCGTTCCCTACCGCCAGGGCTGGCAGTTGGCGCTGGAGGAGATCAACGCCGAAGGCGGCGTGATCGGCTGCTGCGAGCTTCAGGTCGTCTCCCGCGACGATGCCGGCAAGCCCGACGACGCGGTGCGTGTCGCGCAGGAACTGGTGACGAACGAGGCGGTCGACGTGCTGGCCGGCACCTACTTCTCCCACATCGGGCTGGCGGTCGCCGATTTCGCCGCGCGCAACAAGATGCCCTTCGTGGCGGCCGAGCCGTTGACCGACGCCATCACCTGGTCGAAGGGCAACCGCTACACCTTCCGCCTGCGCCCCAGCACCTACATGCAGGCGGCGATGCTGGTCGAGGAGGCGGCGAAGCTGCCGGCCAAGCGCTGGGCCACCGTCGCCCCCAACTACGAATACGGCCAGTCGGCGGTGGCGTGGTTCAAGCAGCTGCTGAAGGAGAAGCGCCCGGACGTCGAGTTCGTCGCCGAGCAGTGGCCGGTGCAGGGCAAGCTGGAGGCCGGGCCGACGGTGCAGGCCCTCGCCGCCGCCAAGCCCGACGCCATCTTCAACGTCACCTTCGGCGCCGATCTCGCCAAGTTCGTGCGCGAGGGCGAGGGCCGCGGCCTGTTCCGCAACCGCAAGGTCGTCAGCCTGCTGACCGGCGAACCGGAATATCTGGAGCCGATGAAGGACGAGGCGCCAGAAGGCTGGATCGTCACCGGCTATCCCTGGGACCAGATCGACACGCCCGCCCACAAGGCCTTCGTCGCCGCCTACACCGCGCGCTTCAAGGACTCGCCCAAGGCGGGTTCCATCGTCGGCTACATCACCATGAAGGCGGTGGCCGCCGCGATCACCAAGGCCAAATCGGCCAATGCGGAGCCGATCGTCGATGCGTTGGCCGGCCTGACCATCGACAGCCCGGTCGGCCCGGTGACCTTCCGCGCGTCCGACCACCAGGCGACCATGGGCGCCTATGTTGGCACCACGACCGTGAAGGACGGCCGCGGCACCATGAAGGACTGGCGCTACGCCGACGGTGCCAACTACCTGCCGCCCGACGACGCGGCACGCAAGATGCGGCCGGCGGAGTAAGGCGCCCGGCTTCCGGCGCCTCACCCCCATGTCCTTCCTTCTCGTCCAGGCCCTCAGCGGGCTTGCGACCGCGGCGACGCTGTTTCTGGTGTCGTCGGGGCTGACCATTGTGTTCGGCGTGACGCGGATCGTGAATTTCGCGCACGGCTCCTTCTACATGGTCGGCGCCTATGCCGGCTGGTCGCTGATCGAGCGGTTCGGCGGCACGCCGGCCGGCTTCTGGGGATCGGTCGCCGCCGCCGCCCTGGCGATGGGCGTGCTGGGGGCCGCGATGGAGATCGGGCTGCTGCGCCGGCTCTACCGATCGCCGGAGCTGTTCCAGCTGCTGGGCACCTTCGGCGTTGTTCTGGTCGTGCAGGATCTGACCGCCTGGGCCTGGGGGCCGGAGGATCTGCTGGGCCGCCGGGCGCCGGGGCTGAAGGGCTCCATCGACATCCTGGACCAGCCCTTCCCGCTCTACGATCTCGTGCTGATCGGGCTGGGGCCGCTGGTGCTCGGGCTGTTGTGGCTGCTGTTCAACCGCACCCGCTGGGGCACCTTGGTGCGTGCGGCGACGCAGGACCGCGAGATGACCAGCGCGCTCGGCGTCGATCCGGCGCGGCTGTTCACCGGCGTGCTGTTCCTGGGCTGCGCGCTGGCCGGTCTGGGCGGCGCCCTGCAGGTCCCGCGTGAGTCGGTGACCTTGCAGATGGACATGGCCATCGTGGTCGAGGCCTTCGTCGTCGTCGTGGTAGGTGGCATGGGCAGCCTCACCGGCGCCTTCCTCGCCTCGCTGCTGATCGGGCAATTGCAGGCCTTCGGCATCCTGGTCTTCCCGCAGATCACGCTGGTGATCGTTTTCCTGTTCATGGCGGTGGTGCTGGTGCTGCGCCCCCACGGCCTGCTCGGCCGGGCGGAGGAAGCACCGCCGACCGCGCCGGCAACGGTGACCGTGCCGCTGTCGGCCGGACGCCATGCCGGGGCTTGGGCGCTGGCCCTGCTGGCGCTTCTCGCCGCAGCGCCGCTCGTCGCCGGCGACTATGGGCTGATCCTGCTGACCGAGGTGTTGATCCTCGCACTGTTCGCCGCCAGCCTGCATCTGCTGATCGGGCTGGGCGGGCTGGTGTCCTTCGGCCATGCGGCTTGGTTCGGGTTGGGCGCCTACGGTTCGGCCCTGCTGGTCAAGCATCTGGATGCACCGATGCCGCTGGCGCTGGCCGGGGCGCCGGTTCTGGCCGGGCTGGGGGCGCTGGTCGCGGGCTGGTTCTGCGTGCGGCGGTCGGGGCTGTATTTCGCCATGCTGACGCTGGCCTTCGCCCAGATCGTCTGGTCCATCGCCTTCCAATGGTATGCGGTGACCGGTGGCGACAACGGCATCCTTGGCGTCTGGCCGTCTGCCTGGGCGGCGGGGAAGGCGACCTATTACTGGCTGACGCTGGGCTTGTGCGGCGGTGCCTTGTGGCTGCTGCGCCGGGCGGCCTTCGCTCCCTTCGGCTATGCGCTGCGGGCCGGGCGCGACTCGGGGCTCCGCGCCGAATCGGTGGGTATCGACGTGCGCCGCTTCCAATGGATGGCCTTCGTGCTGGCCGGCACCGCGGCGGGTCTGGCCGGCGGGCTCTATGCCTTCGCCAAGGGCAGCGTCTTTCCCACCTTGCTGGCGGTGCCGCAATCGGTCGATGCGCTGGTGATGGTTCTGATGGGCGGCATCCAGACGGTCGCCGGACCGCTGGCAGGCGCCGCTGTCTTCCATCTGCTCGAATCCGAGGTGATGAGCCTGACCGACTGGTGGCGGCTGGTGCTGGGCCTGATCATCGTCGCGCTGGTGCTGGTCTTCCCCAAGGGGATCGTCGGCTTCCTGTCCGGCATCAGGAGGCGGGCATGAGCGAGCTGGTGGTGCGCGACCTGCAACGCTCCTTCGGCGGGGTGCAGGCGGTCGGCGGCGTGTCCTTCACCCTGCGCTCCGGCGACCTGCTGGCGCTGATCGGTCCGAACGGCGCCGGGAAGAGCACCTGCTTCAACCTGCTGAACGGGCAACTGCGCCCCGACTCGGGATCGGTCAGGCTGGACGGCACCGAGCTGGTCGGGCTGCCGCCGCGGCGCATCTGGGCGTTGGGCGTCGGGCGCACCTTTCAGATCACCGCGACCTTCGCCTCGATGACGGTGGCGGAGAATGTGCAGATGGTCCTGCTGTCGTGCGCCCGCCGGCTGTTCGGGCTGTGGCGCCCGGCCGCCGCCCAGTTCCGAGAGCCGGCATTGGCGCTGCTGGGCCGCGTCGGCATGGCGGCACAGGCCGACCGGCCCTGCGGCGTTCTGGCCTATGGCGACGTGAAGCGGGTCGAGCTGGCGATGGCGCTGGCGAGCGAGCCGACCGTGCTGCTGATGGACGAGCCGACCGCCGGCATGGCCCCGGCCGAGCGCCTCGCCCTGATGGCGCTGACGGCGGAGCTGGTGCGCGAGCGCGGCCTCGCCGTGCTGTTCACCGAGCATGACATGGACGCCGTCTTCGGCCACGCCACCCGCGTGCTGGTGCTCGACCGCGGCCGGCTGATCGCGGAGGGCTCGCCGGCTCAGGTGCGCGCCGACAAGCGTGTGCAGTCCGTCTATCTGGGAGGCGAGGCGTGAGCGAACCCCTGCTGTCGGTCGACGGCCTCCAGGCCTGGTATGGCCGCGCCCACATCCTCGACGGCGTCGCCCTGACGGTGGGCCGCGGCGAGGTGGTGGCGCTGATGGGCCGCAACGGCGCCGGCAAGACCACCACGCTGAAGGCGATCATGGGGCTGGTGGAGCGGCGAGCCGGGGTGTTGCATTTCGACGGCCGCGACCTGTCTGCCCTGCCCGCTCATCGCATCGCCCGGCTCGGCGTCGGCTATGTGCCGGAGGACCGCCGCATTTTCGCCGACCTGACGGTGGAGGAAAATCTGGAGGTCGGCCGCCAGCCGCCCCGCCCCGGCACGCCGGCCTGGACGCCGGAGAAACTCTTCGCACTGTTCCCCAACCTCGCGGAGATGCGAGGCCGCCGCGGCACCCGGATGAGCGGCGGCGAGCAGCAGATGCTGACGCTGGCCCGCACGCTGATGGGCAACCCGTCGCTGCTGTTGCTGGACGAACCGTCGGAAGGGCTGGCGCCGCTGATCGTGAAGCAGATGGCCGACGCGGTCCGGCGGCTGAAGGCGGAAGGGCTGTCGGTGCTGCTGTCCGAACAGAGCCTGTCCTTCGCCTCGGCGGTCGCCGACCGCGCCTGCGTCATCGAAACCGGCCGCCTGCGCTGGACCGGCACGATGGCGGAGTTGCTGGCGGATGACAGGGTGAGGGCGGCCTATCTGTCGGTTTGACCGCCCCGTCCCCTTTCCTCACTGCCCGGCGATGCTGAGATCCATCACCGACTTCGGATCCAGCGCCTTGTCGACCTGACCTTCCGACTGCCAGAACTTCACCTGATTGATCACATCGTCCACCAGCAGGCGGGCCTGCGGATCGACATAGGGCAGACCGGCGGCGGCGATGTCCGGCTTCTGCTTGGTCGCTTCGGCGATGATGGTCAGCAGCTCGTCATAGCCCGGCCCCTTCACCAGATTGCCGGCGGCGTCCTTGCCGTTGAAGGCGGCATGGTATTCGGCGAGCGCCGTCTTGTAGGCGCGGACGAACTTCTCCACCAGCGGCCGGCGGTCCTTCATCGTCTTCGGCGCGGTGAACAGGGCGCCGAGCTGCCAAGGCGTTTCGTCGCCGACCCAGCCCAGCATCTTGCCGGCGCCGTCGGCCACCAGCTGCCGCGACACGGTGGAGGGCGCGATGATGGCATCGACCTGCCCGCCCTTGAAGGCGGCGACCATCTTCGGCACGTCCTGCAACGGCACCATCGTCACGTCCTTGACCGTGAAACCGTGCTTCTGCGCCAGCAGCCCGATCATGTAATGGAAGGTCGAGCCGACGGTGGTGATGGCGACCCGCTTGCCCTTCAGGTCGGCCGGCGCCTTCAGCCCGGCGTCATAGGCGGCGTTGGTCGCGAGGTAGGCGCTGAGCGGGAAGCCCGGCTCGTCGCGGCTCTGCGCGGCAATGATCGTGACCGCCCCTTTGGAGGCGAGGTTGTAGAAGCCGGCGGTCAGGCCGGTGACACCGAAATCGACATCGCCCGAGGTCACGGCGACCGGCACCTGCTGGGCCGAGGTGAACATCTTCAGCTCGACGTCCAGCCCTTCCTTCTCGAAATAGCCCTTTGCCTTGGCGATGAAGATCGGCCCGGAGGAGGACAGCGCCAGCACGCCGACCGTCGCCTTCTCCAGCGGCTGCGCCAGCGCGGCGGACATAAGGGTGCCGGCGACGAAGACAGCACCGGTGGTGGCGATCAGGGCGCGCCGGGTAAGGCGGGCCACGGTCATGGCGGCGGTCATGGACGGAAATCCTCCCGATCGATGGTTCATGTTTCTTGGAATGAGCCGGTCAGCGCCAGTTCAGCAGACGCCGTTCGAGCTGCGACAGCACGGTGCCGATGGCGAGCCCCATCAGCGACAGCACCAGCACACCAGCCAACAGCGTGTCGGTCTGCATCAGGTTGCCGGCCATCAGCACGAAGGCGCCGATGCCGTATTCCGCCCCGATCATCTCGGCCGCCACCACCAGGATCAGCGCGATGGAGGCGGTGATGCGGAAGCCGGCCAGGATGCCCGGCAGGGCGCCCGGCAGGACGATGGAGCGCAGGATCGACCGCCAGGGCAGGCCAAAGCTCTGCGCCATTCGGATCAGGTTGCGCGGCACCGAATCGATGGCGCTGTAGGTGGCGATGACGGTGGGGAAGAAGACGCCGAAGCCGATGGTGGCGAATTTCGACGGCTCGCCGATGCCGAACCACAGGATGAACAGCGGCAGAAGCGCGATCTTCGGGATCGGGAAGAAGGCCGAGACCAGCGGTACGCCGACCGCACGGGCGGTGGAGAAGATGCCCATGCCGAAGCCGACCAGCATGCCGCCCGCGGTGCCCAATACCCAGCCGACGGCGATCCGCCCCAGCGACGCCTTCAGGTTCAGCCACAGCGATCCGTCCGTCACCATCCCGGCCAGCGCGTGGGCGACCGCACTCGGCGGCGGCAGGAACAGGGGGCTGGCGAGACCGAGACGACTCACGCCTTCCCACACCGCGATCAGCACGGCGAAGGCTGCCAGCGCCGCCCAGGGATGGCGCTTTACGGTAAACCCGCCGCCACGGAAGCGGACGGGCTGCCCCATCGCGGACGCGGCGGCTGCGGTGGATGGGTTCAGGCTGTCAGGCACGGGCGATCTCCCGGTCGGCCATTTGGGCTTCGGCCTTCATCAGGTGCCACAGCCGGTCGCGCACTTCGGCCAGATGGGCCTGGGCCGACGGCTCCTGCCGGCGCTCCCGCGGCTCCTCGATGGTGACCAGTTCGCGGATGCGGCCTGGACGGCGGCTCAGCACGCAGACCCGGTCGGCCAGCCGCAGCGCCTCGTCCAGATTGTGGGTGACATAGAGGGCGGTGGTCTTCTCCCGCCGCCAGAGTTCGAGGAAATCGTCCATCAGCAGCTCGCGCGTCTGGGCGTCCAGCGCCGACAGCGGTTCGTCCAGCAGCAGCATCGCCGGGCGCACCGCCAGCGCGCGGGCGATGCCGACCCGCTGGCGCATGCCGCCGGACAGCTGCTTCGGCAGCGCCTTGCGGAATTCCCACAGCCCCATGCGGCGCAGGCCGCTGTCGATGCGCTCGCGCCGCTCGGCGGCGGAAAGGGGGTGATGCTCCAGCACCAGGGCGACATTGTCCTCCACCGTGCGCCAGGGCAGCAGGGCGAAGTCCTGGAAAATGAAGGTGATCGGGTTCAGGCAGCCGTCCGGCACCTCTCCTTCCACCCGGATGCTGCCGGAGGTCGGAGCGACGATGCCGCCGGCGATGCCGAGCAGCGTCGATTTTCCGCAGCCGCTGGGACCGATCACCGCCAGGATTTCGCCCTCCGCCAGCGTCAGGTCGATGCCGTCCAGCACGGTCAGATCGTCATAGCGGTGGGTCAGATTGGAAACGAGAAGCCTCATCGCGCCCTTATCAAGCCTGCACCTGTGTCGGGTGGGTCCGACTGTTCGTTGGGCCTGCCACTATAACGCGGCGTTCCGGCGGCGGAGAGGGGAAAGGCGTTCCGCATCCCAGCCATACGGCAGTATGGTAGTGGCCGGAAGGCGTCAAGCCGCTGTCGGTTTCGCGACAGCAGTCGTCAGGCGGTTCCGCTGACCGGCCCGCTGCCTGCCGGCCCATTGCCCGCCGGCAGATCGAGCACCCGCAGCGCCGCGGCACAGCGACCGACCGCGGCTTCCGCCAGGGCATGGCGCTCGCTGAGGCCCGCCTCGTCCACCTCGTCGGGAGTCATCGCCTGCAACAGCACGCGCAAAGTGCGGACATAGGTGCGCAGGAGCGTGGCTTCCTCGGCATGGTCGCCCAGCAGACCGGCCTGTCCGGCGGTGCGCAGGGCGACAAGCTCGCCGTCCAGCGATGCGGCGGCCATCTCGATGGCCAGCAGGGCCCGCGTCAGACGGACATGCTTCAGAACGACGACATCGGCCATGTCCACCTCCCCTGCCTGCTGGAATGGCTGGGTGAAAAGCAATGGCCGTGCCAATGTCCTTGCGGGAACCCTCAGTGCCCCCGCATCGACGGGTGCCAGGCCGTGGTCGCCCGCTCCAGCAGCGCCAGCGCACCATAGAGTCCCGATCCGGTGAGCGCCGCCACCGCAATGGTGGCCCAGACGATGTCGAGATTCATCCGCGCCACCTCGGTGGAGATGCGGAACCCCATGCCGACCACCGGCGTGCCGAAAAACTCGGCGACGATGGCGCCGATCAGCGCCAGGGTGGAGCTGATCTTCAAGCCGTTGAACAGGAAAGGCAGCGCGTTGGGCAGCCGCAGCTTGACCAGCGTGCGGCCATAGCCGGCGGCGTAACTGCGCATCAGGTCGAGCTGGATGCGCTCGGAGTTGCCGAGACCGGCGAGCGTGTTGATCAGCATTGGGAAGAAGGTCATGACGACGATGACCGCCGCCTTCGATTGCCAGTCGAAGCCGAACCACATGACCATGATCGGTGCGATGCCCACCACCGGGATGGCACTGGCAAGATTGCCGAGCGGCAGCAATCCGCGGGCAAGAAACGGCACGCGGTCGGCAAGGATTGCCACCAGGAAGCCGGCACCGCAGCCCATGACATAGCCACGCAGGACGGAGGTCAGCACGGTCTGGCGGAAATCGTCCCACAGCACCGGCGCGCTGGCGGCCAGCGCCGCGACGATGCGGCTGGGCGGCGGCAGCAGGATCGCCGGCACCTGGAAGCCGCGGACCAGCACCTCCCATCCCACCAGCAGTCCGAGTCCGAACAGCCCGGGCACCACGACGGAACGGGTCCAGCCCGGCACGCCGGCCAGCACCCCCATCACCCGCCACAGCAGCAGCGTCGCCGCGACCAGGAACAGCCACAGCCCCCAGCCGGCCGACAGGTCCAGCCCTTCGTTCAGCAGATGCAGCGGCAGGAGCCAAGCCAGCGCCACGCCGGCCAACTCCACCCAGGCGCCCCAGACCCGCTTCGGTGCTGAGGCGCCGGCAACGACGGCAAGCACCACCCCGATCAGGAACAGCGGCGCCATCGTTCCGCCGAACCAGCCAAGGACGGCACCATTCCGGACCCCCACCGGCATGACCAGCGCCGCCAGCGCCGGCAGGGCGATGGCGACCAGCCCCCAATCGGCGGCCGTGCGTAGGCTGGTGCGGTAGGAAGTCGTCGCCTCATCTCTCGTCGAATCGCTCATCGCGCCCCCGCCCGGCCCAGCAGGACCAGCTCAAGCCCGCGCACCACCGCGATCAGCGCCACCGACAACAGCGAGGCCATGATCAGTGCCGCCCAGATCTGCACGGTCTGGCCGTAATAGGATCCCGACAGCAGCCGCGCGCCCAACCCGGCCTGACCGCCGGTCGGCAACTCGCCGACGATGGCGCCGACCACGCTGATGGCGACCGACACTTTGAGGCTGGCGAACAGGAAGGGCATGGAGGCTGGAAGCCGCAGCGACCAGAAGGCGCGGAGCCCGCTCGCCGAATAGGTCCGCATCAGGTCGAGCCACAGCGGATCGGCGGAGCGCAGCCCCTTCACCATCCCCACCGTGATGGGAAAGAAGCAGAGATACATGCAGATCACTGCCTTCGGCAGCAGCCCGGTCAGCCCGATGTTGCCGAGGATGACGACGATCATCGGGGCAATCGCCAAAATCGGGATGGTCTGCGACGCGATCACCCAGGGCAGCAGGCTGGCCTCCAGTGTCCGGGTATAGACGATGCCGGCGGCCAGAAGGAGGCCCAGCAGGAGGCCCATCGCCAGACCGGTCAGCGCCGCCTCCGCCGTCACCCAGGCATGGAACAGCAGATTGCGCGGGCTGGTCGGCGCGTAGCCGGTCAGGGAACTCCACAGCTCAACCACCACCTGATCGGGGGTGGGCAGGATCGGCCGCTTCATCGCATAGGCCTGGGCCAGCACATCCGCAAAGCCGGCCGGCTTGTTGGCGCGCGCCAGCGTTTCAGCCGCCTGCGGCCAATTCAGCCACGCCGCCCCGATGTACCAAGCCGCCAGCAGGAGCAGCGTCATCACGGCGACGGGAAACGCACGCCTAGTCATCGTAGCTGTGCCCCTCCTTCAGCCCCTCGCGCACGCGGTGGGCGATGGCGGCGAATTCCGGCGACTCGCGGATGTCCAGCGTACGCTCGCGCGGCAGGCTGTTGCAGTCGATGACATCGAGGATGCGGCCGGGGCGCGGGCTCATCACCACGATGCGGGTGGAGAGGAACACCGCCTCGGCAATCGAATGGGTGACGAAGACGCAGGTCTTGCCGGTCGCCCGCCACAGCTGGGTCAGATGCAGGTTCAGGTGGTCGCGGGTGATCTCGTCGAGCGCGCCGAACGGCTCGTCCATCAGCAGCAGGTCGGGCTGCAAGGCCAGCGCGCGGGCGATGGACACCCGCTGCTGCATGCCGCCCGAAAGCTGCCAGGGAAACTTGCGCTCGAAGCCCGACAGGCCGACGCGCTCCAGCTGCTCGCGGGCGCGTGCCTGCCGTTCGGCGCGGCCGATCCCCATGATCTCCAGCGGCAGCATGACGTTGCGCTCCACCGTCCTCCAGGGATAGAGAGCCGGGGCCTGGAAGACGTAGCCATAGAGCCGTTTCAGCCGCGCCTGTTCCGGCGTCATGCCTTCGATGGCGATCCGGCCGGAGGTCGGACGCTCCAGATCGGCGATCACGCGCAGCAGCGTGGTCTTGCCGCAGCCGCTGGGACCGATCAGCGAGACGAAATCGCCCCTGCCGATGGTCAGGTCGACCTCGCTCAGCGCCGTGACCGGCTTGTCCGCCGTGGGATAGACCAGCGACAGCTTGCGTGCCTCGACAACCACCGGGGACCTGGCCGAAGAAGCGGCCCGGTCCGAGCCTTGCCCGGAAGCGGACGCCTCCCGGACATCGAGCGGATTTGGGAAGGTCACGGGCGGCGGTCCTTCACAGGGCGAATAGCGGGCGGGTTTGGAAAACGGGTCTGACGGTTTGGCCAGAAATCATCCACCTCGCAAACTATCACTGCCCCGACCAGGGCACCAGGGTTGCAAAAGTCCGGCCTTCCCGGTGACGGGCATTGCAGACAACTTCGTTACCAAGGCGTCCATCGTTTTGACGGGGTGGGCAAGGCGCGATCCCGGCTGAACACGCTGCGCGGGTAAAATATCCCGTGAGAGAGGCGGGGCGAAAGAACTGGACGGGCGGCACCCCGCCGGAACAGGATCACGCCCCGCTCACGACCGCGCCAGCGACATGCCCGCCGCCAAGCCGCCCCCCAGTCTGGAAGTCACGCGCGAAGACGGCGCGGCCGGCACCGTGTTCGTGGCGACGCCGGTGCTGACGCCGGTGATCCGCACGCGCTATCTGCTGATCGCGGGGCTGCTGGCGACCGGCTTCATCGCCGGGGCCGGGCTGGCGCCCGACGAGCTGTCCGGCATGCTGCAATGGCTGGCCGCCTTCTGCGCGGTGCCGGTGCTGCTGTTGTGGGTGGTGACCCTGTCGGAGACCGTCCAGCGCCGCGCCGTCCGGCTCGGCGTGACGGAACGCGGATTGACGGTGGACGGCGCGCGCATCCATCCGCACGAGACGATCCGGGATCTGGCGCTTTATCCGATGGTGGGTGGCAAGCCGCTGTTCGTCGCCTGGATCGATCCGGCGCACGACTACCGCCACAAGGCGGAGATGACGCTGGTCGCCGGCAACGTCGCGCCGAACGACGCGGTGAAGGCGGAATTGAAGGCTGCCGGCAGCCGCAATGTGCGGCTGGTCATGCACCGGCGCGGCGGGCACAAGGCGATTGTCCTTGTCCGCGGCCTGACCCTGTCGGGCGGGCAGACCCTGCTGGCCGCCCTGGCAGCGGAGCTTCGCGCTCGCAGCCGCTAGGGCGCCCCAGGGCAATAGACCGAAAAAAACCGGGAAATCAGCGGCGCGGAATGGCCGGCGGCTCCGGCAGGTCCTCTTCCAGGATAACGACGTTCAGGGCATAGGACACCTCGCCCTCGTCCTCGTCACGGTTCAGCGTGCCGAAGAACTCGCCATCCACCGTCACTTCGGCCGACTGGCCGGGCTTGGCCGGCGGCTCGATCACGATCTTGGGATTGCCCAGCGTCTTGCGCAGGTACATCTGCACGCGGGCGATTTCGGTGTCGGACATCCGGACGGCGGACGGCTTGGCGGGCGGCATGGCGAACCTCGTTGTCTGCGAAGGAGCGTCATATAGGCGGCTTCGCCGCGAAGGGAAAGCGATACATCGCCGGAACTCCCGCCTCCGCCGGAGGTGTGGCGCGTGGGCCAGACCCGCCCCAGACCCGCCCTCGCCCACGCGGGGTAACGCCGGCACAGTCCGACGCTCCGAATGAGCGGCGCTCCCGACTGGTGGAAAAGGCTATGCTCCCCGCGGCGGTACGCTTCCCGGCAACGGGCTGCCGCGACTACGAAGGATGGAACTCCGTGACGAAGACCGCACTCCCGACCGCAAGCCATGCAGACCGCCGCCCGGCCGGCCGGTGGAGGCGCCGGCTCGAGGCGACCGTCCTGACGGCGGCATTGCTGGCTGCCCTGCCCTTCGGCGGCATGCAGGCGGACGGCGCCTGGGCGGAGACCGGCAGGCGCGTGGCGCTGGTCATCGACAACGGCCGCTACACAGCACTCGACGGCAGGTCCGATCAGGCGGCCGCCAACGCCTCTGCCATAGCGTCGGCCTTGCGCAGCGCCGGCTTTTCGGTGACGCGGGCCGACAATGTCGGTCGGGTCGCCATGGAATCGGCGCTGGAGCGCTTCCGCGAAGCGCTGTCGGGCGCCGACCTCGGCTTCGTCTATTACACCGGCCTCGCCGTCGGGCTGGGGGAGCGGGAATTCCTGTTGCCCGCCGATGCCGCCCCCACCGGAGCGGATGACCTGCCGCGCAACGCCCTCGACCTAGACGGTGTATTGAGCGACCTGCGCGACAGCGGGCGCAAGTCCATCGTGGTGATCGATCCCGGCGTCGCCGAGGTGCTGGCCCAGCGGATCGGCGGCAGTGCGCTGGGCACGCCGATGGAGGCCGACGGCCTGTTCGTCGTCTATGCCCATCGTCCGGGCGTGCCGCCGGTGCCGCCGAAGTCGGGCAAAGGACCCGATGCCTTCACCGCCGCGCTGGCGCGGGAAATGGTCAAACCCGGCGTCACCTTCCGCGATTCGCTGGCCGAGGTCGCGCGTTCGGTCGCCGAACGCAGCGACGGCCGGCAGTTGCCCTGGCTGCAGGATAGGCTGGGCAGCACTCTGGTGCTGGTGCCGGCCATCGCCGCCGCCCCTGCCAAACCGCCGGGCACCCCGCCAGCCACGCCTACCGCGGCGCCCGCTCCTTCCGCCTCGGTTCCGGCGAAGGAGCCACCGGCGGTGACAACCCCCAGCCTTCCGCCCGGCAACTATGAGATGGCAAAGTCGGGCGTCCTGTTCGACCGGCCGGCGGTCGGCGCCCGCGGTGTCGCCCAGCTGGCGGCAGGCAGTGGCGTGACGGTGCTGGAGTCCGTGCCGGAAGGAAGCTGGCTGCGCGTGCGCGACTCGGCCGGACGAACCGGCTATCTCACCGCGGGAACGCTGGCCGCCCGCTGGGCCGACCCGTCGCCACAGGCCGCCCGCGCCCGCGGTCCGGTGGAGACCGGACCGTCCTTCGGCGACCCAGGGATGGAACAGGGCGGCGCACCGCCCGCGGCCGGCACCTCCGATCCGGTCCTGACCGAGCAGCCGCGCAGCTTCCCCACCGCACCGGCCGGCACCGGCTTCTCCAGCCCGGACGGACCGGCGGTGGAGGCGGAGCAGCAGGCGATGCGCGCGCTGGGCGACGCCCGCACCGCGGCGGAGCGGGCGCGCAGCCGACCCGACAGCCGGTACTGGAGCTACGGCTTTTCCGGTGGCGACCGCTATGAGGGCGGCTGGACCCAGCCCTCGTCGAACTCCGGCCTCGGCCGCCCGATCCGCCAGGGGACCGGCGTCTACCATTTCGCCAACGGCCAGACCTATGAAGGGGAATGGTCGGGCGACCTGATGTCCGGCTTCGGCGTGATGACCTTCACGGACGGCAGCCGCTTCGCGGGACGGTTCCGCAACGGCCAGCCCGACGGTCCCGGCATCTTCCACTACGCCAATGGCGGACAGAGCGCCGGGATGTGGCGCGGCTCCGTCCGCCTCGACCAGTAGACGCTACTGCGGAAATCCGCCGGTAGGATCAACCCGGCTTCGATCAGCGCGGCTTCAGGGCTTCCACCACCTGAACATGCCCCTGCAACGCGCCCAGCGTCAGGGCGGAGTTGCCGTTGGCGTCCATGCGGTACGGGTTCGCCCCATTGTCGAGCAGCAGCTTCGCCACCGCCTCGTGCCCGTTGTTGGCGGCGTACATCAGTGCCGACCAGCCATAGGCAGTGGTACGGTCGACCATCACCCCGCGCTGGATCAGCGTGCGCGCCACCTCCTGGTGGCCGCGGGCGGCCGCGGCCATCAGCGCGGTCTTGCCGTCGCTGTTGGTGGTGTCGAGGTCGGCACCGCCCTCGGCCAGTGCCCGGACCACCGGATCATGCCCGCCCCAGGCGGCATACATCACCGCCGTGGCGCCGTCGGAGGTGCGCAGGTCGGTGCGCGCGTGGCGGTCCAGCAGCACGCGCACGGCGTCGGCCAGCCCCTGTTCGGCGGCGATCATCAGCAGGGTCTTGCCGTTGTCCAGCCGTGTGTCGGCGCTGGCGCCCGCCTGGAGCGTGCGCGACAGCTCCGCCGGATTGCGCAGCAGGGCCAGGACCGACTCGCGGTCGCCCAACCCCGGCATCGCCTTCACCGGCGCCGCGGAGCTTCCCGGCACGGTGCCGGCAGCGTTGCCGACCGCGGTCCCGGTGGCGGGGCCGACGGAGGGACCGGTATAGACCCGCTGCTCGCTCGCGGCACGGATGCGCTCGGCCAGATCGGGGCTTTCCGGCGAGATCATCTGCGCCCGCTCGTAGAAACGCTTCGTCTCCGACCAGTCGCCGTCCCGCTCGGCCAGCATCGCCCAGCGGCGATAGGTGTCCGTCATGGTGGTCAGCAGCTCCGCCGCCTCCGGCGACGACGGCGCGATCTGGCGGATTCGCTGCACCGTCTCATAGGCATTGTCGCCCGGCGGGGTGGTCAGGCGCTTGCCGGCGATCTGGCGGCGGGCCTGATCGACCATCGTCCGCAGACGCTGGGCGGTGTCGGCATCCGGAACGGCGGTCTGGGGGGCAGCAGGAACCGCGGCGTTCGCCGACGGGTCTTCCAGCGGCGGCAGCGAGGCGACGCCCGGCGCCGCTTCCGTGTTGCCGGTCGAGGAAGCCTTGGCGGCGGACGGCTGTGCCTGGCCCGACGGCTGCGCCTGGGCCGGCGGCAACGCCGCGGTTTCGATCGGAGCCGCCGCGGTCGGCACGGTCGTGGAGGCAGGCGTCGCCGGCTTCGACACCGTCTGGGTGCCGGCAGCGGGCGGCGGCGCGGCGGACGGCTGGACGGCCGTCTGCGTGGTCGGGGCCGTCGATGCGGTGGAAGGGGCGACGGCGGCGGAGGCGGCGGCAGAGGCGGTCGCGTCGGGAGCCGGTGCGACCGGCACCGTGACGGCATGCTGCCGCTCGGCCGGAGCCGTGGCCCCGGTCAGGCCCTGCACCGTGCGCTCGACCGCATCGCGCGCCTTGGCCCAGCCCTCCTCGACCATGGCCAGAGCGCGGTCGGGGAAGGCACCCGGCACGGCGGTGGCGATGGCGGCACCGGCGGCGCCCAGCAGGACCAGCGTGGTCAGCGCTGCCCCGGCATAAAGCGCGGTCCGCCGCGGCGCCCGCATGGCACCGGACTGACCGCCATCCGGCGACCAGTGTTGGCCCTCCCAACGCTCATCCTGCTGCCAGGTCTCTTGCGGCGGGCTTTCCCGGCGCTGACCCACTGACCAATCATTCGCGGGCGGAGCCGCGGCGGATTGCGCCGGAGCCTGCTGGGGTTGGGGCGGAACCATCGGCATCGGCGCGGGCCGCGGCACAGGCTGCGGCGCAGGGGCAAGCTCCCGCACATCGTCGACGAAGCCGCCGCCCGCCGTCATCCGATAGATCACGCCCATGTCGCGCAGTTCGTCGGTCAGGCCGGCGCGCGCCAATGTGCCTTCCAGTTCGGGCGTACCGCAGAGCAGCACCTGCATGAAGCGGCCGGCCGGCGTCTCCGCCCGCGTCAGATCGACCAGATCGGCCAGCACCGGCGGCGCCAGCACGGCGGCATTGTCCACCGCCAGCAGCCCCGACCCGGCAAGCTCCAGCCGTTCCTCCAGCGCAGCGATCAGCGCGTCGAAATCGGTCTCGCCGTCCTCCCCCGGAACCAGATCGGGCAGGGCGCCGCTGCCGGCGGCGGCGACCAGATCCTCCACCTCCGATCCGACCGACGCGGCGACCGGCAACGCCATCGCGCCATCGGCCTCGACATGCTCGACCAGCTGGCGGAACAGGGCGGGACGGCCCGACCCGGCATCGCCCACCAGCACAAGCAGCCTCTTGCGCGCCAGGAAGGCGAGCACCAGTCCATCGCGAATCTCAGCCGCCGTGACGCCGGCGGATTCGGAAACGGGATCGTGGTGGCCCGGAGCGGCGCGCCGGGCGCGCGAGGAATGTTTCGGGGCAGAACGGTCCATGGACATCTCAAGACGCCGATCAGTGAAGGGTGCGCTGATGAGACTCTAGTGATGCGCCCCCCAAGCCCCGACGGAGCAAAGGGCGGTCGCCCCCTCTCTTCCGGGGTGGGTGGACTGACCCTTCCGGCACGAAAGCAACCCTGGTCCGCCGGACGGGGGAGGCGTATAGGGTTGCCGCCGAAATTCGGTCATATCCCACCATCCGGACAGCGACGGTCATGCGAGTCGGAATCGATTTGGGCGGCACCAAAATCGCCGCCGTGGCGCTGGACAGCGGCGGGACGGAACTGGCCCGCCACCGCCGCCCGACCCCCCGCGGCTATGACGCCACGCTGGACGCCCTGGCGGAGACGGTAAACGCCCTCGACCCGGTCGGAACCGGCGGTGTCGGCATCAGCCTGCCCGGTGTGGTGGACGCCGCCGCCGGACGGGTAAGGGCGGTCAACCTACCCTGGCTGGAGGGCCGCTCCCTCGTTGCGGACGCCATGCGGCGGCTCGGGCGGCCGGTGCGGATCGCCAACGACGCCAACTGCTTCACCTTGTCGGAGGCAACCGATGGGGCGGCGGCCGGAGGCGGATCGGTGGTGTTCGGCGTCATCCTCGGCACCGGGGTCGGCGGCGGCATCGTGGTGGATGGCCGCATCCTGCCCGGCGCCAACGGGTTGGCCGGCGAATGGGGGCATGCGCCGCTGCCCTGGCGCGAGGAGGCGGACGGTCCGCCGGTGCCCTGCGGCTGCGGCAGGATCGGCTGCCTGGAAACCATGCTGTGCGGGGCGGGGCTGTCGCGCCTGCACCGTCATCTGACCGGCGAGACGCTGGACCCGCCCGAGATCGCCACCCGCGCCCAGGGCGGGGATGCCGCCGCGGCCGGAACTCTCGCCCGCCATGCCGATGCCCTGGCCCGCGCGCTGGCGCCGGTGCTGAACCTGCTGGATCCGGACATGGTTGTGGTCGGCGGCGGTCTGTCCGCCCTGCCCGGCCTGTGCGAGGCGGTGACGCGGCGCTGGGGCGTTTGGGCCCTGGCCGCCGAACCGCGCACAAGGATGGCCATCGCCCGCCATGGCGCGGAAAGCGGCATGCGCGGTGCCGCCCGCCTGTGGCCGGACTGACCGGCATTCCGGCCCCGGCACCACTTTCGAGACGCGAGCCGCAACCAACGGTCACAGGGTGGCACGGGACTTGCGCATTCTCCGCTCAGACCGAACGGGGGACATGCCCATGATGCGGAAGAAATTGGGGACGCGAGCCACGGGCAGCAGCGTTCATTTGCATTTTGCAAACCGGAACGCGACGCGGGCCGGAAAACCGGCAACGCGTTTGCATTCTGCAAATGATCCCGGCGCAAGCGCACAGCAAGCCGTCCTGGGCAAGGGCCGCCATCTGGAACATGCGTGCGCGCGTCTGCAGGATGCCGCTGTCGAGCTTGAGACGGTGCTGGCAACCCTGCCGGACGGCGAACAGGCGGACCTGCATGAAGCCATCGGCTCGATCATGGAAACGCTGCAATTGATTGCATCGGCCCATGCCCGGCTGGAACCGCCCATCGCCGCCGACTGACGCGCCGTCGCACCGATTGGCCGCAAGGAAAAAGGGCGGCCCGATGGGACCGCCCTTTCCGCTCGCCCGACCGTCGGATGCCGGTTCGGTCGGCGATGCGCTCAATCGGTGATGGTCTGCCAGAAGAAGAACGCGACGGCGAGAACCATGATGGCGATGTCCATGGGAACGGCTCCTGTGGATGACGGTGGATAGGCGTTTCGCTTCGATCTATACGACAGTTCGACCGTCGGCGGCAGTGCTTCCGCTCCCCTGCGGCGGTTTTTCGCTCCTCCCCCCGCTCCGCACGAAAAAAATCTGCGGGCGCATGCTGGCCAATGATGCCGACAAACCCGGAGACACGGCCATCCCATCAGTGCCCGCCGACCGACGGTCCGGACTGCGTGGCCAGCAAACTGCACTCTATCCATTTGTAAAAAAAGGAAATTTCGAATTTCCCGCATATGTGCGGCTGCAACCGTCCCGCCCTGCTCTTGCCCCAGCCTCGCGGTTCCGGACAGGAAAATCGCAGCGCTATGACTTTTGTCAGGGGTTGCCTTCCCAGGGGGCTTTCTGGCAAGAAAAAGGCCGCTGGAAACAGCGGCCTTGAGTTTAGGGAGGAAACGCCCAAGAAGGGCGAAGCAGCAATCGCTTGCTGCACTGCAACAGTACCAGAACCCGGGGGCGCTGCAACCCCCCAAAGCCGGCCCCTTTTTGGGGCCGCAGCTTTTGGAGGGATCTGTTGCGCAACGGCCACAGCCGGGGCATTCCTTTTTCCGACATGGAAGCCGTTCCGGCGGTCCGGCCGTTACACCGACGCGGCATGCCGGCATCGCTCGGCCGTCGCATTCCGACTGGCAGCGGCGCTGAGGACCCAGCCTTGACTCTCCTTCCCCCCTCCGCCTTTGCGGAATTCGACGCCTTCACCGCATCCCTGGGCGGCCGTACCCCCGCCCTGTTCCTCGATTATGATGGTACGCTGGTCTCCATTGCGCCGCGTCCCGAGCTGGCGGTGATGCCCGACGAGGCGCGCGCGGTGGTGCAGCGGCTGTCGGCGCTCTGCCCGGTCGCCTTCGTCAGCGGCCGCGACCTGGACGACCTGACCGCGATGGTGGCGGTAGACGGCTTGGTCTATGCCGGCAGCCACGGCTTCGACCTGCGCGGTCCGGAGCTGCGCCGGCAGGTGGGGGTGGAGTATGTCCCCGACCTCGACATCGCCGAAGGGAGCCTGCGCGACCGGCTCGGCGGCATTGCCGGCGCGCTGGTGGAGCGCAAACGCTTCGCCATCGCCATCCACACCCGTCAGGTCGCACCGCTGGAGAAGCCTCAGGTCGCCGACGCCGTCCGCGCGGTGGTGGAGATCCAACCGCGCCTGCGCATGACCGGCGGCAAGGAGCTGTTCGAGCTTCGCCCCAACCTGCCTTGGGACAAGGGCCGCGCCGTACTCGCCTTGCTGGAGGCGCTGGGGCTGGAGGGGAACGGCACCATGCCGATCTATCTCGGCGACGACGAGACCGACGAGGATGCGTTCCGGGCGCTGGTCGCCCGGGGTGACGGCAACGGGATCGGCATCCGGGTGATGGACGGCCCGGCGGAGACGGCGGCGACCTGGAGCCTGCAAGATCCGGCGGAAGCCGCAATGTTCCTGGGGCGGCTCGCGGACTGGCTGGCGCAGGGGTGATGATTTGGGGGAGCACCTTCCCCATTCACCAACCCTAAACCCCCGCCGCCTTATGCTGGCCGCTCAACCAGCCGGACAGCGTGCCATGGACATCGGATCGGCCACCACCGCCACGCCCTACCGGCCGCAGGCCAGCGCCGTCGACGGCCTGCAGGACGCGCAGGCCCGCACCGAAGCGGCGTCCGAACAGATCGCCGCCGGCAACCTGGATCCCGCCGTGGTGCTGGACCTGACCTCGGCCCAGGTGGATTTCGCCGCGAACGCCAAGGTGTTCCAGGCGACACAGGAAAACAGCCGGCGCCTGCTCGACATGCTGGCCTGACGACGGCTCAGCGCGGCTTGCTGGGGCCGTAGATCTTGGGCTGGCTGAAATTCAGGTGGTCGAGAAGGCCCTGGGTGGCGCAGCCGTCCACCGGCAGCTTGGCCGCACGCTGATAGGAGCGGATCGCCGTGCGGGTGCGCGATCCCATCTGGCCGTCGACCGACCCGGCGTTGAAGCCATGCTCGTTCAGCGCCTCCTGGGCGCCGGAAATGAAGGCCCGTCGCATCTCGTCGGGCAGGTTGTCCGTTTCGCAGGCGGCGAATGCCGGACTCGCCAGCAGCATGGCGCCGCACATCACCGCGCCGCTCAGGGCCGGAAGAAGACGTCTGTTCATGGATCGGTCGCTCCGCATCGTTGGAGTAGCAGTTTGTGAAACAGCCGAGCCCACCCTTCCATTCCATGGGTGGACATTCCAAAAAACGCCCCGAATCGAAAAGGGCGGCCGCAAGCGACCGCCCTTTCCAATCGTTCCGACCGGTCAGCCCCCGGCGGCGTGCGCGTCGTCGCTCTGCCCCTTGATCCGGGAGGCGAGTGCCGCCTCCAGGAAGGGATCGAGCGCACCGTCCAGCACCGCCTGGCTCTGAGAGGTCTCCACCTCCGTCCGCAGGTCCTTCACCATCTGGTAGGGGTGCAGGACATAGGAACGGATCTGGTGGCCCCAGCCGATGTCGGTCTTGGTGGCTTCCAGCGCGGCGGCGGCATCCTCGCGGATCTTCAGCTCACGCTCGTACAGACGGGCGCGCAGCATGTCCCACGCCTTGGCGCGGTTCTTGTGCTGCGACCGCTCCTGCTGGCAGCTCACCACGATGTTCGTCGGGATGTGCGTGATTCGCACCGCCGAGTCCGTCTTGTTGATGTGCTGACCGCCGGCGCCCGACGCCCGGTAGGTGTCGATGCGGCAGTCCTTCTCGTTGATCTCGATGTCGATCTTGTCGTCGATCACCGGGGAAATCGAGACGGCCGCGAAGCTGGTCTGGCGCCGCGCCTGGCTGTCGAATGGGCTGATGCGCACCAGACGGTGCACGCCGGCCTCGGTCTTCAGCCAACCATAGGCGTTGTGGCCCTTGATCTGAACGGTCGCGGACTTGATGCCGGCCTCTTCGCCCGGCGTCTCGTCCAGCCATTCCGTCTTGTAGCCGTGCTGTTCCGCCCAACGGGTGTACATGCGCATCAGCATCAGCGCCCAGTCCTGGGCCTCCGTGCCGCCGGCGCCGGCATTCACCTCGACGAAGCAATCGTTGGAATCGGCCTCGCCCGACAGCAGGCTTTCGATCTGCAGCTTGTTGGCGCGGTCGCGCAGGCCGTAGAGCTGGGCCTCCGCATCGGCGACGACGGTGGCGTCCCCCTCCAGCTCGCCCATCTCGATCAGCTCCAGGCTGTCGGACAGGTCGCGCTCCAGCGCGCGGTAACCGGCGACGGAGGTGTCGAGCTGGGTGCGCTCGCGCATGATGGTCTGGGCCCGCGTCGGATCGTCCCAAAGCTTGGGATCCTCGGCGAGGTTGTTCAGTTCGTCGAGACGCCGCAGTGCATTGTCCCAGTCAAAGATGCCTCCTCAGCAGCGCCAGCGATTCTCTGATCTCGCCGGCGGCCGCTTCGATCTCGGCCCGCATGGCGGTGCCTCCTCGTCAGCCAGAGTTGAAGGGTGTGTCGGCTGCATATGTAGCCGCTCGCCCCCCGCCTTGCACCCCCTTAATGAGCAGGGGCGTACCGGACCGCGCCGTCGCACCGGGACGGCTTGCCACTTTCGAGTATGGCCGAGCCCCTGCTTGGAGGTCCTAGCCGTTTGGAATCATCGGACAGGTTCATTTCAGAGTACGTCCCATATCCGGCCGCACAACCCTACCGCGGCAGCCGGGATTCCCCGAAATCGAGCTTATCTTCTGCGTCGTTCTTCACCTTTCTTGCGCGATTCCGCCGGGCACCCCGTGCGCGATTCCGCGCAGGGCCTTCCTTGCGCGAACGCCTGGACGCGCGACACCTCTGCCGGGGGCACGATGAGCTTCACCAGCCTGAATTTCCTGCTGTTCATCACCGTGTTCAGCGCCGGCTTCATGGCGCTGGCCCGCACGCGCGCCTTCACGCCCTTCCTGCTGGTGGCCAGCTATATCTTCTACGGCTATTGGGATTACCGGTTCTGCGGGCTGCTGGCGCTCAGCACCTTCATCGACTTCTATTGCGGGTTGAAGATCGCAGATTCGCCCGACCGCAGCACGAAGAAGATGTATCTGTTCATCAGCCTGGGCGCCAACCTGGGCATGCTGTTCTTTTTCAAATATTACAACTTCTTCGCCGACAGCGCCGAGATCGCGCTGGCCTCGCTGGGGGTGGAGATCGGCCGGCGGACGCTCGACATCCTGCTGCCGGTCGGCATCTCCTTCTACACCTTCCAGAATCTCAGCTACGGCATCGATCTCTATACCGGCGACGTGAAGGAGCCGGAGCGCTCGCTGATGCGCTACGCCACCTTCGTCGCCTTCTTCCCGCAGCTGGTGGCCGGCCCGATCGTGCGGGCACGCGACCTGCTGCCGCAAATCCAGCAGCGCCCGCGCGAGATCCCGTTCGAGGAACGCTTCGCCGGGCTGGAAAAGGTGATCTGGGGCTATTTCCTGAAGATCGGACTGGCCGACAATGCCGCCGTGGTGGTCGACGCCCGCTTCCACCAGCCCGAGTTCTTCAACGCCCTCCAGCATGTGATCGGGCTGGTCTGCTTCTCCCTGCAGATCTACGGCGACTTCGCCGGCTATTCGCTGATCGCCATCGGGCTGGCGCAGATCTTCGGCTACACCATGTGCGAGAATTTCGCCCGCCCCTACTTCGCCACCGGCATGCGCGATTTCTGGCGGCGCTGGCACATCTCGTTGTCCACTTGGTTCCGCGATTACGTCTATGTGCCGATGGGCGGCAGCCGCACGCGCTGGCTGCGCATCCGCAACGTCGTCATCACCATGCTGATTTCCGGCCTGTGGCACGGCGCCAACTGGACCTTCGTGCTGTGGGGCGCGATGCATGGCGGCCTGATGCTGGTTGAGGACGGCGCCCGCCGGCTGGCCGCCGCCAGCCCGGTGCGCCTCAGCGGTCCGATGCTGGCCGCGGGGCGGCTGGTGATGATCGGCCTCGTCTTCATGGTGGTGACACTGACCTGGCTGCCCTTCCGCGCCGACAGCCTGCAAACCGTCTGGACCATCCTCGGCATCATCGGCCACGGCGATTTCGGCCTACAGCAGGGCAACCAGCAGGCCAGCACGCTGATCCGCGTCGCCGTCGCCGGCCTGATCGTGCTGCTGGTCGATGCGCTGGTCGAGCGCGGCGCCGGCCGCCGCTATGCCGGGACCAATGTGGTGGCCCGCTCGATGGCCTGCTCGGCCCTGATCCTGGTGATGCTGTTGTTCGGCAGCTTCGCCAACCACGCCTTCATCTACTTCCAGTTCTGATCGGACGGAGACCTCCCCATGTACCGCCTTCTGGCTTGCATCGCGCTGATCCTCGCCACCGTCACCGCGATGGACCGGGTTCTTGCCTCGGCGCTGGGCGATCTGCTGCTGCGCTCCAGCGATCGCTTCATGACGGTCTACCGCCCGTTCGAGGCGGAGGCGCAGCCCGCCATCGATCCAGGGGCCAATCCGGGCGGCAAGCCCGGCATCAAGCCGCCCGCCGGGCAGGAGGAGCAGCCGAACGCCCTGCTGGTGAAGGCCGCCCTGACGACGCAGCCGCGGCCAACCACTGCCGTCAAGCCGGCCAACGGCCCGGCAGACGTGCTGGTTCTCGGCAACTCGCGGGCGGACAACCACTTCCCGGTCTCGGCACTTCAGGACATGACCTGCGGCCGGGCGCTGAACCTCGGCATGGGCGGGGCGCCTACCGTCCTGTCGGCCCTGCTGTGGGACGATTACGTCGAGCGGCACGGCGCGCCTCGCCTGCTGGTGCTGGAGCCGACCGGCCTGGTCGACAACCCGCACGATCTGGCCGACCTGCCGCTGCTGGCCTACTACTCGCCGCGGATCGACGCCTTCGTCCGTCAGGAAAACCAGGAGCTGTGGATGGCCAACCACGCCTTCAACCTGATGACCTTCAACAACAACCAGACCATGCGGCTGATCGCCGGGCTGCTGAAGCCGGCAGCCGACCGCACGCTGGTTGGCGCAATCCCGGACCCGATGAAGGCGCAGCTGGCCGCCGCTCCCGAGGAGACGATGACCGCCGACGCCGCCAACTGGCAGGCGCTGGACCACATCATCGCCAGCGCCCAGGCGCAGGGCACCCGGGTGGCGGTGGTCATCACCCCCTATTTCCCGACCTATGCCGGCAAGCTGAAGAATTTCGACGCCTTCTTCGCCGACCTGAAGGGCCGCCTGCCCGCCGGCGTCACCGTGATCGACGCCCGTCGCGCGGTGGACAAGGACGAGCTGTTCATGGACGCCCTGCATGTCAACGAGGACGGCGTGCGCGCGATGTTCGCGGCGATGGAACCAGACCTGCGCCCGCTCGGCAGCTGCCCGGTCGATGCGCTGGCGTCACTGTCGGGAACCGGAAACACGACGCACTGATCGCCTGAGCGTCTTTGCTACCGAACGAAAAAGGGGCGCCCGCGGTGGGCGCCCCTTTCTCTTTCCCGCTCAGTACAGTCCGCCGGTTCCCAGCGTCGCCGCGGCAGGCGGGGCCGGTATCCCCGGCTGCTGGGCACCGAAGCCGGCGGCGTTCGGATCGCCGCCGATCATGGCGCCGGCACCCTGCGAGGACCCGTCCAGCACCACTTGCGGCTGGTCGGGGTTGGGCTCGGTGCCCGGCAGGAAGGCTTCCCAGATGGCGCGGTTGTCGCCGAACTGGGCCAGCTGGCCGTTGGCCGGGTTGACGCGGACGAGGCGCAGGCCGGGCGGGACGCGGAACGGCGTCGCCGGCTTGTCCTTCAGCGCCACCTGCATGACCTCCTTGAACACAGGCACGGCGGCGGACCCGCCGGTCTCGTGGCTGCCCAGCGAGCGCGGCTGGTCGAAGCCGATGTAGGTGCCGACCACCAGATCGGGCGAGAAGCCCATGAACCAGGCGTCGTGGCTGTCGTTGGTGGTGCCGGTCTTGCCGGCCAGCGGCTTGCCCAGCGACTTCAGCGCCGCCGCGGTGCCGCGCTGGACCACGCCCTCCAGGATCGAGACGATCTGGTAGGTGGTGCGCGGGTCGTTCACCTGTTCACGGGTATCGGGCACGGCGGGCACCGCCATGCCGTCCTTCCAGCTGACGTTGGTGCAGCCCTCGCACGGGCGGTTGTCGTGGCGGAAGACGGTCTTGCCGTTGCGGTCCTGCACACGGTCGATGAAGGTCGGCACCACCCGCTTGCCGCCGTTGTCCAGCATGGCGTAGGCGGTGGCGAGCCGCAGCACCGTCGTCTCGCCGGCGCCCAGCGACATCGGCAGATAGGGCTGGAGGTTGTCGACGATGCCGAACTTCTCGACCAGCGCCTTGACCTTGTCCATGCCGATCTGCTGGGCGAGGCGCACGGTCATGACGTTGCGCGACTTCTCGATGCCGACGCGCAAGGGGGTCGGGCCGTAGAATTCATGGCTGTAGTTCTCCGGCCGCCAGACCGGCTGCCCGCCGCCCGGATCGAAGGAGAAGGGCGCGTCCATCACCAGCGACGACGGGGTGAAGCCCTGGTTCAGCGCGGTCAGGTAGACGAAGGGCTTGAAGGAGGAACCGGGCTGGCGCAACGCCTGGGTGGCGCGGTTGAACACGCTCATCGCCGGAGAGAAGCCGCCGACCATCGCCAGCACGCGGCCGGTGTGCGGATCGAGCGCGACGAGGCCGCCCTGGACCTGCGGGATCTGCCGCAGGCCGTAGCTGCCCGGCGGCAGTTCCTTGGCGGCGGATTTGTCGTTCTTCCTGGCCGGCTTCTCGTCCTCGTCCTTGGCCGGCGGGCCGCTCACCGCCTCGACCAGCAGGATGTCGCCCAGCTTGGCGACGTCGGACGGCTTGCGGATCGCCGGACCGGCGACGTCGCCGTCCTTGGAGGCGCGGGCCCAGCGCAGCTCGGACAGCGGGATGCGGCCTCGGGTGCCGTCGGCCACCCCGATGTCCAGCCCATCCGCCTGGTCGTCCTTCAGCACGACCGCCAGCTTCCAGCCCTCGGAGCCTGCTGGCGCCGGCATGGCGGCCAGCTTCTTCGGCCAGTTGTCGAAATTCTCCATCTTGGCGACGGGACCGCGCCAACCGTGGCGGCGGTCGTAGGCGATCAACCCGTCGCGCAGCGCCTTGGTGGCGGTGGCCTGCAGCACCGGGTCCATCGAGGCGCGGACCGACAGCCCGCCCTCGTACAGCGCCTGCTCGCCATAGAGCTTCACCAGCTCGCGCCGGATTTCCTCGGCGAAATATTCGGAGGTCACGACCTCCTGCTCGTCGCGCTTGCGGGTGACCAGCGGGCGCCCCTGGGCGGCCTTCGCCTCCTCCGGCGTGATGTAGCCATCCTCCGCCATGCGCCCGATCACCCAGTTGCGGCGGGCGACGGCGGCGTCATGCTGGCGGTCGGGGTTGTAGTTGGACGGCGCCTTGGGCAATGCCGCCAGGAAGGCGACCTCCTCGATGCTCAGCTCGTCCAGCGCCTTGTTGAAATAGTTCAGCGCCGCCGCCGCCACGCCGTAGGACCGGTTGCCCAGGAAGATCTCGTTCAGGTACAGCTCGATGATGCGGTCCTTGGTGAAGGCCCGCTCGATGCGGACCGCCAGGATCGCTTCCTTGATCTTGCGGGCGAACGACACCTCGTTGGTCAGCAGCATGTTCTTGGCGACCTGCTGCGTGATCGTGCTGGCGCCCACCGGCCGGCGCTCGCGGCCGAAATTCTCGATGTTGGTCAGGATCGCGCGCAGGATGCCGATGGGGTCGACGCCCTGGTGGGCATAGAAATTCTTGTCCTCGGCCGCCATGAAGGCGTTCATCACCTGCCGCGGCATGGCGTCGATCGGCACGAAGATGCGCCGCTCCGACGCGAACTCGGCCATCAGGCGCCCGTCGCCGGCATAGATGCGCGTGGTCACCGGCGGCTCGTAATTGGCCAGCTTGGTGTAGTCGGGCAGGTCGTGGTCGTAATGCTCGAACAGGAACACCAGCCCCCCGGCGCCGGCAAGAACCAGCATCACGAAGGCCATCAGCAAGGACAGAAGTAGACGCATGACCAATCCCGCAAGAAACGACGAACGGCGTGGCTGAAGCCCGCCCCTTTCCGGGTTGGGACCGCGAGCCATGCCTGACAGGGCGGCGCATCCTACACCGCCGCGCCGCGAAGCGCCGCCCCCGTTCCCGTCATGTCAGGAAAATGTGACGCGCAGAGGGCGTATGCAAGAAATCGCCGGCTCAGAAGAGGTAAGCCACCCCTCGTTGCCGCGCCTCAGCTGCGCTGCGAGCCGTGCAGCCAGCGGAAATAGCTGTCGATGGTCCGCGCCAGCGACTTGCCCAGCCGCTCGCGGTGCGCGCCGGAGGTCAGCAGACCGACATCCTGCCGGTTCGACAGATACCCCATCTCGATCAGCGCCGACGGCACGTCGGGCGCGGTCAGCACGGCGAAGCCGGCCTGCCGGTGCGGCCGGCTGGAGATCAGCGGCACGTCACGCCCCAGGGTCTGCAACGCCAGCGTCGCAAAGCGCTTGGAATGGTTCATCGTGTCGCGCTGGGCCAGATCGATCAGGATGTTTGCGACCAGCTGATTCTCGCCCGACAGGTCGAGACCGACCAGGGCGTCGGCCTTGTTCTCCTTGGCGGCCAGCATTTCCGCCTCGCGGTCGGACGCCTTGTCGGACAGGGTGTAGATCGACAGGCCGCGCATGTCGCCGCTGCTGATGCTGTCGGCATGCAGCGAGATGAACAGGTCGGCCCCGGCCTCGCGCCCGATGGCGACGCGGTCGCGCAGGCGGATGAACACATCGCTGTCGCGGGTCAGCTTCACCCGGTAGCGGCCGGTCGCCTCCAGCTGGCGCTTCACCTCCCTGGCCGTCGCGAGCGTGATGTCCTTCTCATAGATGCCGCCGACGCCGATGGCGCCGGGGTCCTGGCCGCCATGGCCGGGGTCGAGCACGATCAGCGGCTTTTCCGCCACCGTCGGCGGCTTGTTGTCCGGCAGCGGCGGAGCGACGGGCAAAGCGGCCGGGATCAGCTGGGCCGGCGGGATCGGCGGCAGCGGGGCGAAGGGCGGCGGAGCCGAAACCGTGCTGGCGGGATCGGCAGCCGGCGGCGAAGGCTGCGGGGCCGGAACCGGGGCCGGAACCGCCATCGCCGACGACACGATGGACGACATCGTCAGCTGCCCCTTGCCGCCGGGCTCCTTGGCATCCCTGCCGGCCGCGGCAAGCTGCCGGAACTCGGCCGGCGTCGTCCTTTCCAGATCGAGGACGAGGCGCGGCTGATGGCCGTCGCGCGCCGGGATCGTGTAGCCCTCGCGCAGCCGGGCGGGACCGACCGTCTCGAAGGTCAGCCGCGTGCCCCGCGGACCTCCGGCATGGTGGTAGCGCGCAACCACCCCCTTGCCCTCCACCGGCAACGACCCGCCGGGCCAGATCAGATCGGGCAGATCGACGACGATGCGGTAGGGATCGGCGGCGAGCGACACGGTGAAGGACACCGGGTCGCTGAGTTCAAGCACGAAGCGGGTCTTGTCCGGATGAATGCCCAGCCGGGCATCGACCACCGCCGTGCGCGGCGGCGCCGACGGCAGGGCCGCGGTGGTCTGCGCCATCGCCGGCCGGGCCGTCATCCCCGCCGATCCGAAACCCAGCAGCACCAGCGCCAGCACAAGCACTCCGAGGACACGGCCAACCGATCTCCGCGGCGCCGATCTCTGCGGCAAACGGACGGAACGCGGCAGGCGGTCGGGTGTGGCGATGGGCAGGCTGGGCGGCCGTGGCATCAAATCTCCTCGGCGGCAGAGGGTGTGCGGCGATGGGCAAGCGGCGGAAACAGGCGCCGTATGACCAGCTATAGCCCAGCCGATTCAACGCTCTCAACGCGGATCGTCATACCCTGAGTCAATTCCGGCCGGGGGTGCCGTTCCTGCAACAGTGGGCAGGACGGCAAGCCCCGGCATGGCCGGACCGTACCCCGGACGGGCTGCCCCGGTGGAAGGTGGCAGCCCGGCTTCCCCGCGACGAACTTGTTCGCCGAATCGGCGCATTTCCGCGTTGTGCAAGAGGGATCGCTTGTCTATGGTATCTTTGCGACAGACCGCAATTCGCCAGACCAGGGTCGGACTCCCAAGGTGAGCGCCGATTCGCTGATCCCCGGACATCGATTGCATCGAGCCGAAGGTCAGCCGATCGCCGGTCACGGGGCCTACCCAAGGGGCTGCGGCGTCGCCCTCGACACCGCCTGTCCGGCCATCCGCGCCGGAGGGACGTCGCAGGGTGACGCGTTCGGGTTGGCGGTGAGAGGACGAAACCTCGAAGCTGGCTGTGGCCGCAAGGCGGCAGCCCGGCGCGTGTCGACCGGGCCGTCCTGGCTGCTCTCGTCAGCGCCGTTCGGCGGTTCCGGTCCGTCGTGCCGTATGCTTCGCCCACAACAGACGCTGCGTCCAGGCGGCCCGACCGGTCGCGCGGGTTCCCTGGGTCGCGCCGTTGAGGAACGTATATGGCCAAGCGCATGCTGGTGGACGCCACGCACCCGGAAGAAACCCGGGTCGCCGTGGTCAATGGGAACCGGCTGGAAGAACTCGACTTCGAGATCGCCAGCCGCAAGCAGCTGAAGGGCAACATCTACCTGGCGAAGGTGACGCGGGTCGAGCCTTCGCTCCAGGCGGCCTTCGTGGAATATGGCGGGAACCGCCACGGCTTCCTCGCCTTCTCCGAAATCCATCCCGACTATTACCGCATACCGATGGCCGACCGCGAGGCCCTGCTGGCCGAGGAACGCCGGCTGGAGGAGCAGGCGGAAGCCCGGGCCGAGGCCGCCGCCGACGGCGCCGTGATGGCCGAGCCGATCCGCCCCGAGCAGGTGGTCGAGGAATGGTCGCCGATGCCCTCTCCCATCGCGCCCGAGGCGTCCGATGAGGAAGACGGCGACGACAGCGGCGAAGACGCCGAGGCCGGCGACGAGCAGGCCGCCCCGACCGAGGGCGCCGCCCGGGATACCGCCGCCCCCGACACGCTCGGCGGCGACGAGGATGAGGAAGCCGAGACCCAGCGCCGCCGCTCGCGCCCGCTGCGCTCCTACAAGATCCAGGAAGTGGTGAAGCGCCGGCAGGTCATGCTGGTGCAGGTGACGAAGGAGGAGCGCGGCAACAAGGGTGCGGCGCTGACCACCTACCTGTCGCTGCCCGGCCGCTACTGCGTCCTGATGCCCAACACCGGCCGTGGCGGCGGGATTTCCCGCAAGATCACCAACCCGGCCGACCGCAAGCGCCTGAAGGAAATCCTGTCGGATCTCGACATTCCCGACGGCATGGCGGTCATCCTGCGCACCGCCGGGCTGGAGCGCTCCAAGCCCGAGATCAAGCGCGACCTGGAATATCTCCTGCGCCTGTGGGACGACATCCGCGAACAGACGCTGAAGTCGTCGGCGCCCTGCCTCATCTATGAAGAGGCGAACCTGATCAAGCGGTCGATCCGCGATCTCTATTCCAACGACATCGACGAGATCTGGGTCGAGGGCGAGGCCGGCTTCCGCACGGCGCGCGAATTCATGGACATGCTGATGCCGGGTCACTCCCAGCGCGTCCAGCTGTACCGCGACAGCCAGATCCCGCTGTTCCACCGCTATCAGGTGGAAACGCAGATCGACGCCATCCACAGCCCGGTGGTTCAGCTGCGCTCCGGCGGCTACATCGTCATCAACCCGACCGAGGCGCTGGTCTCCATCGACGTCAACTCCGGCAAGTCGACCCGCGAGCGCAACATCGAGGAAACCGCCTACAAGACCAACCTGGAGGCCGCCGACGAGGTGGCGCGCCAGCTGCGTCTGCGCGATCTCGCCGGCCTGATCGTCATCGACTTCATCGACATGGAGGAGCCGCGGAACAACGCCGCCGTCGAGCGCCGCATGAAGGAGGCGATGAAGAACGACCGGGCACGCATCCAGCTCGGCCGCATCTCCGCCTTCGGCCTGCTGGAGCTGTCGCGCCAGCGTCTGCGCCCGTCGCTCCTGGAGACCAACTTCGAGCGCTGCCCGCACTGCTCGGGCACCGGCGTCGTCCGTTCGGTCGAATCCGCCTCGCTGCACGTCCTGCGCGCCATCGAGGAAGAGGGCATCCGCAAGCGCTCGGCCGAGATCACCATCTTCGTCCCGACCTCCATCGCGCTCTACATCCTCAACCAGAAGCGCGGTGAGCTGGCCAAGATCGAAGAGCGTCATGCCTTCAGCGTGATGGTCCAGGCCGACGACGGGCTGATCGCCCCGGATCACCGTCTGGAGCGCAACAAGGCCCGCCTGCCCGACGAGGATGCCCCGCTGGTCAGCGCCGACCGCGTGATGGCCGAGACCGACCGCGCGCTCGCCGCCGAGCCGGTCGAGCCGGTGGAGGAGCCCGAGGCCGAGACCGAGGCCGTTCAGGTCGAAGAGGCCGGTGAGCGCGCCGAAGCCAATGGCGACGGCACCGGCGAGGATCGACGCCGCCGCCGCCGCCGCCGTCGCGGCCGTGGCCGTGACCGCGAGGACGGCCGGACCGAGGGCGACGGCGCCGAAGGCGAGGCAGAGACGGACGAGGCGGATCAGGATGTCGGCCAGGACGCCGACGAGGTCGCCCTGCCCGTGGCCGCCGAAGCCATCCCCGGTGCCGCCATCTCCGAACCCGAGACCGACGCCGAAGGCGACGACGGGGATGAGGATGACGGCGAGGACGAGACCGGCGCCGATGCCGGCGAGCGCAACGGCGATGGCCGCAAGAAGCGCCGCCGCGGCAAGCGCGGTGGCCGTCGCCGGTCGCGTCGCGAGGGTGCGGAAGGGCTGGAGGGTGGCGAGGACGCCGCTGGCCAGCAGCCTGACGCCACTCCGGTCGCTCCGGCCCAGACGGCGCAGGCTCCGGCCGAGGCGAGCGATCTCGACTGGATCCTGGCCGGCGAAGCCGCTCCGGCGGTCGAGGAAGCCCCGGTTCCGGTGACCGCCACCGAGCCGCCGGTTACCGCTCCGGCCGAAGCCGCCAAGGCGCCCGCCAGGAAGGCATCGCGCAAGCGCAAGGCCGCCGCCGAGGCTCCGGTCGAAGCCGCGCCCGAGCCCACTCCGGCGGTCGTCGCCGAGGCCCCGGCCAAGGGCCGCAAGCGCAAGGCCGCTGCCCCGGTCGAGGCGCCGGTGGAGGCTATTGCCGAAGCCACGCCGAAGAAGGCGTCGCGCAAGCGCAAGGCGGCCGCCGAGGCTCCGGTCGAAGCCGCGCCCGCGCCCACTCCGGCGGTCGTCGCCGAAGCTCCGGCCAAGGGCCGCAAGCGCAAGGCCGCTGCCCCGGTCGAGGCGCCGGTGGAGGCTATTGCCGAAGCGGCACCCGCCAAGAAGGCGTCGCGCAAGCGCAAGGTTGCCGCCGAGGCCCCGGCCGAGGTTGCACCCGAAGCCGCTCCGACCGTTGCCCCGGCTCCCGAGCCGGCTGCGACCGGCAATGAGGCCGACGCCGATGCCAAGCCGCGCCGCGGCTGGTGGAAGCGGTAAGCCCGACGGCCCAACCGGGACCTCTGGAACGGGAAAAGGCGCCGCAAGGCGCCTTTTCCTTTTCCCGGACGTTATCACCCCTGCCACAGGACAGGTCGGACCATGAGCAAGGCCTTCACCCGCGAGAACGACACGCAGGACGACGACGACCTCGACGATCCGGCACCGTTGCCGCAGGGCTTCAAGAACTACATGACCCCGCCCGGCTTCCAGCGGATGCAGGAGGAGTTGCGCCACCTGCTGCGGGTCGAGCGGCCGAAGGTGGTGGAGGTGGTGTCCTGGGCGGCCGGCAATGGCGACCGCTCGGAGAATGGCGATTATCTCTACGGCAAGAAGCGCCTGCGCGAGATCGACCGCCGCATCCGTTTCCTGAACAAGCGGCTGGAATCGGCGGTGGTGGTCAATCCGCAGGACCAGAAGAACCGCGAACAGGTCTTTTTCGGCGCCACCGTCACCTATGCCCGCGAGGATGGGGCCGAGAACACCATCACCATCGTCGGCGCCGACGAGGTCGATCCCGACCGCGGCCATGTCAGCTGGATTTCCCCCATGGCCCGCGCCCTGCTGAAGGCGCGGGAGGGCGATCTTGTGGATGTCCGCACGCCTGCCGGGATCGAGCAGGTCGAAGTGCTGGAGATCCGATACGCGGACTGACGGAGGGGGCGGTGCTCCGCCCCCTCGCCAGACCTTATTCCACTGCCGGCTGGTAAATCTCCCCACCCGACTGGCGGAACTTCTCAGACATCTCGGCCATGCCGGACTCCGCGGCGTCGCGGATTTCCTGCGTGATCTTCATCGAGCAGAATTTCGGCCCGCACATCGAACAGAAATGCGCGGTCTTGGCGCCTTCCGCCGGCAGGGTCTCGTCGTGATAGGCCATCGCCGTGTCGGGATCGAGCGACAGGGCGAACTGGTCGCGCCAGCGGAAGGAAAACCGGGCGCGCGACATGGCATCGTCGCGCAACCGCGCCGCCGGGTGGCCCTTGGCAAGGTCGGCGGCGTGGGCGGCGATCTTGTAGGCGATGACGCCGGCCTTCACGTCGTCGCGGTCGGGCAGGCCGAGATGCTCCTTCGGCGTGACGTAGCAGAGCATCGCCGTGCCGAACCAGCCGATCATCGCCGCACCGATGGCACTGGTGATGTGGTCGTAGCCCGGCGCGATGTCGGTCACCAACGGCCCCAGCGTGTAGAAGGGGGCCTCGCCGCACAGCGCCAGCTGCTTTTCCACATTGTGCTTGATCTTGTGCATCGGCACATGGCCCGGCCCCTCAATCATCACCTGCACGTCACGCGCCCAGGCGATCCTGGTCAGCTCGCCCAGGGTCTCCAGTTCGGCGAACTGGGCGGCGTCGTTGGCGTCGGCCTGGCTGCCCGGCCGCAAGCCATCGCCCATCGACAGCGCCACGTCATAGGTGCGGCAGATCTCGACGATGTCGGCGAAATGATCGTAGAGGAAATTCTCGCGGTGATGCGCCAGGCACCATTTGGCGATGATAGAGCCGCCGCGCGAAACGATGCCGGTCACCCGCTTCGCCGTCAGCGGGATGTGGGCCAGCCGCAGGCCGGCATGGATGGTGAAGTAATCGACGCCCTGCTCCGCCTGCTCGATCAGCGTGTCGCGGAACAGCTCCCAGGTCAGATCCTCGGCCTTGCCCTTCACCTTCTCCAGCGCCTGATAGATCGGCACGGTGCCGATGGGAACCGGGGAATTGCGCAGGATCCATTCGCGGGTCTGGTGGATGTCGGCACCGGTGGACAGGTCCATCACCGTGTCGGCGCCCCAGCGGATCGCCCACACCATCTTCTCCACCTCCTCCTCGATCGAGGAGGTCACGGCGGAGTTGCCGATGTTGGCATTGATCTTGGTCAGGAAATTGCGGCCGATGATCATCGGCTCCGATTCGGGATGGTTGACGTTGGACGGGATGATGGCCCGCCCGCGCGCCACCTCGTCGCGGACAAATTCCGGAGTGATGAAGTCGGGGATGTCGGCGCCGAAATCCTCGCCGTCACGCGCGGCTTCCAACGCTGCCGCACGGCCCAGATTCTCGCGGACGGCGATGTATTCCATCTCCGCGGTCACGATGCCGGCGCGGGCGTAGGCCATCTGGGTCACCGCCCCGCCGCCCTTGGCGCGCAGCACGCCGCTGTCGGTGGTCTCGACATCGCCGCGCGCCAGGATCCAGTCGCGGCGGTGCTTGGACAGGCCGGCCCGAACGTCGATGGTGACCGCTTCGTCGGTATAGGGACCGGAGGCATCATAGACGGTCAGCGGCGGCTCGCCGCCCGACAGCGCGATCTCGCGCAGGGCGACGCGCAGATCGGGAAAGCGCGTGCCGGGCACATGGATTTTCCGCGACGACGGCAGCGGGCCGGTCGAAATGCGGATGGCGTTCTCGTTGAAGTCCTTAGGCATTGGGTTTCTCCGTCGGAGTTGGGCGGACAAACCCGGGACTGCGGACGGAGGTGCGGTATCTTCGTGCGGGCCGCTTTCGGAACGGTTTCCCCGGCATGGCGGGGCCGATACGGCCTGACGGGGCGAGAATCGGCCCGTCACGAGGTCCCTCCCTTCGCCGGTATGACCCGGATCAGGTTCGAAGGGTCACCACGCTGCCGGCTTGCGCAGTGCGCCGTCCGGCCGTTGGTATCTCAGCCCCCTGTCGGGACCCCCCTGGAATGCGGCCCATCCTGCCGCCGACGGACGGTCGTGTCAAAAGGAAAGCGCTGCGGACGATCCGCCTGCCATATTGTGGAAACGCGCTACATCCAGCGCTTCGACCGCACATAGACCATCGGCAGCAACGCCGACAGCAGCATCAGCCCCAAGGCGCTGGCATAGCCGAAGGGCGACTGGCTGCCGGGCATGTCGGTAAAGTTCATGCCGCCGATGCTGGCGACGAGAGTCGGCGGATAGAGCAGGACGGTCAGGACCGACACGATCTTGACGATCTCGTTCTGCTCGACATTGATCTGGCCCAGCGCGGTATCGAGCGCCAGGGCGACCTTGCCGGAGAGGAAGCGGGCATACTGGTCCAGCCCGCGCAGATCCTGCAACGTGGTCTTGGCCCAGCGTCGCGTCGCCTTGCCGGCGTTCCAGCCGTCGCCGCGCGCCAGGAAGTCGGTCATGCGGGTGAGGCTCGCCAGACTGATGCGCGCCTTGCCGATCAGGTGTCCGGCGTGACCGATTCGCTTCAGCGTCTGGGCGTCGTCCAGCGTCTCGCCGCGGGACCGCAGCTTGCGTCCGCGGAAATAGCGGCGGTTCAGCGCATCCATCTCCACCCCGGTCCGCCGCAGCACGACGGAGGTGCGGTCGATCATCCCGTCCACCAGCGCCGCCAGCACCAGTTCGCCGCGGGCGGCGGAGACTTGCCCATGGGTGGCGCGGCGGCGAAAGGCCAGCAGAGCCTGCGGATCGATGTCATGGATGGTCACCAGCCGCCGGCCGGCCAGGACGAAGCTGACGGTGGCGATGCGCGGTTCGTCGGTATCGGCCCAGACGAGCGCGGTGACGGTCATGGTCAAGGCACCACCGGCCACGCGCAGTCGGCTCGATTCCTCGATCTCCGCCATCTGCTCGCGGGTGGGCAGGCCGGTGCCGATCAACGCCTCCGCCCGCGCCAGCTCGCCGGGCGTCGGGTTGATCAGGTCCAGCCACACGGCGGCTTCGGGCAGCGCGACCGACCCGTCCGCAGCCTCCCTGTCCCAGCGCAGCAGACCGCCGTCATTGACGAAAACATGCAGCAAGGCTGTGCTCCTTGCATGGGCGCGGTTCAGGCGCCCGGCCTAGGTCACCCGGCCACCGCGCCGCGGCTTCGCCGACGGCGGGGCCTTTTCGCCGTCGAGATCAAGCGACGCTCCCTCGTCCTTCAGCGCCTGCTCCAGCTTGCGGCGGAAGGCGCCGCCATCCCGCTTGGCGTCCAGGAAATGGCCGACCGCCTCCTTCGCCGCGTCGCTGTCATAGGGGACCTTGCCCAAAGCGGCCAGCCTGGCACGCTCCACCAGCTTCGGGTCCATCCTCTCGCGGATGGCCTTCATCTGACGGAGCAGGTCCTTGCGCAGATCGCTCATAGGGCCCCCTTACCTTTCGTCAGGCCTTGCCGATCAGGGTGCCGGCGCCGCCTTCGGTGAAGATCTCCAGCAGCAGCGCATGCGGCACGCGGCCATCCAGGATAACGGCGGCATCGACGCCCTGCTCCACCGCGCCGATGCAGGTCTCGATCTTCGGGATCATGCCGCCCGAAGCGGTGCCGTCGGCGATGGCCTTGTGGGCATCCTCCAGCGACATCTTCTCGATCAGCTTCTTTTCCTTGTCGAGCACGCCGGCGACGTCGGTCAGCAGGAAGAAGCGCGCCGCCTTCACCGCCGCCGCGACCGCACCGGCCGCCGTGTCGGCATTGATGTTGTAGGTGTCGCCGTTGACGTCGAAACCGACCGGCGCGATCACCGGGATGATGTCGGACTGGGCGAGCGCATGCAGGATCTGCGGGTTGACCTTGTAGGGCTCGCCGACGAATCCCAGGTCCAGCACCCGCTCGATGTTGCTGTCGGGGTCGCGCTGCACGCGCTCAAGACGGCGGGCGGTGATCAGGTTGCTGTCCTTGCCCGACAGGCCGACGGCGCGGCCGCCGGCGCTGTTGATGGCGGCGACGATCTGCTTGTTGATGGAGCCGGCCAGCACCATCTCGACCACCTCGACCGTCTCCTTGTCGGTGACGCGCAGGCCGTCGATGAAGCTGGACTTGATCTTCAGCCGCTCCAGCATCTGGCCGATCTGCGGCCCTCCGCCATGGACGACCACCGGATTGATGCCGACCTGCTTCAGCAGGACGATGTCGCGCGCGAACAGCTCCGCCAGGCTGGCGTCGCCCATGGCGTGGCCGCCGTACTTGATGACGAAGGTGCTCCCGGCATAACGGCGCATGTAGGGCAGCGCTTCGGACAGGGTACGGGCCTTGGCGAGCCACTCGTCACGGGTGGGAGTCTGCACGGGAGGATGCCCTTTGTCGGGATGGAGTGTCGGGCTTCTTTAACGGAAAGGCCGGCCGGTTGCCTAGAGGGCAATTTATCGGTCACACACCCCCATGACGGCCTCCCGCGGCCGCGGCCGCCGTGCCGCCGGCCGGACGCCACAATCCGGCCAGCCGCGTCATCGGCTGCGTCAGCGCCGTGACCGCCACCGCCATCAGCACCATTGCCGAAAAACAGGGGCCGGACAGCACGCCCGCTTCCAGCAGGAGGGTCAGAACGATGACCTCCATCAGCCCTTTGCACGGCATCAGCGTGCCGAGCCGGAGCGCGTCGGGCCAGCTTTCCCCGGTCCAGCGGGCGGGCAGCGTGGTGCCGGCCATCTTGCCGGTAAGCGTGGCGAGGCTGGCGAGCGCGAAGACGGTCCATTGCGCCGGATCGTCCAGCGTCAGGTTCACCTTCAGCCCGGTCAGGGTGAAGAAGAAGGGCAGCAGGATCAGGGTTGCGAAATGCTCCAGCCGGTCGAGGATGGCCGCCGCATAGCGCCGCGGCATGGCGCTGCCGGCGATGAAGGCGCCCAGGATGTAATGCAGCCCGATCAGCTCGGTCACCGCGGCCGAGGCCAGCAGCGCCGCACAGATCACCACCACCGCGGTGTCGCCCATCCGCCCGTCCGGCGCCACCCGCCCCAGCAGGCGATCCAGCAGCGGACGCACGAGCAGGACCGTCCCGCCGACATAGGCGAAGCCCAGAAGGCCGACCTTGGCCACCGCCCAGGCGTCGCCGCCACCATTGGCCCCATCGGCGGTCGACCAGGCCAGCACCGCGGTGATCAGCAGCCAGAGCAGCGCGTCGTTCACCGCGGCATAGCCCAGCGCCAGCCGTCCCACCCGGTGGCCCAGCAGATCCATCTCGCGCAGGATTGCGCCCAGCACCGGCAGGGCAGTCACGCCGACGCAGATGCCGAACCCGGCGGCGAACAGCCCAGGCGCGGCATGCGGTCCGGTCATGGCGGGGAAGGCGCCGGCCAGCCACCAGCCCAGGGCTCCGCCCAGCAGGGTCGGCACCAGCATGCTGGACAGGGCGACCGTGGCGAAGGCGCCGCCCCGCCCGCGGAACTCGGCAGGGTCGAGATGCAGGCCGGTCAGGAAGGCGAAGAAAACCACGGCCATCAAGGCCAGCCCGGACAAAGGGGCGAGCGCGGCCGGAGCGAACAGCACGCCCCACAGATCGGGAACCAGCCGGCCGAGCAGCGACGGCCCCAGCGCCACCCCGAACAGGATCTGGACCACGACCATCGGAGCGATGTGGCGGCCGCCGCCGAGCCGCCACAGCAGAAACGGCCCGGCGATCAGCAGCAGGGCCTGCAACAGAAACAGCAGCGCGGGAGAAAAGCCACCCATCGCCGCGGCCCGCCTATTCCGCTCCGAGCGCCAGGGCGGCGAGACTGGCGCGCAGCTCCGCGATGCCGGTGCCCTTCTCGGAACTGGTGACGTGGATGTCCGGGAAGGCAGCGGGATGCTTCTTCAGCCCAGCCTGGGTGTCACGGCGAACTTTGTCGAGATCCGCAGCCTTGACCTTGTCCGCCTTGGTCAGCACGACGACGTAGGGCACCGCCGTGCGGTCGAGCATCTCCATGATCTCATGGTCGTGCGGCTTCATGCCATGGCGCGAATCGATCAGCACCAGCGCCCGGCGCAGGGTGACGCGGCCGCGCAGGAAGCGACGGACCATGTCGTTCCACGCCTCCACCTTCTCCTTCGACTCCTTCGCATAGCCGTAGCCGGGCATGTCGACCAGCTTCAGACGGTTGCCGAGGTTGAAGAAGTTGAGCTGCTGCGTGCGGCCCGGCGTGTTGGAGGTGCGGGCCAGCGTCTTGCGCCCGGTCAGCGCGTTGACGAGGCTCGACTTGCCGACATTCGAGCGGCCGGCGAAGGCGACCTCCGGCAGGTCGGCCTCGGGCAGCTGGTTCAGCGCGTTTGCGCCCCAGACGAAGTCGCACTCCTTGGCGAACAGCAGCCGCCCGGCCTCCAGCGCGGCCTCGTCGAAGCCGGAAACGATGCTGGGAGTGTCGGGGGACGGCGTGACGGGGCTGGTCATGGCGGGCGCTCTCGGTTTGGTCGGCTAAAAAACATACCGCCGGCAGAGGCCCGTCAAGGGTCTTTGCCGGCGGCAGGTCTCAGACAGTGGGCAAAGGCTGACGGATCAGGCCTTCACGCCCATACGCTTCATGATGGTCCACTGCTGCAGGACCGACAGCGTGTTGTTCCAGGCCCAGTAGATCACCAGACCGGCCGGGAAGCCGGCGAGCATGAAGGTGAAGACGATGGGCAGGAACTGGAACACCTTCGCCTGGACCGGGTCCGGCGGGGCCGGGTTCATCTTCTGCTGGAACCACATGGTCACGCCCATGATCAGCGGCCAGAGGCCGAGATGCAGCATGGTCGGCGGGCTCCACGGGATCAGGCCGAACGCCGTGAACAGGTTCGTCGGATCGGGCGAGGACAGGTCGTGGATCCAGCCGAAGAACGGCGCATGCCGCATTTCGATGGTCACGAACAGCACCTTATAGAGCGAGAAGAACACCGGGATCTGGATCAGGATCGGCAGGCAACCCGACACCGGGGAGACCTTCTCGCGCTTGTACAGCGCCATCAGCTCCTGGTTCATGCGCGCCTGATCGTCGCTGAACTTCTCGCGCAGTTCCTGCATCTTGGGCTGCAGGGCCTTCATCTTGCTCATCGCCTGATAGGACTTGTTGGCGAGCGGGAAGAAGACGGCCTTGACGCAAACGGTCAGCACCAGGATGGCGATGCCGAAGTTGCCGATGACACGGCCCAGGAAATCCAGTGCGTAGAAGAACGGCTTGGTCAGGAAGTAGAACCAGCCGAAGTCGATCGCCAGATCGAAGTTCTTGATGTTCAGCTTCTCGGAGTAGCTGTCCAGCAGCTTCACCTGCTTGGCCCCGGCGAACAGGCGGCCGGTGTTCTCGGCCGAGGCGCCCGGCGCCACCGTGACCGGCGCACCCATCGTGTCGGTCTGGTAGCGGTCGGTGTTGGCGACCTGGTTGTAGAGGAAGCGCGCCGTGACCTTCTCGTTGGGGTCGGGCACCAGCGACACCAGCCAGTACTTGTCGGTGATCCCGACCCAGCCGCCGGTGGTCTCCTTGGCGATGGAGCCGGCCTTGCGGACGTCGTCGTACTTCTCTTCGGTCAGCGAACCGTTGAAGACGCCGAGCGGGCCCTCATGCAGGATGTAGTAGCCGGACGTGTGCGGCGTGCCGCTGCGCGACACCAGGCTGTAGGGCAGCAGGGTGACCGGCGCGGCGCCGGTGTTGCGGACGGTCTGCGTCACCGTGAACATGAAGTCCGGGTCGACGGCGATCTTGCGCTCGAACACCAGCCCCTGGCCGTTGTCCCAGGTCAGGGTCAGCGGCTTGTCCGGGGTCAGCGCGGCGCCGTCGGCGGTCCAGCGGGTGGTCGCGGTCGGGGTGGCGATGCCGGCGCCCTGCGGGACCCAGCCGAACTCGGCATAATAGGCGGCGGGCGTGCCGGCCGGGGCCAGCAGCACGATCTCCGGGCTCTTCGGGTCCGGGGTCTCGTGGTACTGGGCCAGCGTCAGGTCGTCGATGCGGCCGCCGACGAGGTTGACGGAGCCATGCAGGGCCGGCGTGTCGATCTTCACGCGGGTGCCGGCCGCCATCTGCTCGGCGAGCAGGACGGGGCGCTCCTTCGCGACCTCAGCCGTGACGGGAGGCTGCTGGGCGGGCACGCCGGGGGCCGGCACCGGCACCGACTGCTCCGTCTGGGCGGCCTGCTGGGCGGCGAGTTGCTTCTGCTGCTCCACCCGCGGCTTCTCGTAGAAAAACTGGAAGCCCAGAAGGATGGCGATCGACAGGGCAATCGCGATGATGAGGTTGCGTTGGTCGGTCATGGCGTCCCGGTTGCCGTGGGGCCTTTGGAAGAAGGGCGGCGTGTGCGCGGCCTTGTTACGGGTTTTCGCCGGGCTGGGCAACCGCCGCATGCCCCTTTTCCCGCAGTCCGCAGCGATGCGGCGCCATGGGCACCGGCCGCGGGACGGGATCGGGCACGGGATCCCAGCCCGACCCGCCCCAGGGATGGCAACGCCCGAGCCGGCGCACCGTGAGCCATCCCCCCCGGATGGCCCCATGCTTTTCCAGCGATTCGATGGCGTAACAGGAGCAGGTCGGCTGGAAACGGCACTGCCAGCCCACGAAGGGCGACAAGGTCCAGCGATAGAGATAGACGAGCGCGCGGAGCAGGTGCGCGAGCGGGCTGAGGCCGGCGATGCGAAACATGACGTCGCGGGCCTCCTAGCCTTCCGCCTCGCGCCACAGGCCGAGGCGCTTCAGCCCGGCGGTCAGGTCGCCGAGCAGGTCGGTCCACGGCCGCTCGGCCGTGCCGCCGCGGGCGACCAGCACGAAGTCGTGGCCGGGCGCCGCATGAACGGTCAGAATCTGCCGCGCGGCCTCACGCAAACGGCGGCGGGCACGATTGCGCACCACCGCGTTGCCGACCTTGCGGCTTGCCGTCAAACCCAGACGGATGGGCGGACCGCCTTCGGCGGGCCGCTGCCTGTCGTCGTGCCGGCGCACCTGGAGGATCAGGCCGGGAGCCACATGCTTGCGCCGTGTCCCGGCCACGGCCAGAAATTCCGGCCGCCGCATCAGGCGCCCGACCTCGTGGCCCGGCGCCGCCATAGCGGGGATCAGGCGCTCAGAACCTTGCGGCCGCGGGCGCGGCGGCGGGCGATCACCTTGCGGCCGCCGACGGTGGCCATGCGGGCGCGGAAGCCATGACGACGCTTACGCACGATTTTGGACGGCTGGAACGTGCGCTTCATGGCGCCTACTCCTTAAACTTTGCTGATGGTGACGGGAAGAAGACGCCCAGCCGAACGGCCGGGCGCCGTACCTATGAACCTGAACCGAACCGGAAGGCGCCTTACTCGGCAGCCCGGCGGCCGTTGACCATGCCGCGGCCGGTGGTGCGCTCGGCGATGCGGGCGGCCTTGCCGCGCAGATCGCGCAGATAGTAAAGCTTGGCGCGACGGACGGCGCCCTTGCGGACCAGCTCGATCGAGTCGATGCGCGGGGAGTACAGCGGGAACACACGCTCCACGCCCTCGCCGTAGCTGATCTTGCGAACGGTGAAGGAGCTGTTCACACCGGCGTTCTTGCGGGCGATCACGACGCCCTCATAGGCCTGGACGCGCTCGCGCGTGCCCTCGACGACCTTCACGTTCACGCGGACGGTATCGCCCGAGGAGAACTCCGGGATCGTCTTGCCACCGAGGGCCTTCTCGATCTGCTCCTGCTCGAGCTGCTGCAACAGGTTCATAGCACTACCCCTTTTCTATCGGCGCGCCTCGCGGCGGACCGTCACTCCGGTTTCGGGTCGCGCCGGCGAGCCTGCCGCCGACCCTTGTTCGTAACAGTTACTGCCGGACGGCCCGCCTGGTAGAGCGACCACAGGTCCGGCCGTCGGGCCTCCGTGATCTTCTCCGCCTCGGCCAGCCGCCAGGCCTTGACCTTCCCATGGTGACCGGACAGCAGAACCTCCGGCACCGCGCGCTCCACACCCTGCCCGTCGGTCCAGACCGCCGGCCGGGTGTAGTGGGGGTATTCGAGCAACCCCCGTTCGAAACTCTCTTCGCCCGCCGTCTCCACGTTGCCCATGACACCGGGGAGCAAGCGCACCACGGCATCCATCAGGCTGAGCGCGGCGAGTTCCCCGCCGGACAGCACGAAGTCCCCGAGGCTGACCTCTTCGAGGCCGTGCGCATCGAGGACCCGCTGGTCCACCCCTTCGTACCGGCCGCAGAGCAGCGTCACCACCGGGGTGGCGGCCAGCTCCTTGACCAGTTCCTGGTTCAGCACCCGTCCGCGAGGCGACAGATAGATCGCCCGGCCGCGTCCCGGTGCCCCCACAGGTCCCGCCGTCGCAGTCAAAGCCGCGTCCAGCACGTCGGGCCGCATGACCATGCCGGCCCCTCCGCCGAAGGGGGTCTCGTCGACGGAGCGGTGTTTATCGCGCGCAAACGAGCGAATGTCCACCGATTCCAGCGCCCAGACTCCATTTTCCAACGCTTTGCCGGCCAGCGAGTGGCCGAGCGGCCCCGGAAACATTTCCGGGAACAGCGTCAGGACCTTGGCAGTCCAGACCCGCGGACCCTCGGCACCGTGATTCACGGCGCCTCCTCCCCGCTCCGGTCTCCGTCTTCTTCACCCCCGGCCTCCTCCGCCTCGTCACCGGAGCCCTCGCGGGCCTCGATCACGGCGGGAAGGTCGACGACGATACGACCGCCCCGGACATCGACCGCCGGCACGCAGGCCTTGGAGAAGGGAAGCATCTCCAGCGGCCCGCCTGCGGTCCTGATCTCCAGCACGTCGCCGGCGCCGAAGTCGTAGATCGCCTTCACCGTGCCGTAGACGGTCCCGTCGGCGAGTTCCGCACGCAGGCCGATCAGATCGGCATGGTAGAACTCGTCCTCGTCCTCCGTCGCCGGCAGGGCACCGCGGTCCACATAGAGCCGCATGCCTGCCAGGGCCTGGGCCTGTTCGCGGCTGGTCACCCCGTCGACCTTGGCCAGGAAGTTGTCCTTGACCATGCCCTGGAGCGTCACCGTGAACCGGCGGGCCCCCGCCTCGTCCGACAGCGGGCCGTAGGTCATGATGTCGGCGGGTTCGGCGGTGAAGCTGCGCAGCTTCACCAGCCCCCGCACGCCGTGCGATCCCGCGAACTGGCCGACACAGATTTTGGCGGTCATCGAAGGAGCACCCGGCACGTCGTCACGACCTCAACCCTGCGGACCAAGCGGCCCGACCTCACCCGTATCAGCCCCAAGCTCAGCCTTCTGCGGCGGCCGCGGCAGCGGCAGCCTCGGCCTTCAGACGCTCCTGCGCCTTGGCCTTCGGAGCCGACTTCTTCGGGGTCTCGCGGACGGCCGGCTTCTCCATCAGGCCGGCCGTGGCCAGGAAATGGACGACGCGGTCCGTGGGCTGGGCGCCGACCGACAGCCAATGCTTGGCGCGCTCGGCGTTCAGGATGATGCGCTGCTCATGCTCGCGCGGCAGCATCGGGTTGTAGGTGCCGATCTTCTCGATGAAGCGGCCGTCACGCGGGCTGCGGGCGTCCGCGATGACGATCGAGTAGAACGGACGCTTCTTCGCACCACCGCGAGCCAGACGAATCTTCAGAGCCATTGGTCGAAACTTTCTCTTCTCAAGTCAAACAGGTATCAGGTGATTTCGTGAGGCGGTCGGGTCAGCCGAAAGGCCCCTTGCCGCCAAAGCCGCCGAGTCCCTTCGGCAGCAGGTTTCCGAGGCCGCCGCGCAGCATCCCCTTCTTCCCAAGCTTCTGCACCTGCTTCATCATTCCGCGCATGGTCTCGAACTGCTTCAGCAGCTTGTTGACCTCCTGCACCGAGGTGCCGGAACCGGCGGCGATGCGCTTGCGGCGCGAAGCCTTGATGATGTCGGGGTTCTTGCGTTCCGCCTTGGTCATCGACGAGATGATCGCCTCCTGGCGCTTGATCATCCCGTCGTCGACGTTGGCGTCCTTCAGCTGGTCCTTGATCTTGCCGATGCCCGGCAGCATTCCCATCAGGCCGGACATGCCGCCCATCTTGCGGAGCTGCTTCAGCTGCATCGCCATGTCGTCGAGGTCGAAGCCCTGGCCCTTCTCCATCTTCCGGGCGAGCTTTTCGGCCTCGTCCTTGTCGATGGTCTCAACGGCCTTCTCCACCAGCGACACCACGTCGCCCATGCCGAGGATACGGCCGGCGATGCGGTCGGGGTGGAAGGGCTCCAGCGCGTCGATCTTTTCGCCGACGCCCAGCAGCTTGATCGGCTTGCCGGTGATCTGGCGCATCGACAGGGCCGCACCGCCGCGCGCGTCGCCGTCGATGCGGGTCAGCACGATGCCGGTGATGCCGACCTTGTCGTTGAAATTGGTGGCGACGGTGACGGCGTCCTGGCCGGTCATCGCGTCGGCGACCAGCAGGGTTTCCACCGGCTTGGTCGCGTCGCGGACCGCCGCGACCTCCGCCATCAGCTCATCGTCGATGGCAAGGCGGCCGGCGGTGTCGAGCATGACGACGTCGTAGCCTTCGAGACGGCCGGTCTCGATGGCGCGCTTGGCGATGGCGACCGGGTCCTGGCCCGGCACGATCGGCAGCGTGGCGACGCCGGTCTGCTCGCCGAGAACCTTCAGCTGCTCCTGGGCGGCCGGACGGCGGACGTCCAGCGAGGCCATCAGGACCTTCTTGCGGTCCTTCGTCTTCAGACGGAGCGCGATCTTGGCGGTGCTGGTGGTCTTGCCCGAACCCTGGAGGCCGACCATCAGGATCGGCACCGGCGCAGCGGCGTTCAGGTTGATCTCGGCGCCTTCGCCCAGCATCTCCACGAGGTTGTCGTGGACGATCTTGATGACCTGCTGGCCGGGGGTGACCGACTTCAGCACCTCCTGCCCGACGGCGCGTTCCTTCACCTGGGTGACGAACTGCTTGACGACGGGCAGAGCGACGTCAGCCTCCAGCAACGCCACGCGAACTTCGCGCAGTGCGGCGGAGACGTCCTCCTCGGTCAGCGCGCCACGGCGGCGCAGCTTGTCGAAGATGTCGCCCAGGCGTCCGGTCAGGCCTTCGAACATGCGTTACTCGTTCCCCAGTTCCGGGTCCAGCGTCAGAGCCGCCACCCGCACAAGCACGAAAGCGCCAGTGCGCGAATTTCGCGGACTGGCGGAGATACCCGGCGCGGGGCCGGGGTACCCGGTCTATCGGCTTTGCGGAAGACAGGTCGGCGGACCATAGAGAAGCCGGCAGGCCGAGTCAACCGTTGCAAGCGACCTTTTGCCAGCCGCCGAAGGTCTTCCTTGCCCGGTTGCGGTTATCGGTCCCAAGCTTGTCACAAGCCATCAACCCTTAACCAAATTTTGGCGACTCTTTCGGATTATGAGTCACCAAATAGAGAAGGTATGCCGGCGATGTCGTCCGCCCAGGGCTTTGGGTCCAACAGCCCGCGAACCAAGCTGACCCAGAGCCAGCTCAACGCGATCCTGTTGCGGCACCAGGCATTCCGCAAAAGCCAGCCCGGCGGCGTGCGCGCCAACCTGAAGATGCGCGACCTGTCGCATCTCGATCTCTCCGGCATCGACCTGTCGGACGCCGACCTGTCGGGAGCGAAGCTGTTCAGCGCCCGGCTGACCGGCGCCAACCTCGCCAACGCCAACCTCTACGCCGCCGACCTGCGGCTCGCCAATCTGGAGAAGGCCGACCTGCGCCGGGCCGACCTGCGCGGCGCCTGCCTGCGCGGCGCGGTGCTGAGCGAGGCGACGCTGGTGGAGGTCGACCTGCGCGACGGCACGCTGCTGCATTACGACGCCAGCGGCGAGATGTACGCCCACGAGTATGAGGATTCCGTCCTGACATCGGAGCTGACGGCGGCGACCATCCGCGGCGCCGACCTGTCGCGGGCCAAGGTCGCCAACGCCTTCGTCATGCAGACAGACCTGACAGACGCCGTGCTGCGCGGCACCAAGTTCATGCGCGCCAACCTGACCGGCTCCAACCTGACCGGCTGCGACCTGACCGACGCCGACCTGACGGAGGCGAACCTGTCGGGCGCCCGGTTGTCCGGGGCGGTGATGACCGGTTGCGCCATCAACCGCACCAACTTCAGCGGCGCCACCCTGATCGGCGCCATCCTGGACGCGGCCCAGATGCGCTCGCCCAATTTGCAGGCGGCGGTGCTGGCCAAGACGCTGGAGAACCCGGAGGACGACCTGCGCGAGATGCTGATGGAGCATCTGAGCTGGATCGACAGCGGTGGCAAGGCCGGCAAGCGCGCCGACCTGTCGGCGCTCGACCTGTCGGGGCGCAAGCTGGACGGCATCAACCTGTCGGCGGCGATCCTGCAATGCATCGCACTGCGCGGCGCCAACCTGTCGGGTGCTGCGATGGCGATCGCCGACATGTCGCTCGCCGATCTGCGCAAGGCCAACCTGTCGAAGGCCGATCTGCGCGGGGTGAATTTCGAACGCGCCACCCTGACCGGTGCCGACCTGACCGAGGCGCAGCTCGGCCCCGTCCACATCCAGACGATGAGCGGTCATGTCTGGCGAGCCAACCTGCAACGCGCCCGGCTCGGCATGGCGCTGCTGCGCAAGGCCGACCTGCGCAAGGCCAACCTCTCCGGCGCCAATCTCGCCGGTGCCGACCTGACCGGCGCCAACCTCAGCGAGGCCGACTTGACCGGCGCCGACCTGACCGGTGCGGTGCTGGACGGCGCCACGATGGATCAGGCGATCGTCGAGGAGGCCATCGGGCTGGCCGGCTGAGCGGTCGGTTCCGGAGCCCGGTTTCAGGCGGCCGAAATTTTTAAGCGGAAGGCCCGCCCCGTCGCGCCATCCAGTTGCCGGAGCCGTAGACGCTGCGGACATGGTGGACCAGCAGGTTGCGGGCGTCGATCAGCTGGCCCATCCGCTCGCGGCAGGCGACGATGCCGGTATCCGGGTGATAGACCGGCGCCAGCTCGCGGAACCTGCGCCGCACCTGATCCTCGTCGAAGCACCATTCATTGACGAAGCCGAACAGCTGGGCGGCGTCGCGCACCTGCGTGATGCGGCCGTCGAGCGGCTGGAAGGACAGGCGTTGCAGCGCGTGGGCCAGCGTCTTGTTGCGATAGCCCAGCGTCTCCACCGCGGCTTCGAGCCGGCGGACATCCTCGCCCGGCAGGATGCGGGCGCCGGGATCGGCAAGCGCCAGGGCGGCGGCCAGCGCCTTGCGGATCGCACCGTCGCTGGCGTCGGTTTCCCCCACCTCCAGCAGCCCCTCGCCCTCCGCGTCGCGCAGGCCCGGATCGCCGCCGCCCTGCGGCGCCAGCAGCAGGGCGGCGGCGACAAGCATCGGCACCCCTGCCCCGCGAGCGGCGGCAAGCTCCAGAACGGCGGCACGGAACCGGGCGCCGCAGGGCACGGCCCGGCCGGCGGTCGGGGAGGAAGCGGTCTCTTCCGGTGCGGTCATCGTCGGCGCCAACACGTGGTGGAAGCGGGCGCGAGTCTACGCAATCGCCGGAGTCGCCGCAATCGCACCGATGGACGCGGGCGGAGGGATAAAGGGAGACCGATAAAGGAGGAGAGAGGATCCGCTTCCGGATCACTGCGCCTTCATCGCGCCCGGCTTGGCCGGCAGCCGGTCGAGCAGTTCGCCGATGTAGGCGGTCTCGTCCTTGCCGGACATTGCGGCGAATCCCTTCAGCATCTGGCTGCCGAAGGTGAAGACGCTGGCGAGGTCGATGCGCCACGCCCCGCCCTCGCGGACGAAATCGGCGGGAACCAGCGCCGGCCGGTTGTCGACCATCAGCAGGCCAGACGCCCGGTCGCCCTTGATCCGCACCGGTCCCAGTGCGCTGCGGGAGATGACGTTGGGTCCAAGCCAGCCGGCTTTCAATGCATGGTTGGCGATGTCGCCGACCGACATGCGGCGCAATTCCGCCGGGCCCAGATAGCGGCGCAGCCCCATGGCGGCGAAACGCTCCGCCGGTTCCAGCCGCTGCAAGGGAGCATCGCCGGGCTGGCGGGCGGCATCGCGCACCGACTCCAGCGCCTTGACCGAGTTGCGGGTGAGCAGCGGGATCACCGCCGCCCCGCGCTTCTCGGACAGCGCCGTACGGGCGGCGTCGAAGGTGGCGGCCACCTCGCGCTCCTCCGGCGTTTCGCGCGGCGGGGCGGCGAAGCTGGTGGCTGCGGCGATCAGGACGACGAAGAAGGCGAGAAAGGCGACACGCATACCGGAGAGAACCCGAACAGGGAGGAAAACGTCACGCCTTCTCCTCGACACCGAAAAATTCGAGCTGCCAGCGCATCTCTTCATCGGTCATCGGATAGTGCGTGCCGTCGCGAGCATTAAGCGCTGTTTTTGGCGGAATCTGGGCGAGCCGCAACTGCACCTGCCGGGCGAACCGCATGGTCAGCCCGGCGCGCCACACCAGGGCGGTGACGGCGCGCGGCGCATGGGTGGCGACGATGCGGTCCACCACCGGCAGCGGGATCTGCGAAAGCTCCGCCAGGGCTGCCATGACGAAACCGCGGTCGCCCTCCACCATCGAGCCCTCGATCAGCTTCTCGGTCAGCTTGCCTTCCTTGTTCAGGCGCGCCGCCTTGTCGCTCGGACGCTCGACCGGCTTCTCCGGCCCGGCGGCACCGCCGGCCGCCTCCTCGCCGAAATCGACCGGGCCTAGCGGCAGGCCGGGTCCGGTGCCGGTGGCCGCCTGCCCCACCCGCTGGCGCACCGCCTCCACCAGCCCGCGCGCAGCGGCGGGGTCGAGGTCGTCACGGTCCTGCAGGACCTTCAGCAGATTGTCGGCGACGAAGCTGGCCAGCCGCGCCACCGCACGCGCCGGCAGCCGGGGGCGGCGGACCAACGGCGAATGCCAGGGCTCGTGCTGCGGCGCCTGATCGAGGATGCGGTCAAGCGTCTCTTCGCGAATCTGCGCCGACGGGTTGCCGAGCAGCGCCGTCACCGCCGCCTCGTCGTCCGAGCGGGCGATGGCGTCGGCGACGGAGGCACTGACATTGTGCCGGCTGGCGATGGCGGTCATCGCACCCCGCACCGGCCCCTTCATGATGATATCGGTCAGATCCTCTTCGGTGAGGATCGGCGAATGCTGGAGCACAGGCGCGCAGACCGACAGCTCGACGTCGCGGGCAAGCCGGTTGATGACGCCGTGCGGGGCGTTGGGCAGGTCCTTCAGCGCTTCGGCCAGGATGCCGCGCACCTCCGTCGCCTGATCGCGGGCCAGCGTTTCCAGGCATTCCACCGTCAGACGTTCGATCTGCATCGCCTGATCGGCCGACAGTTCCGGCAGCAGGCGGGCGATCTTCCGCGCCACCGCCTGCCGCACCATGACCTCGCGGTCCTTGGCCAGCAGCAGGTCGGCCTGCCGCGGCGTGCCGGCATTGGTGGCGATGGCGCGCCGCACCTCGGCCGCGGCATCGGCGGCGAGGAAATACAGCAGTTCCGGCCGGGTCTTGGGATGCTCGGCGACCTTGCGGCGAACCGCCGGATCCTCGCTCTGCACCATCCGCTTGGCGGATTCATAGTCGGCGGGGTCGAGGGTCTCGGGACGCGGATTGGCAGGCGGGGTCACGGGGTGGGCTCCGTGGCGGAAACATCGGAGGAGGATGGCTGTGCGGCCGCCCGATAGGCGGGGGCCAGGGCGAAATGGCCCTTGCCGCTTTTCTTGGCGTCGTACATGGCGGCATCGGAGCGGTCGGTCAACTCCCGCACCGATTCGCCGCGGCCGGGGGTGTGGACGGCGATGCCGATCGACAGGCCGAGCGGCTTCTCGGGACTGGCCGACAGGTGGGCCAGATCGCGCATGCCGTTCAGCAGCCGTTCGGCGACGATGCGTGCCTTCGCCTCGTCGGTGCGGCCCAGCCACAGCACGAATTCGTCACCGCCGAGGCGGCCCGGCAGGTCGCCCGGCCGCACCCCGGTGCTCAGCAGCGTGCCAACGGCCTTCAGCACCGCGTCACCCTGCTGGTGGCCGTGCAGGTCGTTGACCGCCTTGAAATTGTCGAGGTCGACATAAAGCAGGGCCGACGGCCCGCTGTCCGGCCGGGAGATCGACTCCTCCAGCCGTTCGAAGAAGGTGCGGCGATTGAACAGGCCGGTCAGCCCGTCGCGCTCCGACAGACGGCGCAGCCGCTCCTGATAGGCGAGATGGGCGTGCGCGATGCCGATATGGTCGGCCACGCCCGACATCAGATGGCGGTCGTCCTCGTCCCACGGCTCCGAATCGCCGGCGCGCCAGACCAGCAGCGCGCCGTTCGCCGCCTGCCGGTACTCCGTCCGCTCGCCGATCAGCTGCACGTCGCCCAGCCGGTCGGTCACCAGCCCTTCGCTGTTGGCGATGCGGTCGAGCAGGGCAGTGCCGACCTCCGGCAACTTCGCCCCGAACTCCGCCACCAGCGACAGGACGACACGGCCGCCGCCGGCACCCTCCTCCGCCCGATAGATGCGGCAACCGTCGGCACTGAGCGCCCGCGCCGTTTCCGTCGCGGCCACCACCAGTGCCTCCGCGGCGTCGAGCCGGTCGCGCAGGGTGTGGACGATGTGGCCGAGCAGACGTTCACGGTTCCGGATGCGCGCCAGCTCGTTGGAACGCAGCACCTGTTCGGTCACGTCGCGGCAGACGCCGCGGGCACCGATCCAGTCGCCCTGCGCGCCGAACAGCGGCAGGGCGGACGCGACGACGCAGGCCGGCGTGCCGTCGGCGCTCTTCAGCCAAAGCTCGGTCTGGTCAATCGCCCGGCGGCAGTCGAAGGGCATCGGCAAATCTTCCGCCTCCTCCAGCGCCAGGCTGCGCGGGTCGCGGCCGATCAGCGCATCGGCCGGATAGCCCAACGCGCCCTTGTGGCTGACGAAGACGAAGGTGCCGTCCGGCCCGGTCTCCCAGGCGAAGTCGGAGGAGACCTCCACCAGATCCTTGTAGCGCCGCCGCGATTCGGTCAGCGTGTGGCGCAGCTGCCGTTCCAGCGTGTCGTCACGGCCCAGCAGCAGGAACCCGCCGTCGGGCAGCGGCACGCCGGCCCATTCGACAATCATGATCCCGCGCAGCGATTCCACCGGCACCGACCGCAGCCCCGGCGCCACGCTGGACGCCGACAGCCAGTTGCGCAGCTCCGGCAGCCAGCGCGGATCGCTGTCCATCATGTCTTCCGCCTCGGCATTCGCTTCGGCGACGGCCAGCGCCGAATCCAGCCGCAGGGCCGGGCCGGGATACAGCGCGACCAGCGTCGCGGGGCCGGTCTGGCCGCCGGTGGAGGCGGAAGCGGGGGCAGAGGTACCGGTGGTCAGAAGAAGGTCCACGGCAATCCCAGAGGGCAATCCACGAGGCTTGCGGGCCACGAGGCAGGCGGAGCGGAAACCTTTGGCTGTAAACCATTACAAGGTCCGGTCCATGCTACCCCTTTAGGAGTTAATCTTCAATCAACCAACGACGCGGGGAACTCCCCATGGCGGCGGCTCGGCCAAAGGATGGCCGCGCGCCTGCGACCTTGTGAAGCGCCTTGCGGCCGGCCGGCGACGCCCCCATTCTTGGGGGATGACCGCCCCGACCTCCCCCCAGGACAAGGCCGCCGCACCGGCGCCCAGTTCCGTGTCCGGCTCCACGTCCGGCTCCGCCACCGATCCCCTCGCCGCCCTGCGCGACCGCGCCGTGTGGATCTTCGACCTCGACAACACGCTCTACCCGGCGTCCTGCGACCTGTTCTCCCAGGTCGACCGCCGGATCAACGAGTTCATCGCCGCCCATTTCAACATCGGCATGGACGAGGCGCGGGTGCGGCAGAAACAGTTCTTCCGCGACTACGGCACCACGCTGCGCGGCCTGATGACGGAGCATGACGTCGATCCGGTCGCCTACATGGACTATGTCCACGACATCGACGTGACAGGCGTCCAGCCCTCCGCCCTGCTGGCCGATGCGCTGGCCCGGCTGCCCGGCCGCAAGATCATCTACACCAACGGCTCGGTCCGCCATGCCGAGAACGTCGCCGGCCGGCTCGGCATCCTCGACCGGTTCGACGCCGTGTTCGACATCGCCGCCGGCGGCTTCGTGCCGAAGCCCGATCCCCGCCCCTATGCCACGCTGGTGGAACGCCACGGCGTCGATCCCGCCGACGCCTGCATGGTGGAGGACATCGCCCGCAACCTCGCCCCGGCCCATGCGCTGGGCATGACCACCGTCTGGGTCCGCGGCGAGAAGGAGTACGAGAAGGCCGGCGTCGGCGCCGGGGTCCACATCGACCACACCGTCGACGACCTGCCCTCCTGGCTGGCGGCGGTGGCGGGAGTCTGAGGGAGAGTCCAGGGACATTGTCGCAAACCGGCCGATGCCGGCCGCGGGTATGGTTGGCAGCGGTATGGTTGACAGCGGCCGCGATGCGGCTCCATGGTGCCGTCCCTTGGACAATCGACAGCAGAACGACCGCGCCATGAGCCACGCCAGCCTGCAAGCCACCATCGACGCCGCCTGGGAAAACCGCGCCGATCTCACCACCGCCACCACCGGCTCGGTCCGCGACGCCGTGAATTCGGCGCTCGACGCGCTGGACGCCGGCGACCTGCGCGTCGCGGAGAAGACCGCGGACGGCTGGAAGGTCAACCAGTGGCTGAAGAAGGCGGTGCTGCTGTCCTTCCGCCTGAACGCCAACGAGATGATCCCCGGCGGCCCCGGCGGCTCCTCCTGGTACGACAAGGTGCCGCCGAAGTTCGAAGGCTGGAGCGAAGGCCAGTTCCAGAACGCCGGTTTCCGCGCCCTGCCCGGCGCCATCGCCCGCAAGTCGTCCTACGTCGCCCCCGGCGTCATCCTGATGCCGAGCTTCGTCAATGTAGGCGCCTATGTCGACAGCGGCACCATGGTCGACACCTGGGTCACCGTCGGCTCCTGCGCCCAGATCGGCAAGAACGTCCACCTGTCGGGCGGCGTCGGCATCGGCGGCGTGCTGGAGCCGTTGCAGGCCGATCCGGTCATCATCGAGGACAACTGCTTCATCGGCGCCCGGTCCGAGATCGTCGAGGGCGTGATCGTCGAGGAAGGTGCGGTCATCTCCATGGGCTGCTACATCGGCGCCTCGACCAAGATCATCGACCGCCACACCGGCGAGATCTTCATGGGTCGCGTCCCGGCCTATTCGGTCGTCGTCCCCGGCTCGTTGCCCGGCAAGCCGCTGCCCGATGGCACGCCCGGCCCGAGCCTGTACTGCTGCGTCATCATCAAGCGCGTCGACGAGAAGACCCGCTCCAAGACCGCGATCAACGACCTGCTGCGGGATTGATCCGCTTCTAAGCCCGCACCGACCGTCCGCTCGAAGCCGGTTTCGAGCGGACGGTTCGGTGCGGGACCATGACTTGCGAACCCGGACCTCCCATGACCATCGACCCCGTCGTCCTCGCCCAGGATCTGATCCGCTGCCCCAGCGTCACGCCGCGCGACGACGGCGCGCTCAGCGTGCTGGAGGCGGCGCTGGCGCCGATGGGCTTCACCTGCCACCGCCTGCGCTTCCAGCAGGAAGGGACGGAGCCGGTCGAGAACCTCTATGCCCGGCTCGGCACCGTGGGGCCGAACTTCTGCTTCGCCGGCCACACCGACGTGGTGCCGCCGGGCGACCGGGGCTGGACGGTCGATCCCTTCGCCGGCGAGGTGATGGGCGGACGCCTGTTCGGCCGCGGTGCGGTCGACATGAAGGGCGCCATCGCCGCCTTCGTCGCCGCGGTGTCGCGGCGGCTGGAGGACGGTCCGCCCGCCGGCTCGATCAGCCTGCTGATCACCGGCGACGAGGAAGGGGTGGCGATCAACGGCACCCGCAAGGTGCTGGAGTGGATGGCCGAGCGCGGCGAGCGCATCGACGCCTGCGTGGTGGGGGAGCCGACCAACCCCAAGGCGCTGGGCGACATGATCAAGATCGGCCGGCGCGGCAGCCTGACCGGCTTCCTGACCGTGTTCGGCGCGCAGGGGCACGTCGCCTACCCGCATCTGGCCGACAACCCGCTGCCGCGGCTGGTTCGCATGCTGGCCGCCATCACCGAACACCCGATGGACGAAGGCACGGCCCATTTCCAGCCTTCCACCCTGGCGCTGACGACCATCGACGTCGACAACACGGCGACCAACGTCATCCCCGCCCAGGGCAAGGCGACCTTCAACATCCGTTTCAACGACGCCCACACGCCTGCCAGCATCGAGGCGTGGCTGCGCCGGACCTTCGATGCCATCGGCGGCGCCTATGAGCTGGAGGTCTACTGCTCCGGCGACAGCTTCGTCACCCCGCCGGGCCCGCTGACCGAACTGGTGGCCGAGGCGGTGGAGGGGGTGACCGGGCGCCGTCCGGACTACTCGACCACAGGCGGCACCTCGGACGCGCGCTTCATCAAGACTGTCTGCCCGGTGGTGGAGTTCGGGCTGGTCGGCCAGACCATGCACAAGGTGGACGAATATTGTTCGGTGGAGGATCTGCGCCAGCTGACCGCCATCTACGAGTCGATCCTGAAGGGCGTGTTCACGCGCCTTGCCGGGTGAGAGGTCTGACCGGGACACCACGATGCCGCTGACCACGCCCGCCATCCTGTCCGCACTGACCGGCGCCTGGCGGCTGGCACGCTTCGACCGGACCGGTATGGAGTTCTTCGACCGCACGCCGGATGGCGCGCTGAACTCCTTCTATGCCGCCCTGGTGGTTCTGCCGGCCTATGCGCTGCTGCTGGCGATCCGCCTGTGGGACCAGCTGGACGGCACCCCGGTCCTGCAGCTGGTGACGGTGGAGGGCATCGCCTACGTCGTCAGTTGGACCGCCTTCCCGCTCGCCCTGTTCCGCATCGCGGCGCTGCTTGGCAAGGAGCAGCTCTATCCCGGTGCACTCGCCGCCTACAACTGGTCGGCGGTGGTGCAGATGGCGATCTATCTGCCGGCCATCCTGCTGTCCGCCGCCGGCCTGCTGCCGTCCGGCGTGTCCGAAGCGCTGGTCTTCGGCGTCATGATGGCGATGCTGACCTACCAGTGGTTCGTCCTGCGCACCGCCCTGTCGCTGTCGGGTCTCGCCGCCGCGGCCCTGGTGATGCTCGACCTGTTCCTGTCTGCCGCGATCAGCGATCTGGCGGACGGAATGCTGTGAACGGGATGCTGTGGGGGCCAAGGAAGCCCCCACGACACCCCGTCCCGCCATTACCCCTGCGTGCTGACACCCGCGTCGGCGAAGGTCGCCATGCCGGCATGGCAGGCGACGGCCGACTTGACGATGTTGATCGCCAGCGCCGCACCGGACCCCTCGCCCAGCCGCATGCCGAGATCGAGCAGCGGCTCCTTGCCGATCAGCTGCATCAGACGGCTATGGCCCGGCTCGACCGAGCGGTGCGCGACCATGCAATGATCGAGCGCGCGGCGGTCGGCCTTGTAGAGCACGGCGGCGGCGGCGGTGCAGGCGAAGCCGTCGAGCAGCACCGGAACGCGGGCAACCCGGGCGGCCAGGATGGCGCCGGCGATGGCGGCGAACTCGTAGCCGCCCAGGCAGCGCAGCGCCTCGAACGGGTCGTCCTTGGCCTGCGGGTTGGCGGCGACGCCGGCCTCGACCGCAGCGATCTTGCGGGCGAGCCCGTCATCGTCGATGCCGGTGCCGCGGCCGGTCCAGTCGGCCGCCTCGCCGCCGAACAGGGCGAGGCAGAGCGCTGCCGCCGAGGTCGAGTTGGCGATGCCCATCTCGCCCAGCGCCAGCAGCTGGACGCCCATCTCCACCGCCATCATGCCGTAGGCCATGGTGCGGCAGCATTCCTCTTCCCCCATGGCCGGGCCCTGGGTGAAGTCGGCGGTCGGGTTCTCCAGGTCCAGCTCATAGACGCGCAGGTCGGCGTCGGCCACCTCGCAGAGCTGGTTGACCGCCGCCCCGCCATTCTGGAAGTTGGCGACCATCTGCACCGTCACCTCGGCCGGATAGGCCGAGACGCCGCGGGCGGCCACGCCATGGTTGCCGGCGAAGACGGCGACACGCGGACGGCGCGCCTCGGCCGGGTGCTGGCCCTGCCAGGTCGCCATCCACTGCGCGATCTCCTCCAGCCGGCCGAGCGAACCGGCCGGCTTGGTCAGCTGCCGTTCGCGCTGGAGGGCCGCGGTGCCGGCCTCCAGGTCGGGGCCGGGCAGGTTGCGCACGAGCGCGCGGATTTCCTCGAAGGTGACGGCGGGCTGCTGGTTGCTCATGATCGGTCCTGAGGGGTGAGCGCCAAAAACGGCGCGACCTTGCACCCATCCGGCCGTCAAGTCAAAGCGCCAGCGTAGGGCATTTTGCCCCCTCCCCGCTCCGCTTCCAGCGTCACGCCGCCTTGGAGACCGCGTCGGTTCCGGCCGCGCCCGCGGTGGCCGAAGCGACCGGCGTCGCCGACTCAGAGCCGACGATCCGGCCCAGACCCAGCCCGAAGCCGACGGCGACGCCGGTGCCCGACGACTGGTCGGTGCGCACCGGCTCGTCGCGCATGCGGCGATGCTCCTTGTCGCGCAGGCGGGCCGGGCGGCCGCTGACGCTGTCGACCTCGTCCGGCGTCTCCAGCGCGTTCAGCGCCAGCACCTGATAGATCGACAGCGGCGTGCCGTTCAGCGCCTTGGCCGGGGCCGTCGGCACCTGGGTGGTGAAGCCGTCCGGCATGTCCTGCTTGCGCACCGCGTCGTTCGCCACCTGGGCCGGGGCGAAATTCGCCATCGGGTTCTCCGAGAACTTGGAGGCGAAGCGGTCGTAGATTTCCTTCAGCGACTTCGCCTTGCCGGTGGCCTTGTCGTAGAAGACGTTCTTGTTGGCGGCGGCGGCGTCGGGGAAGACGTCGCGGGCGGTCCGGCCGGGGTTCTCCTGCATCGCGTTCAGGAACTTCGACGCGCCGCCGGCCCCCAGGAAATGCGCCATGTACAGCTCGGTCGAGCCGATCTTGCCGTCGACCGTCTCCTCCAGATACTCCTTGTTGTCGCGGGTGTACTCCGCGGCCATCAGGGCGGAAGCGGTCGGATCCTTGCGCAGCTCCAGGATCTCCTTCTTCATCTCCGGATCGGAGACATAGGGCCGGCCGTCGCCGCGGGTCTGGATGGCATTGGCGTACTTGCCGTAGCCATGGTCGGCGCCATGCTCCTTCATCGTCTGCAGCCAGGTGCTGTCGATGAACTGGTAGAGCCCCGTCGCCGAGGAGGAGGAGGACTTTACGTCCGTGCGGTACCCGCTCTCCACGGCAGCTTTTTCCATGAGGTAGGAAAAATCGACCCCCGTCTTCGCGCTGGCATTGCGCACGGCAGCCTCCACTGTGGCCGGCCCGCGCGATGCGCTGGCGGCCTGGGTGGCGGCGTTGCTGAGGTTGCCGAGGGCGGAAGCGTAGGTCATGGGTCGATCCCCGTGTGAAGGCCCCGATGGGAGGCAGCTTCTCCCATGCAGACACCATGCCAATCGAGGGAAGGCTTGATGCCGGGCTGCCGCGGGCCTAGCCTTCCGGGACGCGGCATCCCGCCCTCTCGCCAAGCGCCATCCGATGCTGTATGTTGACCTATAGGTAAACCAAACAATCCGCCCCCATAAATCCGTCCTGGGAGATTCGCCCCGCCATGACCTACACCGCTCCGGTCGACGATCTGCGCTTCGTCCTGAACGAGGTGGTCGGCCTCGACGCCATCGCCGCCCTGCCCCGGTGCGACAGCGCCGCCCCCGATCTGGTCGACGCCATCCTGGAGGAGGCCGGCAAATTCGCCTCCGGCGTGCTCGCCCCGCTGAACCGGGTGGGCGACAAGGAGGGCGCGAAGCTGGAGAACGGCGTCGTCCGCACCGCGACCGGCTGGAAGGAGGCCTATGGCCAGTTCACCGAAGCCGGCTGGAACAGCCTGCCCTTCGAGCCGGAGTATGGCGGACAGGGCCTGCCCTGGACGGTTGCCTTCGCGGTGAACGAGATGTGGCAGGCGGCCAACCTGTCCTTCGGCCTGTGCCCGCTGCTGACCCAGGGTGCCGTCGACCTGCTGACCGAGCATGCCAGCGCGGAGCAGAAGGCGGTCTATCTGTCGAAGATGATCTCCGGCGAATGGACCGGGACGATGAACCTGACCGAACCGCAGGCGGGCAGCGACCTCGCCGCGGTGCGGACCAAGGCGGTGCGGGCCGGCGACGGCAGCTACCGCATCACCGGGCAGAAGATCTTCATCACCTATGGCGAGCATGACCTGACGGAGAACATCGTCCATCTGGTGCTGGCCCGCCTGCCCGACGCCCCGGCCGGCATCAAGGGCATCAGCCTGTTCATCGTGCCGAAGTTCCTGCCCGACGCCGACGGCACGCCGGGCCAGCGCAACGACCTGCGCTGCGCCAGCCTGGAGCACAAGCTGGGAATCATGGCCAGCCCGACCGCCGTCATGGCCTACGGCGACGACGAGGGCGCCATCGGCTACCTCGTCGGCGAGGAGAACCGCGGCATCGAATACATGTTCACGATGATGAACAACGCCCGGCTCGGCGTCGGCATCCAGGGCGTGGCGATTGCCGAGCGCGCCTACCAGCAGGCCCGCGACTACGCGAAGAGCCGGGTACAGAGCAAGGATCTGGCCGATCCCAAGGGCTCCGGCGTCGCCATCATCAAGCATCCGGACGTGCGCCGCATGCTGCTGGACATGCGCGCCAAGACCGAGGCGGCGCGGGCGCTGGCGCTCTATGCCGGCACCCAGCTGGACATCTCCCGCCACCACGAGGACGCGGGCGTCCGCGCCGCCGCCACCGCGCGGGTCGACGTGCTGACCCCCATCGTCAAGGCGTGGTCGACCGACATCGGCTGCGAGGTGGCCTCGACCGGCGTGCAGATCCATGGCGGCATGGGCTTCATCGAGGAGACGGGTGCGGCCCAGCATTACCGCGACGCCCGCATCACCCCGATCTATGAGGGCACCAACGGCATCCACGGCAACGACCTGACCTTCCGCAAGACCGGCCGCGACAAGGGGGCGGCGGCGAGAGCCTTCGTCGCCGACATGCGGACGACGGTCGACGAGTTGGGCGCCGCCCCCGGCGACGACCTCGCGGTGATCCGCACCGAACTGTCGGCCGGGCTGGATGCGCTGGACCGCGCCATCGACTGGATGGTCGCGACCCAGGCGGAGGGCGACCTGCAAGGGGCCGCCGCCGGTGCGGTGGCGTACCTGAAGCTGTGGGGCACTGTCGCCGGCGGCTGGATGCTCGCCCGCTCGGCGATGAAGGCGATGGCAGGACTGCGCCAGCCCGGCGCCAACGCCTCCTTCCTGGAAACCAAGCTGATCGTCGCGCGCTTCTACGCCGAGCAGGTTCTGGCGACCGCCCCCGCCCTGCTGCCGACCATCGCCAGCGCCCGCAACACGGTGATGGCGCTGGGCGAGGACCAGTTCTGAGGTCTGCACCCCTGTTTTGCGGGGGTGGATGGAACGTTTGAAACGCCGTGAAACGGTTTTCCGGCCCTTGTTCACCTGTTCAACGCCGGCATCGCCATGGCGGCGTTGAACAGCGAACGGGGTGGGAAACCGGGCAACGGGGGGCATGGGGACTCCATGCAGATATAGGTTGTTAATCCTACAGCGCCACTGTGTACCGGACAACCTTTCGCGGAGAATTCGGCTGTCTCCCTCTCCTGGGGCGGGAGAGGACGTTTGTCAGCGCGCCAGGCCCCTCTCTGCCCGTGGGAGAGGGGGGGTCCCTGCGTCGCCCGTCCCCAATCCTTCCGCCGGTTCCCGACTGCCCTGTTTTTTCGGGGAGCTTTGTTATCGCCTATCGAATGAGCATGGTCCCAATGGCCAACTGAACATCCTTGTTATCGGTGATAGCGTCTTATTGTTCGCATCACCAACAAAGATGAAGTCGAAAGCCATGACAAGCACCGAGACTCAGACCGGGACTCATACGGGCAGCTGCTTCTGCGGCGCGGTGGAGGTGGAGGTCACCGGCTCGCCGGAGGCCATGGGTTATTGCCATTGCCGGTCCTGCCGCTCTTGGTCCGGTGGCCCGGTCAACGCCTTCACCCTGTGGAAGCCCGATGCCGTGCGCGTGACCGCGGGCGCCGAACATCTCGCGACCTTCCAGAAGACGCCGGTCAGCCAGCGCCAATATTGCGCGAAGTGCGGCGGGCATCTGATGACCAATCACCCGCCGCTCGGCCTCGTGGACGTCTTCTCCGCGACCCTGCCGACCCTGCCCTTCGCCCCCGCCGTCCACGTCAACTACGCCGAGACCGTGCTGCCGATGCGGGACGGCCTGCCGAAGCTGAAGGACTTCCCGGCCGAGTTCGGCGGTTCGGGCGAAACGATGGCAGAGTAGCGGCAACCCTCACCAGTAGCGCATCGCGTCCGCATACAGCCCGCGCAGATCGTCCTCCGACACCGGGCGCGGGGCGATGGTAAGCAGGCGCTGCTGGGCGGCGGCGCCCCTGACCAGCCCCGGAATGTCGGCCTCGCCATAGCCGAGCGCCGACAGCCCGTTCGGCAACCCTGTCGCCCGCATCATCGAGATCAGCCGGGTCGCCAGCAACTCGCCGCCATCCTCCAGCGCCGCCCCGCGCACATCCGCCCCCAGCGCCTCGGCGGCGCGCAGATGCGCCTCGGGCGCCGCCGGGCCGGTGAAGCGGAAGGCGGCGGGGGCGTTCAGCACCACCGAGATGCCATGCGGCACCATCGGATCCACCGTCTCGTAGCCGGTGGCGGTGAAGCTGTGGTTCATCCCGGCCACCGAATAAGACATGGCGTGCGGGATGTGCACCCCGGCATTGCCGAAGGCCAGACCGGCCAGCGTCGCCGCGAACATCAGGGCGTCGCGCGCCTCGGCGCAGTCCGGGTCGTTGACCGCCCGTTCCAGCCACTGCCCCCCAAGCCGGATCGCCTGCAGGCTGCCGATGTCCGACCAGGGGTTGGCGCCCTGGTAGGGCGGGCGGGCCGTCGGCGACTCAGGCCGCGGGCGGGAGCGGAAGGGGCGCGCGGTGTGGCTCTCGATGGCGTGGGTCAGCACGTCGAAGCCGGTGGCGGCGATGGCGCCGGGCGGCAGGCTGTCGATGGTGCGCGGATCGACCACGGCGAGGCTCGGCCGCAGAAAGCGTGACGAGATGCCGGTCTTCACCTGCTTTTCCACATGGTCGAAGATGGCGACGCCGGTGGTCTCGCTGCCGGTGCCGCAGGTGGTCGGGCAGGCGATGTGCGGCTTGACCGGGCCGGGCACCGGGATGCCCTCGCCCAGCGGCTTGTTGACGTAGGCGAGGAAGTCGGCCGGGTGGGTGGCGTAGAGGTTCGCCGCCTTGGCGGTGTCGATCACCGATCCGCCGCCGATGGAGACATAGCCGTCGAAGCCGCCGTCCCGCGCGAAGTCGGCGGCGTCGAGGAAGGAGGCGCTGGTCGGCTCCACCCGGCAGCGGTCGAACACCACCGGATCGACGCCGGCCCGCTTCAGCCCGTCGAGCGCCATGGCGAAAGGTGCGGTTGCCGCAACCCGCGGGTCGGTGAACAGCGCCACCCGCGTCATGCCCAGCGACAGCGCGTCGCCGCCCAGCTCCGCCAGCATGCCGGGGCCGAACTTCATCCGCGCCGCCTCGACGGTGAAGCCCTCCTCGCCGTCGGGCAGAATGGGATAGGCGTTGCCGTGCGTGTCGCTTGCCATGAGCGCTGCTCCTCCGGTGGCGGGGGCCGGATTTCCGCTCCGGCCCATCCTTCACCGTATGGGAGCGTCCCCCGCCCGGCCTGTCAATGCGTCCGTTGGTCCAACAGACTGTCCGTGGGCAGATCATCCGGCGGCGGCCTCAATGGCGCTGACGGCTCCGGCGGCGTACCGGCCGCGGGCGGGCGCAGCAGCCGCTGGTAGAGCCAGCCGGTGCCGACCAGACTGAGGCCGAGACCGAGGAAGGAGGCGACGCGGTACATCCCCTCCAGGTCC
>Ga0206116_1000258_pt1 | contig 72114 bp, 62 predicted proteins | sample 3A1Ametagenome_FD_178000 | JGI IMG/M metagenome (GOLD analysis project Ga0206116, IMG submission 178000) | Enriched microbial communities from leaf-cutter ant dump, University of Wisconsin, Madison, United States - 3A1A | ecosystem: Environmental > Terrestrial > Nest > Insects nest > Nest dump...
TCCTCGAGACCACGGATCGCCCCAGCGCGCTCATCCTGTCTCGCCAGAACCTTCCCGTTCTGCCTGGCACCAGCGCCGACGGCGTGGCCAGGGGCGCCTATGTGCTTGCGGGCGCCGATGACGAGGTGGACGTGCTGCTCATCGGCACCGGCTCCGAGGTTCAGCATGCGCTCGGAGCGCGCGAGATCCTTGCAGGCAAGGGCATCAAGGCCCGCGTCATCTCGATGCCTTCGGTAGACCGCTTTGAGCGACAGGACGACGATTACCGCGAGTCTGTGCTCCCGCGCGCCATCAAGGCACGTGTGTCGGTGGAGGCGGGTTCTCGCCTGGGGTGGCGTGAGCTCGTTGGCGACGCCGGCCGCATCGTGGCTATCGACCACTACGGCGAAAGTGCCGACGGCGGCCTGCTCATGAAGAAGTTCGGCTTCACGGCCGAGAACGTGGCCGCGAAGGCCATTGAGAGCCTGGAGGCAGCCAAGTGAGCGACTTTCTCAGCACCTGGGTGGGCGTCGATGATGCCGCCCATGTGGCCGTGACGGTTGCGGGTGATGCCGCCCACGCCGCCGGTGCGCATGTGCCCGCGCTCGTGGCCGACTCGGTGGCCTCGCGTATCGCGGCCAAGGACTTCACGCTGTGGGGCGAGGAGGCCCAAGCCGAGTCAAAGATTCGCCTGGGCTGGACCGAGCTGTTCGAGACCACTCGCGAGATCCTGCCTCAGCTCGACGAGCTCGTGGCCGCTGTGCGCGCCGAGGGCAAGTCCCGTGTGGTGCTCGCCGGCATGGGCGGGTCCTCGCTGGGGCCAGAGGTCATCTGCGCCACCTATGACGCCGACCTCGTGACCCTCGACTCCACGGACCCCGACCAAGTGCGCGACGCCCTTGACGGTGACCTTGAATCCACGATCCTCGTGGTGTCGTCTAAGTCCGGCGGCACCGTGGAGACCGACTCCCAGCGCAGGGCCTTCGAGTTCGCCTTCGAGCAGGCCGGGCTTGACCCGCGCCAGCACATCGTGGTGGTCACGGACCCCGGCTCGCCGCTGCACAAGGCGTCGGTGGACGCCGGGTATCGAGCCGTCTTCCTTGCCGACCCCAACGTGGGCGGGCGTTTCTCCGTTCTCAGCGCATTCGGCCTGGTGCCCTCCGCACTTGCCGGGGTTCCGGTGGCAGACATCCTCGACGAGGCGGCCGTGGTCGCCGACTCGTTTGCCGAGGACAACGAGGCGAACCCCGCGCTCGTGCTCGGCGCGGCGATGGGCGGCACCGATCGCGACAAGCTCGTGTTCTGCGACATCGGCTCCGGCCTCGTGGGCTTCGCCGACTGGGCGGAACAGCTCATCGCCGAATCCACGGGCAAGTCCGGCAAGGGCATCCTGCCCGTGGTCGCCGAGGTAGACGCGCCCGACGCTGGACTCGCCGATGTGCTCGACGTTCGCCTTGCTCCACTCGACCACGAGGTCGACGCTCCTGAGCACGGCATCGTCGTTGCCGGCACCCTCGGCGGGCAGTTCTTGCTGTGGGAGTACGCCACCTCGATTGCCGGACGCATCCTCGGCATCAGCCCCTTTGACCAGCCCAACGTGGAATCCGCCAAGGCGGCAGCGCGCACGCTTCTGGATGCCCTCCCGGAGCCCGAGGCACCGATCTTCAGCGCTGGCGGCATCGAGGTTCGCGCCGCCGATCTGGACCTCGCTGGCGTCACCACGGTGGCCGGTGCGGTGACCGCGCTCGAGTCCGCGCTCGGCGAGCGTGGATACCTAGCCGTCATGGCGTACCTGGACCGTGAGTCCAACCCGACCCTAGCGTCGGTCCGTTCCGCGATCGCCGCGCGAACGGGGCGCCCCACAACGTTTGGCTGGGGACCGCGCTTCCTGCACTCCACCGGCCAGTTGCACAAGGGTGGTGCTCCCGTTGGCGTGTTCCTCCAGATCACCGGCACCTTTGCCGAGGACCTGGAGATTCCGGGACGCCCCTTCACGTTTGGACAGCTCATTTCGGCGCAGGCTCAAGGCGACGCCGCCGTGCTCGCCGACCACGGCAGGCCCGTGCTGCGCCTCACCCTCACGGACGAGTCGCAGATCGATGACGTCATCGCGGTGTTGAAGGGCTGATACGTGACGAACCCATTGCGTGATCCCCGCGATCGCCGCCTGCCACGCATTGCCGGGTCCTGTGGCCTCGTGATGTTCGGTGTGACGGGCGACCTCGCGCGCAAGAAGCTCATGCCCGCCGTTTACGACCTCGCCAACCGCGGACTGCTGCCTCCCGCGTTCGCGCTCACGGGCTTTGCCCGGCGCGACTGGGACGAGCAGGATTTCGCCAAGGTGGTTCACGACTCCGTCAAGGAGTACGCCCGTACGCCGTTCCGCGAAGAAACCTGGAAACAGCTCGCGCAGGGAATTCGCTTTGTCCAAGGCACCTTCGACGATCCGGAGGCGTTCGCGCAGCTTCGCCGCACGGTCGAGGGTCTCGACGCCGAGCGGGGTACGCACGGCAACCACGCCTTCTATCTGTCGATCCCGCCCTCGGCCTTCCCCCAGGTCATTCAGCAGCTGAGCGACTCCGGCCTGAGCGACCCCAAGGAGGGCACGTGGCGTCGTGTGGTGATCGAGAAGCCCTTTGGGCACAACCTGCAGTCTGCGAACGAGCTCGACGCCGTGGTGAGCGAGGTCTTCCCGCCCGACTCGGTGTTCCGCATCGACCACTACCTTGGCAAGGAGACGGTGCAGAACCTCTTGGCACTGCGCTTTGCCAACCAGCTGTTTGAGCCCATCTGGAACGCCAACTACATCGACCACGTACAGATCACGATGGCCGAGGACATCGGCATCGGCTCCCGTGCCGGGTACTTTGACGGCATCGGCACCGCCCGTGACGTCATCCAGAACCACCTGCTGCAGCTCTTTGCCCTCACCGCGATGGAGGAGCCGGCGTCGTTCGACGCAGCAGACCTGCGCGCGGAAAAGGAGAAGGTGCTGGGACAGGTGCGCCTTCCTGACGATCTCTCCACCGGCACCGCCCGCGGCCAGTACGCGGCCGGCTGGCGTGGCGGCGAGCAGGTGGGAGGGTTCCTCGATGAGGACGGCATCTCCCCCGACTCCATCACCGAGACCTATGCGGCCATTCGCCTCGACGTTCCCAACCGACGCTGGGCCGGGACACCGTTCTACCTGCGCGCGGGCAAGCGCCTTGGGCGCCGCGTGACGGAGATCGCGCTCGTGTTCAAGAAGGTCCCGATGCCGTACTTCCAGCAGATCGAGGGCTCCGACGTGGGCGCCAACGCCCTGGTGATTCGTGTGCAGCCGGACGAGGGCGTGACGCTCAAGTTCGGATCCAAGGTGCCGGGCACCACCATGGAGGTGCGCGATGTCACCATGGACTTCGCGTACGGCAACGCCTTCACAGAGTCCTCTCCGGAGGCCTATGAGCGCCTCATCCTCGACGTTCTCCTGGGTGACCCGCCGCTGTTCCCGCGGCATGAGGAAGTGGCGCTGTCCTGGCAGATCCTGGACCCCATCACTCAGTTCTGGGCCACCCAGGGCCAACCGGAGCCGTACCGGTCGGGAACGTGGGGCCCGGCCAGCGCCGACGCCATGCTCGCCCGTGACGGACGCGTGTGGAGGCGCCCATGATCATCGAACTTCCCCGGACCACCACGTCCCAGATTCAGCGCGCGCTCGTGGAGTCCCGCAAGGAGGGCGGCGTGGTGACGCTTGGCCGGGTGATGACGCTCGTCATCGATGCCACGGGCGCCGACGCCGAGGACGCCATCGCCACGGCGAACGTCGCCTCACGAGAGCACCCGTGCCGCATCATCGTGATCGCCCCGGGCAGCGCTGCCGAGGACCGGCTTGATGCAGAGATCCGCGTTGGCGGCGACGCCGGCGCCTCCGAGGTGGTGGTGTTGCGTCCCTCGGGACATCAGGCCGAACACGAAGACACGCTCGTCACCCCCCTCTTGCTGCCCGACGCTCCCATCGTCGCGTGGTGGCCAGCAGGCGTGCCGTCGAACACCTCGAGCACGGGTCTTGGGCGCATCGCACAGCGCAGGATCACCGACTCCAAGGGTGAGCCCAACCCTGCGCAGACGCTGCGCGCCCTGGCCGGGTGCTATCGCGCTGGCGACACCGACCTCGCCTGGTCGCGAGTGACGCGCTGGCGCGCACTCTTGGCCTCCGCCCTGGAGCAGGTGCCCGACCAAAACGTCACGCGTGCCCGCCTTCACGGCGACACCAACAGTCCATCGATCTTGTTGCTTGGCGCATGGCTGCGTGATCGCCTTGGCTGCGAGGTGGATGCCACCTACGATGACGCCGCCAAGGGCCTCCAGCACATCGTTCTAGAGACTCCCAGCGGCGAGATCGCGATTGTCCGTCCCGATGGCCACAACGCGACCATCGAGCAGCCAGATCAGCCCTCGCACACGATCGCCCTCCCGGCACGGTCGCTCAACGACTGCCTGGCCGAAGAGCTAAGGCGACTGGATGACGACGAGGTGTACGGCGAGGTGCTCGCCGCCTTTGCGGCGGGGGCGTAATGCGTCACGTCGTCGTCTATCCCGATGCCGCGACAGTTGCCACGGCCACGGCGGCACGCCTGCTCACGGAACTCACCGACGTCTTGGCGCACCAAGATAGGGCCGACGTTGTGCTCACCGGCGGCACGGTAGGCACCGCCACGTTGCGGGCGGTTGCCGACAGCCCCGTAGCCCAAGCGGTGGACTGGACCGCCGTGCACGTGTGGTGGGGAGACGAACGCTTTGTGCCGGCGGGCGACGCGGACCGCAATGAGGGCCAGGCCCAGGAGGCGTTGCTCTCGCGTATTCCGATTCCCGAGCACAATGTGCACCGGGTGGCGTCGTCGAGCGATGTCGACACGGTCGAGACGGCCGCGGCCGCGTATCACGACGAGCTGGCGCACAACGGTAACCCCGAGTTTGACGTACTCATGCTGGGCGTTGGCCCAGACGGTCATGTGGCGTCGCTGTTCCCTGGCCACCCTGTGTACGTGAATGGCTCGGCGACCGTGAGCGCCGTGCACGACTCGCCCAAGCCGCCACCCACACGGGTGACGCTCAGCGTCGGAGCGATCAACCGGGCCAAGAAGGTGTGGCTGGTTGCCGCGGGCGAGGAGAAGGCACACTCGATCGCCGAATGTCTCCAAGGCAACCGCACCTATCCCGGAGGCGCCGTGGAAGGCACCGTGGAGACGCTGTGGCTGCTCGACGTGGCTGCGGCCAGCGAGGCGTGAGAAAGAGCGCCCGCCGGGAGGCGTGAGAAAGAGCGCCTGCGCGCTTGAGAGCTAGGAGATCTTTCCCGCAAGCAGGTCGCGACCCTCTGGCTGCACGCCGTCGCCCTCGGCGAACGGCACCGCAGGAAGGAGCTCCTCGACGCGGCTCACAATCGCCGTGATGCTGAAGAGGTCGGGCTTGGAGTAGATGACCTCGCCGTTGGCACGGAACGTAAACACGCCCTTGCGGCCCGTCTTCAACGACACGGAGTCGAGGCGGTTGCCGAAGGTTTCCAACAGCGTGGTCTGCGCCTCGGTGGCACGCGGCAGGTAGCCGCAGGGCACGCAGTATTCGATCTCGATGTTCATTCGCAGCTCCTCAGCTGATATCAATCGGCGGCGACGACCGCCGAACGGCGGGCGCGCAGCGCCTCAAGCGCCTCGTCCAGCAGGGCCTCGCCCTCTTGGTCGGAGCGCCGTTCCTTCACATAGGCAAGATGCGTCTTGTACGGCTCGTTGCGCAACGGCTCCGGCGGGTTGTCGGGATCCAAGCCCCCGGGAAGCCCGCATTTGGGGCAGTCCCACTCCATGGGGATCTCTTGGTCCTCACCGATCGCGAAGCTGGGGCTCGTCACGTGCCCACGCGCGCAGTAGTACGAGACCACTTGTCGCGGGGCGGATTCGCCCCGTTCGTCTTCTCCCATGGGGCCCGCGCCCACGCGCGAACCCCGGATTGCATTGCCACCTGCCATGGCGGTTTTCCCCAGTCTTCTCGGCGCGGTTACGAGAACCGCGAGATCAGCCCAAGCAGAACGATGATGAGGCCCCAAAAGATCGTGATGCCCCAGGTGATGCGGGTGAGGTTGCGCTCGCCCACAGCCGAGGACTGAATCCCGGACGCAAGGCCGCCACCGAACATGTCGGTGATGCCGCCGCCGCGACCACGGTGGATGAGCACAAACGCGATGATCAGGACGCTAGTGATCGCGAGCAGCACCCACAGGATGTTGGTGAGAAGATCCACGGTTCTCCTTGGACGAAGTTTGAACGGCCCCTAGTTTACCTTGCGCCGCGCTCCCCCTAAGCGCGGCGCAAGGCGTGACGCCTAGAGTGCGACCGTGTGGTCCTTGAACCGCGCAATCTTGGAGAACTCCTCGGGGTCGAGGCTTGCGCCGCCCACGAGCACACCGTCAACATCGGACTCGGCCATGATCGCGGCGATGTTGCCGGACTTCACGGAGCCGCCGTAGAGCACGCGCACCGCGTCCGCAACGTCGTTCGAGTACAGCTCGGCCAGGCGAGCGCGGATCGCGCCGCAGACTTCCTGGGCATCGGCCGGCGTGGCAACCTCGCCCGTTCCGATGGCCCACACGGGCTCATAGGCGACGACGATCTGCTTGGCACGGTCGGCCTCGAGTCCCTCGAGCGCACCATCGAGCTGCGCGAGTGTGTATTCCACCTGGCGGCCTTCCTTGCGCACGTCGAGCCCTTCGCCAACGCACAGGATCGGGGTGATCCCGTGATCGAACGCGGCCTTGACCTTGGCGCCCACCACGGCGTCGGTCTCACCGTGGTACTCGCGGCGCTCGGAGTGCCCCACGGTCACGTACGAGACATTGAGCTTGGACAACTGGGCGCCGGAGACCTCGCCGGTGAAGGCACCCGCGGTCTGGGCGGACACGTCCTGGGCTCCCACCTTGACGTCCAGCTTGTCGGCGTCGATGAGGGTCTGCACGGAGCGGATGGAGGTAAACGATGGCAACACCACCACCTCGACCTCGCCAAAGTTGTGCTTGGCATCCTGCAGGAGCCACGCGAGCTTCTGCACCGTGTGCGTGGCCTCGAGGTGGTCCAGGTTGAGCTTCCAGTTGCCGGCAATAAGCGGGGTACGTGCCATGGGTCAGTCCTCCAAAACGTCAAGGCCCGGAAGGACCTTGCCCTCAAGCAGTTCGAGCGACGCGCCGCCACCCGTGGAAATGTGGCCGAAGGCGGCCTCGTCGAAGCCGAGCAAGCGCACGGCCGCGGCGGAGTCGCCTCCACCCACAACCGAGAACCCGTCGGAGTCGATCATCGCCTGCGCCACGGCCTTGGTGCCCTCGGCAAACGCCGGGAATTCGAACACGCCCATCGGCCCGTTCCACACGATGGTCTTGGCGTCGGCGATCTTGGACGCGAACAGTGCCGCGGACTCTGGGCCGATGTCGAGGCCAAGACGGTCAGCGGGGATCGCATCGGCCGCAACGACGGACGCGTCGGCGTCGGCCGCAAAGGCGGTGGCGGCAACGATGTCCGTGGGCAGCACAATCTCCACGCCGGTCTCGGAGGCCGTCTTCAGGTACCCCTTGACGGTCTCAATCTGGTCCTCCTCGAGCAGGGACTTGCCCACCCCGTAGCCCTTGGCCGCGAGGAAGGTGAAGACCATGCCGCCGCCGATGAGCAGGCGGTCCGCCTTGGTCAGCAGGTTGGCGATCACGCCGAGCTTGTCGGACACCTTGGAACCGCCGAGAACCACCGCATACGGGCGGTCGGGGTCGGACACGGCCTTGCCGAGCGACTCGACCTCCTTCTGCACCAACAGCCCAGCGGCCGCGGGCAGGAGCTTCGCCACGTCGTACACGGACGCCTGCTTGCGGTGCACCACGCCAAAGCCGTCGGATACGAACGCATCGGCAAAGGCGGCCAGCTCGGCGGCGAGCGACTCGCGCTCCGCGTCCACCTTGCTCGTCTCGCGGGCATCAAATCGCACGTTCTCGAGCATGGCGACGTCTCCCGGCTGGAGCGCCGCGACGGTGGCGGCAGCGGAGGCGCCCACCAGGTCGTCGGCCAGCGTCACGGGCTTGCCGAGCAGCTCGGACAGCCGTGCCGCCGCCGGCGCAAGCGAGTACTTCGCCTCGGGTGCGCCCGCGGGCCTGCCGAGGTGCGCGGTCACGATGACCGACGCTCCGGCGTCGAGCAGGCGCTGGATGGTGGGCACCGAGGCGCGCACGCGGCCGTCGTCGGTGATGGTGGTGCCGTCGAGCGGGACGTTGAGGTCCGAGCGGACCAGCACCTTCTTGCCGGCGAGGTCGCCGAGCGAATCGATCGTCTTGAGCATGATGTTTTCCCTAGTGCTGCTGGTGGCATGAGTACGGCCGCACACGAGAACCGTGCGCGGCCGTACTCATGGAGGCCTTTAGAGGCGCTCGCCGACGTAGACCGTGAGGTCCACGAGGCGGTTCGAGTAGCCCCACTCGTTGTCGTACCAGGCAACAACCTTGACCTGGTCGCCGATCACCTTGGTGAGCGGAGCGTCGAAGATCGACGAGGCGGGGTCCGTCTCGATGTCCTTGGACACGATGGGGTCCTCGTTGTAGACGAGAACCTTGCCGTCTGCCGCCTTCTTGACGATCTCGTTGATCTCCTCAACCGTGGTCTCGCGAGACGCGGTGAAGGTGAGGTCCGTCACGGAGCCGGTGGGCGTGGGAACCCGCAGAGCGTAGCCATCGAGCTTGCCCTTGAGCTGCGGGAGCACAAGCGAAACGGCCTTCGCCGCACCGGTGGAGGTGGGGACGATGTTGAGGGCCGCCGCGCGGGCGCGACGCAGATCCTTGTGAGGCGCGTCCTGCAGGTTCTGGTCCTGCGTGTACGCGTGGATCGTGGTCATGAGGCCCTTGGTGATGCCGATGCCCTCGTCGAGAGCCTTGGCAAGGGGCGCCAGGCAGTTGGTGGTGCACGACGCGTTGGAGATGATGTGCTGCGTCGCGGGGTCGTAGTCGGTGTGGTTCACGCCCACCACGAAGGTGCCGTCCTCGTTGCTCGCGGGAGCAGAGATGATGACCTTCTTCGCGCCGGCCTCAAGGTGGGCCTTTGCCTTGGTGGCGTCCGTGAAGAAGCCGGTGGACTCGATGACGATGTCCGCGCCCCACTGAGCCCACGGCAGCTTGCCCGGCTCACGCTCCGCGTGCGCAAAGAACGTCTTGTCGCCCACGGTGATGGTGGTGTCCGTGTAGGAAACGTCCTCGGCGAGACGGCCAAGGATCGAGTCGTACTTGAGCAGGTGCGCGAGCGTCTTGTTGTCCGTGAGGTCGTTGATGCCCACGATCTCGATGTCCGCGCCGGAAGCGAGAATCGCGCGGAAGTAGTTGCGCCCAATGCGGCCGAAGCCGTTGATGCCGACCTTGATGGTCACTGTTGTCTCCTCGACTCGTGCCACAACTGACACGGTTGGTGTTGGATGCTTGCGCACCTCTCCGTGCGCGGGGGGACTCCGCATTGCGGGCCACTGCCTGAAGCCTACTACCTACCCGAACGCCCAACAGCGCGACGATAGTCCCGGGTCGTCAATCCTCGACGAGCATGTCCGGCGTGAGAAACGCCTCGGTATCAGGGATGCCGAGGTCTTCCGCCTTCTTATCCGCGGTGGCCAAGAGCCTGCGGATGCGCCCGGCGACCGCATCCTTGGTGAGGGGCGTCTGGGCGTACTTGCCGAGTTCCTCGAGCGAGGCCTCCTTGTGCGCGAGCCTTAGCTCCCCCGCCTCCCGAAGGTGCTCCGGGACGTCGTCGCCGAGGATGTCGAACGCGCGCTGCACACGCGCGGCCGCGGCCACCGCGGCGCGCGCCGAGCGGCGCAGGTTGGCGTCGTCGAAGTTGGCGAGGCGGTTCGCGGTGCCACGCACCTCACGTCGAGTGCGCTTCTCTTCCCACTGCAGCACGGAGTCGTGTGCGCCGAGCCGGGTGAGGAGGTCTGCGATGGCGTCACCATCGCGGATGACCACCCTGTCCACGCCCCTGACCTCACGAGACTTTGCGGTGATGCCGAGCCGACGCGCCGCCCCCACGAGCGCAAGCGCCGCCTCCGGCCCCGGCGAGGTGACCTCGAGCGCCGAGGACCGCCCAGGCTCCGTGAGCGATCCGTGCGCGATAAACGCGCCGCGCCATGCGCCAACGGTGTCCTCGATCGCCCCGCCGACCACCTGAGGCGGCAGCCCCCTCACGGGCCGGCCGCGGTGGTCCAGAAGCCCCGTCTGGCGAGCAAGTGACTCGCCCTCCTTCACCACCCGCACCAGGTAGCGGCTGCCTTTCTTGAGCCCACCGGACACCACGATGATGTCCGAACCGAGGTTGTAGACATCGTGAATGAATCCCCGCAGCCTGCGTGCTCCCGCGGCGGTGTCGAGCTCGGCCTCTATCACGATGCGCCCGGACACGATGTGCAGACCACCAGCAAACCGAAGCGTCGTGGCCACCTCTGCCTTGCGAGCGGAGACCTTCTCGACGGCCACTCGGGCAAGCTCGTCCTTCACCTGTGCCGTCAACGCCATGCGCATATCCTGCCACTCATCGGGAAGCCGGGGAGCCGCTCGCCGTCATGAGATCGACCACATTGCGGTACTCGCGCGCCAGCGCCGCCTCGTCGTGGCGGTCAATCGCGCTGGCCGCCCTCAATGGCGCCACAACGAGCGTGGCACCCCAGTCCTCGACCGCGCGCGCGAGCCTGCCGTCGGCAACTTCCGTGGCGTCGGCGAGCACAACGGCCGGTCGAAATTCGGGTGCCAACGTGCGCAGCGCCTCCACGTCATCCGCCCGGTCCATGCCGTGCGTTTCGGCATCGGCGTTCGCGATGTTCAAGGTGAGCACCGCGCGAGGCGAGGCCGCCACGAGCGCAGCCCGAACGTCGGGCACCAAGAAGTGAGTGAGCACGGAGGTGTACCAGCTTCCCGGCCCCAGCACCACGATGTCCGCCGACGCTATGGCATCGAGCGTGGCGAGCGGCACGTGGGGGGTGGCCGGGGTGAGCGTGAGATCGAGGATGCGCGCATGCGACGTGGCGACCGCCGCTTGACCCGTCACGATGCGCACGCCCGCCGCGTCCTCTACGCGTGCGCTGATGGTGACGGCCTCGTCGCATACGGGAAGCACGCGGCCCTGCGCGCGCAACAGTCGAGCCACCCAGTCAAGGCCACCCACCACGTCTCCCGTGTGCTCCCACAGGCCGGCGATGAGGAGGTTTCCCACGGCGTGCCCATGAAGATCGCCCTCGGAGACGAATCGGGTCTGCAGCACATCCCGCCAGGTGGTGCCCCACTCGGTGTCCTCGCACAGCGCGCTGAGTGCCATCCGCAGATCTCCTGGAGGGACGATGCCGAACTCCTTGCGTAGCCGCCCAGACGAGCCGCCGTCGTCTGCCACCGTGACAATCGCGGTGAGGGCGTCGGTCACGGGCCGCAGCGCCCTCAGCGAGGTATAGAGGCCGTGCCCGCCGCCCAACGCGACTATGTGCGGCACGGGCATCAGCGTTCCTTGTCGCGATGGGTCACGCGCACCGGCGTGCCGCCATCCCTCAACCGTTCCGCAAGCGCCTCTGCGATCGCCACCGAGCGATGCTTGCCGCCCGTGCAGCCCACCGCAATGGTGACCGAGTGCTTGTCGTGTGCCCGGTACAGGCTCAGCACGTTCTCCAGCATCGTGGAGTAGCTCTCGATGAAGCCTTCTGCACCCTCCGAGGCGAGAACATAGTCCCGTACGTTGGGGTCAAGGCCCGTCAAGGGGCGAAGATCGGGCACCCAGTGGGGGTTATGCAGGAAGCGCACGTCGGCAACAAAGTCGGCGTCCGTGGGGATGCCGTTCTTGAAGCCAAAGGTCACCACGTTCACCATGAGGGGACGGTCCTCGTGGCCCAACTCGGCGGTAACCACGTCGCGAAGTTCATGCACATTGAGGGCACTCGTGTCGATGACGGTGTCGGCCCGCTCGCGCACCGTGCGCAACAGCTCGCGCTCGCGAGTGATGCCCTCGAGCAGCGTGCCGTCGCGCTGAAGCGGGTGGGGCCTGCGCGCCTCCTCAAAGCGACGCACCAGAGTCTCATCCGAGGCGTCAAGGAACATCAGCCGCACCGGGACGCCCCTCGTCTCCAGGTCGTCGATGACTGCCTCGATGTCAGAAAACAGCCCACGTGCTCGCACGTCGACCACCGCCGCGAGCCGATCCTCTGGGTCGCTCCCCAGCATCTCCACGAGCCCGCCGAGCATTTGCGGCGGCAAGTTGTCCACCACATACCAGCCGTGATCCGCCATCGCCGCGGCGGCACGGGTGCGTCCCGCGCCAGACATTCCGGTGAGAATCACAACCTCGGAGGCCACTTGCGAGGCATCGAAGTCGGGCCGCGGAATGCCGGAAGGGAAGGTCTCAGCAGTCGCGTCGTCGGTCATGTATCCAGCATGCCAGGTCACGCGTCCCGCGTGGGTTCACCATGGAGCGCGGCATGGATGGAACGCGCCGTTCCCCTGCCGATCCCTGGCACCAGCGCGAGCTGCTCCACGGATGCCGCCTTCACCTGAGCGAGCGATCCAAAGTGCGTGATGAGCGCCTTGGCTCGCGTTGGCCCCACGCCGGGCAGTTCGTCCACCGCCGACGCCTTCATCGCCTTGGTGCGCTTGGAGCGGTGCTTTGTGATCGCGAAGCGGTGTGCCTCGTCGCGAACGCGCTGAAGCAAGAACAGCCCCTCGGAGCCGCGCGGCAGGATCACCGGGAACTCCTCGCCGGGAATCCACACTTCTTCGAGTCGCTTGGCAAGGCCCACCACGCTCACTCCCATGATGCCGAGGTCGTCGAGCACCTCTGCCGCCGCCGCGGCCTGTGGCAACGCACCATCGATGACAAGCAGCTGGGGCGGATAGGAGAACTTTGCCGACTCGCGCTCCTCCAGCGGAAGCTGCGACTCCTCGAGGAGCCGTGTGAAGCGTCGGCGAATGACCTCGCGCATTGCCGTGAGGTCATCGGCACCATCGGGGATGGAAAACTGCCGATAGTGCGCCTTCTTGGGCAAGGCGTCCTCGAAGACCACCATCGAGCCCACCTGGTTGGTGCCTTGAATGTGGGAGATGTCGTAACACTCGATGCGCAACGGCGCCTCGGGAAGATTGAGATTGTCTTGCAGCTCCTGGAGCGCCGCGGAGCGCGAGGTGAGGTCCGACGCTCTGCGCAGGCGATGCTGTTGCAGCACCTCTTGCGCGTTGCGCCGTCCGAGCGCGGCCAGTTCGGCCTTCTTGCCGCGCTGCGCGGGGCGTACGTCCACCTTGGCCCCGCGCAGGCCAGCGAGCCACTCGCTCACTCCCGGCGAGACGGCCGCGGGAACGATGATCTCCGTGGGGATGTCCGCGGCATCCGCATCGGCGTAGGCCTCTTGCAGCAGCTGCTCGGTGAGCTCGGCCAGGCTAAGGGGGTCAGGCTTGTCCACGACCCACCCTCGCTGACCCGCGATGCGTCCGTCTCGCACCACAAAGACGTGAGCGGCCGCCTCGAGCTCTTCATCGACCACGGCGAAGACGTCCACGTCGCTTCCCGCGGCGAGCACCACGGCGTTTCGTTCGAGAACGCTGCGCAGCGCGGTGAGGCGGTCACGAGCCCGCGCGGCCGCCTCAAAGTCCTCCCGCATGGCAGCCGCCGTCATCTGCTCTGTGACGTCCCGGATGATCCCCTTGGCGTCCCCCGCGAGCACCTCACACACGCGCTCGGCCAGGTCACGGTGGTCCTCCGCGGAGATGCGTCCCACGCACGGCGCCGCACACTTGCCGATGTACCCCAAGAGGCATGGCCTACCCTGGCGCTGCGCCTTCTTGAAGGTCGCCGGCGAGCACGTGCGCATGGGCAGCGCGCTGATGAGGGTGTCCACGGTGTCGCGCACCGCCCAGGCGCGCGCGTAGGGGCCAAAATAGCGCACCCCCGGCTTGCGCTCTCCCCGCATCACGAGCATGCGGGGGAACTCTTCGTTCATGGTGACCGCGAGGTATGGGTACGACTTGTCGTCTTTGAACACCACGTTGAAACGTGGGTCGTAGCGCTTGATCCAGGTGTGCTCGAGGATCAGCGCCTCGACCTCGTTGCGCACCACGGTCCATTCAACGGACGACGCCGTGGTCACCATCATGCGCGTGCGCGGGTGCAGCTGTTCGAGCGGCTGGAAGTAGTTCTGCAGGCGCTGGCGCAGGTTGATGGCCTTACCCACGTAGACGACGCGTCCCACAGAATCGCGGAAGCGATACACCCCAGGCGTGGTGGGAATGGTCCCGGGCTTGGGTCGGTAATCCGCCGGGTTGGTCACGCGGCCAGCCTACGCGCGGGTCACGCTGCGGCAGTAGCCGCGAGCAACGGCGCGAGGAACTCCCCGGTGTGGCTGGCGGGGTTCTGTGCCACCTGCTCCGGGGTGCCTTCGGCGATCACGATGCCGCCCCCTGAACCGCCCTCTGGACCCATGTCCACCACCCAGTCCGCGGACTTGATGACGTCGAGGTTGTGCTCGATGACAATGACCGTGTTGCCCTTGTCCACGAGCCCCTGCAGCACGCCAAGAAGCTTGCGCACGTCCTCAAAGTGCAGGCCCGTTGTCGGCTCATCCAACACGTAGATGGTGCGCCCCGTTGACCTGCGCTGGAGCTCCGACGCGAGCTTGACGCGTTGCGCCTCGCCACCGGACAGCGTGGGTGCAGGCTGTCCAAGGCGCACGTAGCCCAGCCCCACGTCGACGAGGGTCGACAGGTGGCGCGAGATCGCAGGAATCGCCTCAAAAAATTCGGCGGCCTCTGAGATGGGCATGTCCAAAACGTCGGCCACGTTCTTGCCCTTGAAGTGCACCTCGAGGGTCTCGCGGTTGTAGCGGGCGCCCTTGCACACTTCGCACGGAACGTAGACGTCCGGCAAGAAGTTCATCTCAATCTTGAGAGTGCCGTCGCCAGAGCATGCCTCGCATCGACCCCCCTTGACGTTGAAGGAGAAGCGGCCCGGACCATACCCACGCACCTTGGCCTCGGTGGTCTCCGAGAAGAGCTTGCGGATGCGGTCCCACACACCGGTATAGGTGGCCGGGTTGGATCGCGGGGTGCGCCCGATGGGTCCCTGATCCACGTGCACGATCTTGTCGAGATGCTCGGTGCCCGTGATGCGCGTGTGACGGCCAGGAACCTGGCGGGCGCCGTTGAGGGTATTGGCGAGCGAGGTGTACAGGATGGTGTTCACCAGGGTGGACTTGCCGGAGCCCGAGACTCCCGTGACCGCCGTCAGCACACCCAGGGGGAACTGCACGTCGATGTCACGCAGGTTGTGCTCGCGGGCGCCCACCACGGTGAGGGACTTGCCCGTGGCAGGGGTGCGGCGAGTCTGCGGTACGGCGATGCTCTTGACGCCCGCCACGTACTGACCGGTAAGCGAGCGCGCATTGGTGAGAAGGTCCTCCACCGTGCCCGAGTGCACCACTTCTCCCCCGTGCTCGCCGGCGCCGGGGCCGATGTCCACCACCCAGTCGGCGGTGCGAATGGTGTCCTCATCGTGTTCAACCACGATGAGCGTGTTGCCGAGATCCCTGAGCCGCGTGAGCGTGTCGATGAGGCGACGGTTGTCCCGCTGGTGAAGGCCGATGCTCGGCTCGTCCAGCACGTACAGCACGCCCACAAGGCCCGAGCCGATCTGCGTGGCAAGCCGGATCCGCTGCGCCTCCCCACCGCTGAGAGTGGCAGCCGCACGTGCCATCGTCAGGTAGTCAAGGCCCACGTCAAGCAAGAAGCCAAGCCGTGCGTCGATCTCCTTGAGCACTTGCATCGCGATGTGCCGTCCGCGTTCGTCGAGCTCCGCGGTGGCGAGGAAGTCCCGTGCATCGCGGATCGAGAGGTTGCAGACCTCGGCAATCGACTTGCCGCCCACGGTGACGGCAAGCACCTCCGGCTTGAGCCGCGTGCCTTCACACCGGGGGCACGGGATCTCCCGCATGTACTGCTCATACTTCTCGCGAGTCCAGTCGGACTCCGTCTGGCCGTGCAGCCGCTCAAGCCACGTGATGGCGCCTTCAAATCCCGTGGTGTACTGCCGCTCGCGCCCGTACCGGTTCCGGAACCGCACATGCACCTGGTAGTTGTTGCCGTAGAGCACCGCCCGCTTGGCGTCATCGGACAGGTCCCGCCAGGGCGTGCGCATCGAGAATCCCACCTCGCCGGCAAGTGCCTCCATGGTGCGGTTGAAATAGTCCGACGACACGCTCGCCCACGGCGCAATGGCACCTTCGGCGAGGCTCAGGTCGCGGTCGGGCACCACGAGGTCGGGGTCCACCTCGAGCTTCACGCCGATTCCCGTGCATTCGGGGCACGCGCCATAGGGGGCATTGAAGGAGAAGGTGCGCGGCTCCATCTCTTCCAAGCTCAGCACATGGTCGTTGGGGCACGCGCGGGTCTCGCTGTAGCGTCGGGCCGGAAGGTCGCCGTCCACCGGGTCAACCACCACCAGCCCATCGGCAATGCGCAGGGCTGTCTCCACCGAGTCGGTGAGTCGCTGGCGAATCCCCTCGCGTGCAACGAGCCGGTCAACGACCACCTCGATGTCGTGCTTGAGCTTCTTCTCAAGCTGTGGGGGCTCGCTCAGCTGAATGGTCTCGCCATCCACGCGCGCCCGCGCGAAGCCCTGCCCCTGGAGCTCCTCGAACAGGTCCTGGTATTCACCCTTACGGCCGCGCACCACAGGCGCGAGCACTTGATAACGAGTTCCCTCTGGCAAGGCGAGCACGGAATCGACGATCTGCTGCGGCGTCTGCGAACGAATCTCCTCGCCGCACACTGGGCAGTGCTGCACTCCCACGCGCGCAAACAACAGACGCAAGTAGTCGTAGACCTCGGTGATGGTGCCCACCGTGGAGCGCGGGTTGCGGTTGGTGGACTTCTGATCGATAGACACCGCGGGCGACAGACCCTCGATGAAGTCGACGTCCGGCTTGTCCATCTGACCGAGGAACTGGCGCGCGTACGCGCTCAGGGACTCGACGTACCTGCGCTGCCCCTCAGCGAAGATGGTGTCAAAGGCGAGGGAGGACTTTCCGGATCCGCTGAGTCCGCTGAAGACGATCAGCGCATCCCGTGGAAGGTCAAGGTCGATGCCCTTGAGGTTGTGCTCGCGCGCTCCGCGGACGATCAGCCGGTCATTCACACGGCAATGCTACGTGGAAAATCGTTCGAACGCATGTTCGAACGCGTCGCGTGCCTCAATCCAGCTGGCCTCCGAGGCCCACGATGATCTTCTCGACCACCCCCTTGGCCCGCGCATAGTCCACGAGCGAGGTGCTGGCGGTATCGAAGGTCACGCGCGTGTGGTCGCCCGCCGCCTGCAGGTACACCGTCAGGTTTGCGCCCCACGAGAACGCGGAAATGCCTTTCACGTAATAGCGGCGATCCTCGACCGACGCCGGGCCCACCTCCCACCCCTGGCTCATGGCTACGCCATCGATCTGGGGCCATACCTCGGCGTAGGGCCGCGCCACCCACCCTGCGTATCGGGCCATGTCAGTCCTCCTCCACGTGCGGCGGCGCCTGGGTGCCGCGGGTTGCGATCAGGCTAGCGATTGCCGCGGTGCCGACGACCACCACGATGACCACGAGAGACACCCACGTGGGGATGTCGGGAATGCCGTGGAGCGGTTCGCCATCGTTGATGAATGGCAGCGAGTTCTCGCGCAACGCCTCCAAGATCAGCTTCACGCCGATGAAGGCGAGGATGACCGCGAGGCCGTACGACAGGTACACCAGGCGCAACAAGAGGCCTTGGACCACGAAGAAGAGCTGACGCAGTCCCATGAGCGCGAACGCGTTGGCCGTGAACACGATGTAGGGATCATGGGTGAGCCCAAAGATGGCGGGAATCGAGTCCAGCGCGAACAACACGTCTGTGGTGCCCACCGCAATCATGACAATGAGCAGGGGGGTTACGAGCCGCTTGCCGTTCTCGCGCACCCACAGGGCCGCACCACGATAGTTGTCGGTGGCAGGCGCCACCTTGCGCACCCAGCGGATGACCCGGTTTTCCGAGTACTCGACGTCTCCCTCTTCGGCACCGCCCTCCTTGGCCACGGAGAAGGCCGTCCAGATGAGGAACACGCCAAAGAGGTAGAACACCCACGTGAACGCGGCGAGGGCCGCTGCTCCCACCGCGATGAACGCCCCGCGCAACACCAGCGCGATGGCCACGCCCACAAGCAGCACGCGTTGGCGGTACAGCGCCGGCACGGCAAACCGGGTGAGAATCACCAGGAACACGAAGAGGTTGTCGACGCTGAGCGACCACTCGGTGATGTAGCCAGCGAAGAATTCGGTGGCCTTCTGCGCCGAGTTCCAGGCGATCATCGACGCACCGAACACCACTGCAAGCGAGATGTAGAAGATGGTCCAGCGGCTGGATTCGCGGAACGTTGGCTCGTGCGGGTTGCGGACAACCACGTAGAAGTCGAAGACGAAGAGCGCGACGATTGCCGCGACCGTGATCACCCACACGGCCATCGACTCCACCGCCCCAGTGTAGTGGCCGCTATTGAGCTCCCAGCATCTGCCGCAGCTCCTTCTTGAGCTCCGCGATCTCGTCCCTGAGCCGGGCCGCGAGCTCGAACTGCAGTTCGCCCGCCGCGGCACGCATCTGCGCCGACAGGTCCTCGATGAGCTGAGTCAGCTCGTCCGCCGGGCGGTCTGCCATGGGGCTGCGCGCGCCACCGGGCGTTGGCGCCTTCCGGGAATCGGCGTGCGCCTCCTTGAGGGCGTTCGCGGTGTCCGCCTCTTCGCGAGCGAGCATCTCGGTGATGTCGCCGATGCGCTTGCGCAAGGGAGTGGGATCGATGCCGTTGCGCGTGTTGTACGCGATCTGCAGGTCTCGCCTGCGATTGGTCTCATCGATCGCCGACCTCATGGAATCGGTGATGGTGTCCGCGTACATGTGGACCTCGCCGGAGACGTTGCGTGCCGCACGGCCAATGGTCTGAATGAGCGACGTCCCGGAGCGCAAGAAGCCCTCCTTGTCGGCGTCGAGGATGCTGACAAGCGACACCTCGGGCAGGTCGAGGCCCTCACGCAGCAGGTTGATGCCCACCAAGACGTCGAACTTGCCCATACGGAGTTCCCGCAGCAGTTCCACGCGCCGCAGCGTGTCGACATCTGAGTGCAAGTACTCCACGCGCACCCCACGCTCGGCCAAGTAATCCGTGAGGTCTTCCGCCATCTTCTTGGTGAGCGTGGTCACGAGCACACGTTCGTCCCGCTCTACACGCACCCGCACCTGCTCCAGGAGGTCGTCGATCTGGCCCTCTGTTGGTTTGACCACCACGAGCGGATCCACGAGGCCGGTGGGGCGAATGATCTGCTGAACCACGCCGTCGGCCCGTTCCAATTCATACTGCCCTGGCGTGGCTGAGAGGTAGACGGTCTGCCCGATGCGGTCCTGGAACTCCTCCCACTTAAGCGGCCGGTTGTCCAGTGCCGAGGGAAGCCGGAAGCCATGATCCACGAGTGTGCGCTTGCGCGATTGGTCACCGTGAAACATGGCGCCGATTTGCGGCACCGTCACGTGCGACTCGTCGATGACGAGGAGGAAGTCGTCAGGGAAGTAGTCGAGCAGCGTGTGCGGCGGCGTGCCCGTCTCGCGCTGCTCGATGTGCCGTGAGTAGTTCTCGATGCCGCTGCAGGTGCCAACGGAGCGCATCATCTCGAGGTCAAAGGTGGTGCGCATCTTGAGCCGTTGCGCCTCAAGCAGCTTGCCCTGCCGCTCCAACTCCACGAGCCGCTCCCCCAGCTCCTGCTCGATGGTGGCGATGGCGCGCTGCATGCGCTGCTCGCTCGCCACATAGTGCGACGCAGGGAAGATGTGCACCTGTTGGCGCTGCTCCACGACATCTGAGGTGAGGGGGTGCAAGGTGTACAGCGCCTCGATCTCGTCACCAAAGAACTCGATGCGGATGGCGAGCTCCTCATACACGGGGATGATCTCCACGGTGTCCCCACGCACCCGGAAGGTGCCGCGCGTGAACGCGAGATCGTTGCGCGCGTACTGCATCTGCACAAACTCGCGCAGCAACGCGTCCCTATCGAGGGTGTCCCCCACGGCAAGGGTCACCATGCCGTCGATGTACTCCTCGGGAGTGCCAAGACCGTAGATGCAGCTGACGGACGACACCACGACGACGTCACGCCTGGTCAGTAGCGAGTTGGTTGCCGAGTAGCGCAGCCGCTCCACCTCCTCGTTGATCGAGGAGTCCTTCTCGATGTACGTATCCGTCTGCGGCACGTACGCCTCTGGCTGGTAGTAGTCGTAGTAGCTCACGAAGTACTCGACGGCGTTGTTGGGAAGGAGATCGTGGAACTCGTTGGTGAGCTGAGCGGCGAGCGTCTTGTTGTGGGCCATCACGAGCGTTGGCCTCTGCAGCCGTTCGATGAGCCATGCCGTGGTCGCCGACTTGCCGGTGCCTGTGGCACCCAACAGCACCACGTTCTTTTCTCCCGCTTGGATGCGTGCCGCGAGCTCATCGATGGCTTGCGGTTGGTCGCCCGATGGCTTGTACTCGGAGATCACCTCAAAGGGGCTCTCCGCACGACGCAGGTCAGCAGACATGCCTCAACGGTACGCCGCACCCCTGACACGCATTACGCACCGCTGGGATGGGCCCCACGACACGACACTACGTCGGCACGTGTTCTACCCAGAATGCATCCACCTGGGCGCACAGCGCATCTGCGGTACCGGAGCCGTCAAGAACAACATCGGCAATGGAGGCGCGCTCTTCATCGGTGGCTTGCGCGGCAATACGCGCCTGGGCCTGCGCACCCGTCATGTCACGCGTCTTGATGAGGCGCGCCACCCGCAATTCCACGGGTGCTGCGATGGTCAGCACCATGTCAAAGTCGCCGCCTTGACCCGTCTCAAACAGCAAGGGGATGTCGTGCACCACCACCTCCACGCCTTCAAGGCGAGCCTGGCGGTCGGCGGCCTGCGCCGCCGCGGTGACATACGGATGCACGATGGCGTTGAGCCGTGCCCGTTCCACATCGCTTCCAAAGACGATGCGGGCGAGTGCCGCGCGATCCAAGCGGCCATCAACGAGCACGCGATCCCCAAACACCTTCACGATGTCCACGAGCGCCGCGGATCCAGGCTCCACCACGCGACCCGCCAAGACGTCGTGATCTACGACCCTGGCTCCAAGCTCGCCAAAACGCCGAGCCGCCGTTGATTTTCCGGCCCCAATGCCGCCCGTGAGGCCTATGCGCAACATGCTGGGAATCTTCACACGGCCCGACGCCGGAGGCAACTCAGCGCGCCCGCTTGCCTCAGCGTCGGGCAGAAAGCACGAAGGGGCCCCTCCACAGTTCGCGACTGCGGAGGGGCCCCTTCGGGGTAGGAACTAGTTGCCCGTGAGCTTCTCGCGCAGCGCGGCGAGACGCTCGTCGGAGGCAAGCGTGCCCTCCGAGGCCTCATCGTCATGCGAGGAGTAGGACGTGGCAGAACCTTCGCCCTTGGCGCCGCGCTTCTTGGCGGCCGGGGCCGAGGCCTCGATCTCCGCCGCAGCGGCGTCCTGCTTGGCAACGAACGCCTTGTGCGCTTCCCAGCGCTCGTGCGCCTTGGCGTACTCGGCCTCCCAGGCCTCGCGCTCGGCATCGAAGCCCTCGCGCCATTCCTGGGTCTCGGGGTCGAAGCCCTCGGGGTACTTGTAGTTGCCCTGAGCGTCGTACTCGGCGGTCATGCCGTACAGCGCGGGGTCAAAGTCCTCGCCCTGCGGGTCCACACCCTCGTTGGCCTGCTTGATGGACAGCGAGATGCGGCGACGCTCGAGGTCGATGTCGATGATCTTGACGAAGACCTCTTCATCGGCAGAGACGACCTGCTCAGGCAGCTCAACGTGACGCACGGACAGCTCCGAGATGTGCACGAGGCCCTCGATGCCCTCGAAGACGCGCACAAAGGCGCCGAAGGGAACGAGCTTGGTGACCTTGCCGGGCACGATCTGGCCGATGGCGTGAGTACGCGCGTAGACGGCCCACGGGTCTTCCTGCGTGGCCTTGAGCGACAGCGACACGCGCTCGCGGTCCATGTCGATCTCAAGAACCTCGACCTCGACCTCTTGGCCAACGTTGACAACCTCGGTGGGGTGGTCGATGTGCTTCCAGGACAGCTCGGAGACGTGCACGAGGCCGTCAACGCCGCCCAGGTCAACGAACGCACCGAAGTTGACGATCGAGGACACGACGCCCTTGCGCACCTGGCCGGGAGCCAGCGCGGTGAGGAACGTGGAACGCACCTCGGACTGCGTCTGCTCGAGGAAGGCGCGGCGAGACAGCACCACGTTGTTGCGGTTCTTGTCCAGCTCGATGATCTTGGCCTCGATCTGCTGACCGATGTACGGGCCGAGGTCGCGAACGCGACGCATCTCCACGAGCGATGCCGGGAGGAAGCCGCGCAGGCCGATGTCCACGATGAGGCCACCCTTGACGACCTCGATGACCGTGCCGGAGACGATGCCGTCTTCTTCCTTGACCTTCTCGATGGAGCCCCAGGCGCGCTCATACTGGGCGCGCTTCTTGGACAGGATCAGGCGACCCTCCTTGTCCTCCTTGGTGAGAACAAGCGCCTCGATGGTGTCGCCAACGTTGACGACCTCGTCGGGGTCAGCGTCGTGGCGGATGGACAGCTCGCGGGCGGGAATGACGCCCTCGGTCTTGTAGCCGATGTCGAGGAGAACCTCGTCACGGTCGACCTTGACGATGACGCCTTCAACAAGGTCGCCGTCGTCGAAGTTCTTGATAGTTGCGTCAATCGCGGCGAGGAAGTCTTCGCTCGAGCCGATGTCGTTGACGGCAATCTGGGTGGTCTCGGGGGTGGATACGGACATTAAGGAGTGACTCCGATGGATGGGGGGCATTCGTGATGAATATGGACATGGAAGGCACGCCAAGGCGCACCAAGCCATCGGACATCATACCCCGCGCGCACGCGCCCGCACAATGCCGCTCGTACCCCGCGCGCGGCCCGACGCTCGCTACAGATCGCGCGCCGTGTCCAGGAGTTCTTGGGGCACCCACTTGGTCTTGCCCATCATCACCTCGAACGGCTTGAGCACCACTTCGCCCGCCTCGAGCGCGGTGAACTTTCCGCCCTCACCACTCGTGATGGCATCGATGGCCGCCACGCCAAATCGGGTGGCCAGCAGGCGGTCCGACGCCGTGGGGTGGCCGCCACGCTGCACGTACCCCAAGACCGTGAGCCGAGTGGGGAATCCCGTTGCCGTCTCAATCGCCTTGGTCACCTCGTGGCCGATGGAGCCGGCGATGGGATTGCCCTTGTCGTCGATCGTGGGCTTGCCGTCCCACGCGGAGCCCTTGGCTGGAATAGCGCCCTCGGCGACAGCGACGATGGAGAAGTTCTTGTAGCGGTGACGGTGCTTGATCTTCTTGGCGATCACGTCGATGTCGAAGGGCTCCTCGGGAGACAGGATGATGTCGGCGCCTCCAGCGATGCCGGCCGTGACGGCGATCCAGCCCGAGTGACGTCCCATCAGCTCCACGACCATCACGCGGTTATGGGACTCCGCGGTCGAATGCAGGCGATCGATCGCCTCGGTGGCCACCGTGACGGCCGTGTCAAAGCCAATCGCGGCGTCGGTGCCCACCACGTCGTTGTCGATGGTCTTGGGTATCCCAATCACGGGCAGTCCCGTGGCCTGGGACACCTTGCCGGCCGCCTTGAGGGTGCCGTCACCGCCGATGCAGATGAAGCCCTCGAGCTTCTCGTTCTCCGCCGTCTCTTGCACCGCCTCCATGCCACCCTCAACCTTGTGAGGGTGGCACCGAGCGGTACCGAGGATGGTTCCACCGGCCACGAGGATTCCGGACACATCGTTGCGGGACAGCGGAATCGCGTCGCCACGGATCACGCCCTCCCACCCGTTGCGGAAGCCGACGATCGAGCTGCCATGTTCCGCGGTTCCCCGCTTGACCACGGCACGAATCGCCGCGTTGAGTCCGGGGCAGTCCCCGCCTCCCGTGAGGATGCCGATGCGCATGTGCCTGCTTTCAGTGTCCAGCGGTGCGCCAGTTGGCACCGATTCCTACGTTGACGTCGAGCGGGACGAGGAGCTGCGCCGCGCCGCCCATCTCTTCCCTGAGAATGGCCTCGACGGCCTCCTGTTCGCCAGGTGCCACCTCCACCACGAGCTCATCATGCACCTGCAACACCTGCCGTGATGACAGTCCTTGGTCCCGAAGGCGAGCATCTACCGCGAGCATGGCCCGCTTGATGAGATCCGCGGCGCTTCCTTGAATGGGCGCGTTGAGCGCCACCCGCTCGGCAATCTCGCGACGCTGACGGTTGGTGGAGGTGAGGTCGGGCATGTACCGGCGCCTCCCGAACAGCGTCTCGGTGTAGCCCACGGCCGCGGCCTTCTTCACGGATGCCCGCAAGTAGTCCCGCACGCCGCCAAAGCGCTCAAAGTAGTCATCCATGAGCGCCTGTGCAGAGGCGACGTCAAGCGACAGCTGTTTGGAAAGCCCAAATGCCGACAACCCATAGGCGAGCCCATACGACATCGCCTTCACGTGCGAGCGCATCGTGGGCGTGACGTCCGCGGGATCCACCCCATAGACGCGCGAGCCCACGAATCGGTGCAGATCCTCGCCGGAGCGGAACGCGTCGATGAGAGCCTGATCACCGCTGAGGTGGGCCATGATGCGCATCTCGATTTGCGAATAGTCCGCGGTGACGAGCGTCTCGTACCCCGAACCCACCACAAACGCCTCGCGAAGCCTGCTGCCCTCTTCGGTGCGGATGGGGATGTTCTGCAGGTTGGGATCCTTAGAGCTCAGCCTCCCCGTAGAGGCGACCACTTGCGAGAACGTGGTGTGGATGCGCCCGTCCGCACGCACCGCTTGCGCGAGCGTCTCGATGATCTGTCCCAGCTTGCTCGCATCGCGATGCGCCAACAGCGCGGCAAGGAAGGGGTGCTGGGTCTTCTCGAAGAGTTCCGAGAGCGACGCGGCATCGGTGGTATAGCCCGTCTTGATCTTCTTGGTCTTGGGCATCCCAAGACGCTCGAACAGCACCTCTTGCAGCTGCTTGGGACTGCCAAGATTCACGCGGTCCCCGCCAAGCGCCGCATAGGCCTCCTCCGCCGCGGCGTCGGCGCGGGCACGGGCCTCGTCGGCGAGTCGGGACAGGTGGGCGGCGTCCACCGCCATCCCCGCCGCCTCCATCCGCGCCAACACCTCGAGCAACGGCAACTCCATGTCTCTGTAGAGATTCCCCATGTCCCGCGACTCGACCTCTGCCTCCAAAATCCCGGCGAGAGCCCACACCGTGGCCGCTCCTTGCGCGGCGCGGGCCGCCTGCGGCGTGCCGAGCCCCAGGTCAAGCTCGCCTGAGTCCGGGCCCGATTCGAGGGTCAGCCCCAGATAACGCTGGACGATCGACTCGACATCGAAGCCCCGTTGATCGGGATTGACGAGAAACGCCGCGATCTGCGTGTCCCCCACGATCCCGCCAAGGGTCAACCCGCGCGCCGCAAGAGCGTGGATGGCGTCCTTGGCCGCGTGCAGCACCTTGGGGACCGCCGCATCCGCAAGCCACCCGGCGAGCCGTTGCTCGTCGTCGGGGCCAAGCGCCGTCAGGTCGATGCCGAACGCCACCCCAGGCGCCGCCGCCACGCCAAGCGCCCATGCGTCGGCGTCGGCACCGGCCTGGCCTTCCACGTGCACGGCACACCGTCCGGACTGCGCGAGGATCCCGTCGAGTGCGCCGTCGGTGATGATCTCGAGCTCCGCCGCCTCCTGCGCCGGTGTCTCCTGGGCGCCCGCCGCAAACGGGAGCAGTCTGTCCCGCAGGGTGCGGAACTGGAGCGCGTCACACACCGCGTGGATCGCCGCAGCGTTGCCGCCCTCATACTCAAGCGCGGCCAGCGGCACCTCCACGTCAAGGTCCGTCAACAGATGGTTCAACTGCCGATTGAGGCGCACCTGATCAAGGTGGGCTCGCAGGCTCTCCCCCGCCTTGCCGGGCACGTCGTCGGCCGCCGCGAGAATCTGCTCCAACCCACCGTAGGTTGCCACCCACTTGGCCGCCGTCTTTGGCCCCACGCCAGGCACGCCCGGCAGGTTGTCGCTCGTCTCACCCACGAGCGCGGCGAGATCGGGGTATTGCGACGGTTGCACCTCGTAGCGATCGAAGACCGCCTGCGGCGTGTAGTGCACAAGGTCAGAAACCCCCTTGCGCGGATACAACAGCGTGACGGTGTCGGTGACGAGCTGGATGGTGTCGCGGTCCCCGGACACCACGAGCACGTCCATGCCCGCCTCCCGACCGAGCCGGGCATACGTTGCCAAGAGGTCGTCCGCCTCATAGTTGGGCTTGTCCACCGCGGCCACACCCAGCGCGGCCAACACCTCGCGGATGAGCGGAACTTGCGGCTCAAAATCGGGGGGTGTGGCATCGCGCGTGCCCTTGTACGAGGGCAACGCCTCGGTGCGGAACGTGCCGCCAGGAAGATCAAACGCCACCGCAATGTGTGTGGGCTTGTGCTCACGCATGAGCGTGGACAGCATCGTCGTGAAGCCATAGACCGCGTTGGTGGCCACTCCGTTGGGGGTGGTGAAGTTCTCCACCGGCAGCCCAAAGAACGCGCGGAACGCCATCGACAAACCGTCGACCAACAGCAGTGTCCCCTTGGTGGATTCGCTCACAAGTGCCAACCTATCTCTATGACCGCCGACGACGTCGCCATTGCCTACCCCGGCACGCTCATCGAGCGCCTCGGCATTGAGATCCTGTCAGTGGCCCCTGACACGGCGATCGCCTCGATGCCGGTAACCGGCAACACTCAGCCCTACGGGTTGCTTCACGGTGGAGCGTCCGCCGCGCTCGCCGAGACCGTCGGCTCCCTCGCGGCGATGGCGCACGCGGGCGACGACGCCATTGCCGTTGGCGTGGACCTCAACATCACCCACCACCGCGCGGTGACGGGTGGCACCGTGCGAGCCACAGCGTCGGCCCTGCATAGGGGGCGCACCGTAGCCAGCTACTCCATCCACGTCACCGACGACGCGGACCGGCTCGTGGCAACTGCGCGACTCACATGCGCTATCAGGCCGCATCCATAGGGCCTGGGGTCTATTGTTTAGCGGAACTGCAACAAGGAGGTGCACGTGAGGCTGGCGGCTGACAATGTCCTGGCGCGAAATCCCCTGCTGTGGCGAATACTGGGGACGGCCCTCGTGCTGGGGCTCCTCGTGTTCGCGTTTGTGCAAACGGCGTCTGCCACAGACGGCACCGCCGTCGTGGACGTCGCACCCGGCACCAACAAGTTCCTTCAGACCATCCTGCAGGGCACCATCTACGGCCTGCTCCTGGCACTGGCGTCCGTTGGACTCTCGCTTATCTACGGCACCACCGGCCTCAGCAACTTTGCCCATGGCGAGGCGGTCACGTTCGGCGCCGCCACGGCGTATGTGGCGGTTCGTGCAGGCGCCTCGCTGGTGGTCGCGGTGATCATCGCCGTCCTCGCAGGCACCGTTGCCGGATGGTTCCTGGACCTGGTGCTGTGGAAGCAGCTGCGTAAGCGGGCGGTTCCCACGATGCAGCAGATGATCGTGTCGATCGGCCTGGCACTCATCCTCGTCAACCTCATCCAGATTTGGATCGGTCCCGACCGCCTGCGGCTCGTGACCTCCACATCGCAAAGCCACCGCGTGGGACCCATCTCGGTGAGCACGCCCGATCTCATCTCGGTGAGCATCTGCATCCTCGCTCTCGGCGCGGTGGCATTCTTCCTGCTGCGCACCCGGCTGGGACGCGCCACGCGGGCCGTGAGCGACAACCCGGCCCTGGCGTCGGCCACCGGCATCTCCGTGAACCGCGTCATCCGCATCGTGTGGATGATGGCCGGTGCACTCGCGGCGCTCTCCGGACCGCTATTGGCGCTGTACAACGACACGCTGGACTTCATGCTTGGGGCCAACATCCTGCTGCTGATGTTCGCCGCGGTGACGCTCGGCGGCCTTGGACACCCCTTCGGTGCCGCGGTGGGAGCGCTCATCATCGGCATCGTGGCGCAGCTCACCACGGTGTACGCGCCCACGCCGGACCTCAAGTACGCGGCCGTCATGGCCATTCTCATCATCACGTTGCTGGTGAGGCCGCAAGGCATCCTCGGACGGAAGGAGCGGGTGGGCTGACATGGACTTCAACGACATCCTGCAAATCATCGTCTCGCCAACCACGGCCGCGTTCGCGCTCGCCGCGATCGGCCTGAACTTCCACTACGGACTCACGGGCCTGCTCAACATGGGCCACGCCGGCTTCATGCTCATCGGCATGTACGGATACGGCATCTCGGTCTCCCACGGACTTCCCGCGTGGGGTGGACTCCTCATCGCCTTCGTTGGGGCCGTGCTCTTCGCCCTGTTCCTCGGCTGGCCCACACTGCGGCTGCGCGGCGACTACCTCGCCATCGTGACCATTGCAGCGGCGGAGATCGTTCGCATCGTGGGCCGCAGCCAGTGGCTCAAAGAATGGACCGGCGGCAACACCGGAATTCGCGGCAAGGACTTCAAGGGGCCGTTCGAGGCGCTGTCACCCTTCCCCGACCGCCTCGTGCGCATTGGACCATGGCAATTCCACGGCACCTCGTGGTGGCTGCTCACCGTGGGTTGGGGACTCGTCTTGCTCTTTGCGCTGTTGTTCTGGCGCCTGAAGTCCAGCCCCTGGGGCCGCGTGATGCGAGGCATTCGGGAGGACGAAGACGCCGTGCGTTCGCTCGGCAAGAACGTCTATGCGTTCAAGATGCAGTCACTCGTCATCGGCGGTGTCATCGGTGCGCTTGGTGGCATCATCTGGGCACACGCAAACGCCGTGTCGCCGGACTCAATGGGCCGCACCACTACGTTCTGGATCTGGACGATGCTCCTTCTTGGCGGTGCAGCCACCGTGTTTGGTCCGGTGCTCGGTACCTGCCTGTTCTGGGCGTTGTTCGTGTTCATCAAGCAACTGGGTCCCGTGGTCCTTCCCGACCTCCAGGGCACCCAGGTGGAGCCGCTCGCGCTGGCCTTCGTTGGCCTTGGCCTGGTTCTGCTGATCATCTTCAGACCACAAGGAATCCTGGGAAACAAGAGGGAGCTGGCGATCAATGGTTGAGATTCCCTCCTTCGCGAACGTCGAGCCCACTCCCGGCTCGGCAAAGCCGGACCCCATCCTCATCGCCAACGGCGTGGTGCGATCCTTTGGCGGCCTCGTGGCCGTCAACGTGGATCACTTCGAGGCACAACGGCACTCCATCACGGCGCTCATCGGCCCCAACGGAGCGGGCAAATCCACGTTCTTCAACCTGCTGACGGGCTTTGACTTTGCTCAAGAGGGTCATGGCATCTTCAATGGCCACCCGCTCAAGGGCATGACCTCGGCACAGGTGGCACGGGCAGGCATGGTGCGCACCTTCCAGCTCACGAAGGCGCTCAGCCGCATGACCGTCATCGAGAACATGCGGCTCGGCGCCCAAGAGCAAGGCGGAGAGAACTTTGCCCGGGCCCTGATTGCCCCCCTGTGGAAGTCGCGTGAGCGAGAGATCACCGAGCAGGCGGAAGAACTGCTCACCCGGTTCAAGCTCATCGAGAAGCGCGATGAGTACGCAGGATCGCTCTCGGGAGGTCAGCGCAAGCTGCTCGAGATGGCGAGGGCGCTGATGTCCAAGCCGAGCATGCTCATGCTCGACGAGCCCATGGCAGGCGTGAACCCTGCGCTCACCGAGTCGCTGCTGGAACACATCGTGGCTCTCCGTGAGGAGGGCGTCACCGTGCTGTTCGTGGAGCACGACATGCACATGGTGCGCCGCATTTCCGATTGGGTGGTGGTGATGGCAGAGGGCCGCATCATCGCCGAGGGCAACCCCCACGAAGTCATGAAGGACCCCGCCGTGCAAGACGCATACCTTGGCGCCCACCACGACGCCGACCTGTTTGAGGAGCGCTCGTGACCGACGCCGACGTCATCATTTCCGCCGACGACCTGATCGCCGGATACGTCCCCGGTGTGAACATCCTCAATGGCTGCTCCATGGAGGTGCGCCAAGGCGAACTCATTGGCATCATCGGCCCAAACGGGGCAGGCAAGTCCACGTTCCTCAAGGCGCTGTTCGGGTTGGTGCCCGTCCGTTCCGGCATCATCACCTACGACGGCGAGGACATCACCAACAAGAAGGCGAACGAGTTGGTCTCGCGCGGCATCGGATTCGTGCCGCAGACCCAGAACGTCTTCCCCTCGCTGACGATCGAGGAGAACCTCGAGATGGGCGCGTTCCAAAACGCGTCCGGCTTCCGCGAGCACCGCGACAAGATCTTTGAGTTGTTCCCCGTCCTCAAGGACCGTCGCAGCCAGCGTGCCGGCTCGCTATCGGGCGGCGAGCGTCAGATGGTGGCCATGGCGCGCGCGCTCATGATGGACCCCAAGGTGCTGCTACTCGATGAACCGAGTGCGGGCCTGTCCCCCGCGCGTCAAGACGAGACCTTCGTTCGCACTCGCGACATCAATCGCACGGGCGTCACCGTCATCATGGTGGAACAGAACGCCCGACGCTGCCTGCAGATTTGCGATCGCGGTTACGTCCTCGATCAGGGCACCTCCGCCTACACGGCCACCGGGCAGCAGCTGCTCAAGGATCCCAAGGTCATCGAGTTGTATCTGGGCACGCTCGGCGCATAGCTGAGCGGTACACGCAAACGACGGGCCCCTGGCGTACGCCAGGGGCCCGTCGCGGTACAGCGGGAACTACTCCTGAGAGTTCTGGCCCTCGACGGCGTCCGTCCACTGCGGGACGTTGTTGGCGTCGTAGACGTAGATGCCGATGAAGGCACTCTTGGGGTCGTTCTTCGAGTTGAAGGCACCGGAGCCCGCAACCGTCTTGTACATGATCTCCTTGCCGTCCTTGAGCAGCGCCAGGCAGTCGGCGTAGGTGGAGCACTCCTCACCGCCCGTGGCACCCGACACGGCAGCCAGGTTGGCCTGGATGGACTCGCCATCCGTGGCACCGGCCTTCTGAGCGGCGAGCGCCACCAGAATGGTCGAGTCGTAGGACTCGGGGCCGTACGCGAACGACGTCAGCGGCTCCGGGGCCACCGAGTTCAGACGGTCCTGGAAGTCCTTTGCCGGGAACGCACCGGGGATCGTACCCTTGGCGCCCTCGAGGACGCCGGGGTCGAAGTCCTGCGAGTAGTCGGCCGTGTTGCCGTCCACCATGTAGATGTTGGACGCGGGGTAACCGGCCTCAACGAGCTTGGGGACGATGCCCTTGGTCTGGTCAAACGCGATCAGCACCAGAGCGTCGGGGTTCGATGCCAGCGCGTTGGACACGATGGTGTCGAAGTCGGTCTCCTTGGGGTCAAACTCCTGACCCGGCGTACCGTAGACGATCTTTGCGCCCTCGGGCTCAACGGTCTCCTGGATGACGTCACGCAGCGACGTGCCGTAGTCATCGTTGAAGACCAGCACCGAGATGTTCTTCTTGCCGTCGGCGAGCAGCAGCTTGCCCATGACGTTGCCCTGGATCGTGTCCGGCGGCGCCACGCGGAAGTAGAACGGCGAGTAACCCGACAGCGCGGTCGAGGTGTTCGCGGGCGAGATCTGCACGATCGACGCATTGGTGATCGTGTCAACGACGTTCAGCGACACGGTCGAGGACGCGGCGCCGACGATGGCACCAACACCGTCACCGATGAGCTTGTCTACGGACGCGCTGGCCACCGTGGGGTTGTCGGCATCCGACGAGTCAGTGTGAACGACCTGCACGGGCTGGTCGAGCACGCCACCGGCGTCATTGATGTCCTTGATCGCCAGATCCACACCGGCGATCTCGGGCGGGCCGAGGTACGCGAGGCTGCCTGTCTGTGGCAGCAGCGTGCCGATGATGAGCGCCGATCCGTCTCCACCAGGAGCGGGCGATCCGGGGTTTTCTGGATCGTCGCTCGAGGAGCATGCGGCAAGGGTCAGCGCAGCGACCGCGGCAACAGCCGAGCCACGTGCGATGGTGTTCCAACGTGCCATGTTGATTCCTCCATACCGACGCCGGGGCGTCGGCCGACCGCGCAGGGGACTCTCCCCTGAGGGTTAGGGGACACGCTATCGCGCGAAGGTTTCAGTGGGGCGACGGCTAAATCACAATTTCTTTACCTAAGGCCCGCACCAAGCACGATGTGGCTACTTGCCACCCATCTGCTCGATGACCGCCTCGGCGACCTCGCGCATGGTCAGACGGCGGTCCATCGACGTCTTTTGGATCCACCTGAAGGACTCCGGCTCGTTGAGCTTCATCTTCTCCATGAGGATGCCCTTAGCGCGCTCGACGGTCTTGCGGGTCTCCATCCGCTCGGTGATATCCGCAATCTCCAACTCGAGCGCACGAATCTCGGCGAACCGCGATGCGGCAATCGCCACGGCAGGAAGCAGATCCCCCGGGGTGAAGGGCTTGACCACATACGCCATGGCGCCCGCATCGCGCGCCCGCTCAACGAGCTCTGTCTGCGAGAAGGCCGTGAGCAGCACCACGGGAGCGAGCCGCTCCTTGGCGATGATCTCCGCGGCGGTGATGCCGTCCATGACGGGCATCTTGATGTCCATCACGATGACATCGGGATTGTGCTCCTTGGCGGCGGCGACGGCCTCCTCGCCATTCGCGGCCTCCCCCACGACCTCATAGCCGCCTTCGCGCAGCGTCTCAACGATGTCCATGCGGATGAGTGCCTCGTCCTCGGCGACGACGGCGCGACGACGGCGCGGAGCGGAGGATGTCTCTGGAGTGTCTGTCACACCCGCTAGCCTAGTGTCCACGCCCCGATAGCCCAACCGGCAGAGGCAAACGGCTCAAACCCGTTCCAGTGTGGGTTCGAATCCCACTCGGGGCACCGCGCGATGTTTCACCACGTCCATGGCTCTTGGCGCGTTGCGCAGATCCGCCACACGGCGCTCACCCCGTCAGTAACCCGCGCAAAATTTCTGATGGCTGAATCAGTACCAGGTCTCATGCGCTCCTCGCGGCGAATATTGCGCGGGTTACTGAAGCTGGGAACACCGCAGGGGGAAAAGCAAGGGAGCGTCGGGCATGCCCGACGCTCCCTTGGCGTACGCGCGAAAGCTAGCCGCGCACCTGCCCCACCTTGTGCACGAAGATCGAGTTGGTGGTGCCGGGCACGCCAACGGGCGTTCCTGACACGACCACCACGTAGTCGCCGTCCACCGCGCGGCCCGAGTCCTTGAGATACGAGTCCACGAGGTTGACCATGTCATCCGTGGAGTCCACGTGATCCACGAGTTCGGCGGTGATGCCCCACGAGAGCGCAAGACGCTTCTGCGTGTGTGCGTCCGGCGTGAAGGCGAGCATGGGCGTCTGCGGGCGCAGCCGCGCCATGCGCAATGCGGAGTCACCCGACTGCGTGAAGGTCACGATGTACTTGACGTCAAGCACATTGGCAACGTCCGCCGCGGCATGGGTGATGGCGCCGCCACGGGTCTTGGGCGTCGACAGGAACGGCGCGATTCGCGTGAAGCCCTTCTCCTCGGTGTTCTTGATGATGCGAGCCATGGTCTCCACCGTCACGAAGGGGAAGTCGCCCACGCTCGTCTCACCGGAAAGCATCACGGCGTCGGTGCCGTCGAGGATGGCGTTGGCGCAGTCCGAGGTCTCCGCACGCGTGGGCACGGGCGAATGAGTCATCGACTCAAGCACCTGAGTGGCGACAATGACGGGCTTGGCGTTGGCACGGCACAACTCGATGGCGCGCTTTTGCACGAGCGGCACCTCCTCGAGAGGAAGCTCAACGCCCAGGTCGCCACGAGCGACCATGACGCCGTCAAACGCATCGACGATCTCCTCGAGGTTGTCCACGGCCTGCGGCTTCTCCACCTTGGCGATGACGGGAACCGTGCGGCCCTCTTCGGACATGATGCGGGCCACATCCTCGTAGTCCTTCGCGGACCGCACAAACGACAACGCGATGAAGTCGGCGCCGATGGCCAGCCCCCAGCGCAGGTCGTCCTCGTCCTTGTCGGACAGCGCGGGCACCGAGACCGCGACGCCCGGCAGGTTGATGCCCTTGTTGTTCGACACGGGGCCCGGAACCACCACGCGCGTCACGACATCGGTCTGCGTCACCTCTGTCACCTCGAGGCGCACCTTGCCATCGTCGATGAGCAGCGTGTCACCCACGTTGCAGTCGCCGGGAAGGCCCTTGAAGGTAGTGCCGCAGATGTCCTTGGTTCCCTCGACATCGCGCGTGGTGATGGTGAAGACGTCACCCACTGCGAGATCGTGGGGCCCGTTCGCGAACCTCTCGAGGCGGATCTTGGGTCCTTGCAGGTCCACGAGCACGGCCACGTTGCGGCCCGCCTCCTCGGCAGCCTGACGCACGTTGGCGTAGACCGCGGCGTGCTCCTCGGCACTGCCGTGGCTGCGGTTGATGCGGGCCACGTCCATGCCTGCAGCAACAAGCTTGCGCATGTTCTCCAGGGAAGCGGTGGCAGGGCCAATGGTGCAGACAATCTTTGCGTTGCGCATGTTCTCCAACTTAGTTGTTTCGCGGCACGTAGGTAGTTCTCAAGCGCGCAGTGCCACGGTTCGCGCCGTAATCGGTGACGGCAACTCGGTGCCGCCCGTCAAGTATTCGTCGATGGCCGCCGCTGCCGCGCGGCCCTCCGCGATCGCCCAGACCACGAGCGACTGTCCCCTGCCGGCATCTCCGGCCACGAAGACGCCGTCGTGCGTGGTCGCAAAGTCGGGGTCGCGAGCAAACGCCTGCTGCTCGTTGGTCATGACGCCGAGCTGCTGCGAGATGAGATCCGCCTCCGGCCCCGCAAATCCCATCGCCAAGAGCACCAGGTCGGCAGGAATCTCCCGCTCGGTGCCGGGTGCCGGTCCACGCATGCCGTTGGGCATGACCTCGGTGGTGGCGATGCGCAGCGCGGTGACGTGGTGATCCTCGTCCCCCACAAACTCCACCGTCGAGGCGAGGAACTGCCGTTCTCCACCCTCCTCGTGGGAGGACGAGACCTCGAACAGCAGCGGATGGGTGGGCCACGGCTGATTCTTGGCGTCTCGCTCTAAGGGCGGTTGCACACCAATCGCAAGCGTGGTGACGGACTTTGCCCCCTGACGCAACGCGGTGCCGAGGCAATCGGAGCCGGTGTCACCACCGCCGATGATGATGACGTGCTTCCCGGCCGCGGAGATCTGGTGGGGAACGCTCGCCCCCTCCGCCTCGCGGTTGCCCTGCGTAAGGTACGGCATCGCAAAGTGGATGCCCTTGAGGTAGCGACCTGGGATGGGTAGGTCGCGAGGCACCGAAGCGCCCGTGGCCACAAGCACAGCGTCGTAACGCGCACGCAGGTGGTCCCACGGAATGTCGCGCCCGATCTCGACTCCCGTGCGGAACACGGTGCCTTCCGCCTCCATCTGGAGCACGCGCCTATCGATGTGGTGCTTTTCCATCTTGAAGCTCGGCACGCCGTAACGCAGGAGGCCGCCCACCTTGTCAGAACGCTCATACACCGCAACGGTGTGGCCGGCGCGCGTGAGCTGCTGCGCGGCCGCGAGCCCAGCGGGACCCGATCCGACAACGGCAATGGTCTTACCCGTGTGGCGCTGAGCGATCTTTGGCGTCACCAGCCCCTTCTCGAACGCCTTGTCGATGATCGACACCTCGACGTTCTTGATGGTCACCGCGGGCTGATTGATGCCAAGCACGCATGCGGTCTCGCATGGCGCAGGGCAAATGCGCCCCGTGAACTCCGGGAAATTGTTGGTGGCGTGGAGGCGGTCGATCGCATCGCCCCATTGGTCGCGCCACGTGAGGTCGTTCCACTCGGGAATGAGATTGCCCAGCGGGCACCCTTGATGGCAGAACGGGATGCCGCAGTCCATGCAGCGTCCGGCCTGCCGCTTGAGCACGGCATCGTCCTTGGACAGCTGGTCCTTGACGTCGCTCCAGTCGAGTAGCCGCAGCGGCACGGGCCGGCTTGCCGGCAGCTCACGCTGACGGGTCGTGAGAAATCCGCGGGGATCAGCCACCGGTCACCTCCAAGAACTCCGCCCAGGCGCCGGGAGCGGCGAGGTCGCCGCCCGTCTCCTCGAGCTCGGACAGCGCCTCCCTGACACGCGCGTACTGCGCGGGAAGCACCCGCGTGAAGCGGGCCGACGCTGCAGGCCAGTCTGCGAGCAGCTCACGGGCCTTAGGGGACTCGGTTTCCGCGAGATGCGCCTCCACGAGGCCGCGCACGATGACGTCGTCCTCGGGGTCCAGAGAATCGAGGGTCAACTCCCCAGCCGCCACCGCGTCGGGATTGACGCACGACTCGCGCAGGTCCAGCACGTACGCGGTGCCGCCCGACATGCCGGCGCCGAGGTTGCGCCCGGTGCGCCCCAGGATCACCGCGGTGCCGCCCGTCATGTACTCAAGCGCGTGGTCACCCACTCCCTCGACCACTGCGGTGGCACCGGAGTTGCGCACGCAGAAGCGTTCGCCCACCTGTCCTCGCAGATACAGCTCGCCGCTCGTGGCTCCGTACGCGATGACGTTGCCGGCGATGACGTCTTGCGAATCGTCAAGCATCGCTGCACGATCCGGGCGCACGATGACGCGGCCGCCGCTGAGGCCCTTGCCCGCGTAGTCGTTGACGTCGCCGAACAGGCGCAGCGTGACGCCCTTGGGCAAGAATGCCCCAAACGATTGCCCGGCCGTTCCCGTGAGGTTGACGCTGATGGTGTCGTCGGGCAGGCCAACGCCCTGGTAGCGCCGGGTCACCTCGTAGCCGAGCATGGTACCCACCGTTCGGTTCACGTTGCGCACGGGGGCATCGATCACCACCGGCGTGCCCGTCTCGAGCGCTTGTGACGCCTTGGCGATGAGGTCGTTGTCGAGGGCGGCGTCGAGCCCGTGGTCCTGGGTGGTGCTGTTCTTAAGCGCCGACCCGGCCGGAGGCACCGCAAGCACGGGCGCAAGGTCGAGCCCTTGCGCCTTCCAGTGCTCGATGGCCTTGCGGGTACGCAACACCTCCACATGGCCCACCGCCTCGGCGATGGAACGGAATCCGAGGTCGGCGAGAAGCTCACGCACCTGCTGGGCGATGAACAGGAAGAAGGTCTCCACAAACTCTGGCTTGCCACTGAATCGCGAGCGCAGCTCGGGGTTCTGGGTGGCAACACCCACCGGACAGGTGTCGAGGTGGCACACGCGCATCATGATGCATCCGCTCACCACGAGCGGCGCGGTAGCGAAGCCGAACTCCTCGGCCCCCAGCAGCGCCGCGATCACCACGTCACGCCCCGTCTTGAGCTGCCCGTCAACCTGCACCACGACGCGGTCACGCAAGCCGTTGGCCACAAGCGTCTGCTGGGTATCGGCGAGGCCGATCTCCCACGGCGCCCCTGCGTGCTTGAGCGAGTTCAACGGAGACGCGCCCGTGCCGCCGTCGTGCCCGGAGATGAGCACAACGTCGGACTTGCACTTGGCGACTCCAGCGGCGATGGTGCCGATGCCGACCTCGGCCACGAGCTTGGTGTGAATGCGTGCCTCAGGGTTCGCATTCTTGAGGTCGTGGATGAGTTGCTTGAGGTCCTCGATGGAGTAGATGTCGTGGTGCGGCGGCGGCGAGATGAGCCCAACCCCCGGGGTCGAGTGCCGCGTGGCCGCCACCCACGGATAGACCTTCTCCCCCGGCAGTTGCCCACCCTCGCCCGGCTTGGCGCCCTGCGCCAGCTTGATCTGCAGGTCATCCGCGTTGACGAGATATTCGCTCGTCACCCCAAAGCGACCCGACGCCACTTGCTTGATGGCGCTCCGACGCTCGGGGTCGTGAAGCCGCTCCGGAGACTCACCACCCTCACCGGTGTTGGACTTGGCGCCAAGCCGGTTCATCGCGATCGCGAGCGTCTCGTGGGCCTCTTGGGAGATCGAGCCATAGGACATGGCACCCGTGGAGAAGCGCTTCACGATGTCGCTGATGTGCTCGACCTCTTCAATGGGGACGGGCCGGCGATCGCTGCCGAACTCGAGCAAGCCACGCAGCGTCATCAGGTTGCGCGACTGGTCATCGATGAGGTCCGTGTATTCCTTGAACACCTCATATTGGCGGGTGCGGGTGGAGTGCTGCAGCTTGAAGACGGTCTGCGGGTTGAACAGGTGCAGCTCGCCGTCGCGGCGCCACTGGTACTCACCGCCCGTGGCAAGACGCTGATGCGCGGGCTTTTCGCCGCTTAGGGGGTAGGCCTCGCGGTGACGACGCGCCACCTCGTCTGCGATGACGTCGATCCCCACCCCGTCCACCTGGCTTGGGGTGCCCGCGAAGTGCCTATCGACGAGGTCGCGGCTGATGCCGATCGCCTCGAACACCTGGGCACCTCGGTATGACGCAATGGTGGAGATGCCCATCTTGGACATCACCTTGAGCATGCCCTTGCCGAGCGCCTTGATGAGGTTCTTCACGGCCTGCTGCGGCGTGGTGTCTCCCAGATAGCCAGACTTGGCGAGGTCCTCGACCGTCTCCATCGCGAGGTAGGGGTTGACCGCGGCCGCTCCGTACCCGATGAGGAGCGACACGTGGTGGACCTCCCGCACGTCGCCGGCCTCCACCACAAGCGACACCTTGGTGCGCGTGTGGTTGCGCACCAGATGGTGGTGCACGGAGCTGAGCAGCAGCAACGAGGGAATGGGGGCGTGCTCCTGGTCGGAGTCGCGATCGGACAGTACCAAGAAGCTCACGCCCTCGGCGATGGCTTGGTCAACGTCGCGGAAGATTTCGCCGAGCCGACGCTCGAGGCCCGCGCCGCCCTCGTGCACCCGGTACCTGCCCTTGATGGTGCGCGCACTGAAGATGCCCTTGAGCCGCGGATCCGCATCGATGTGGATGATCTTGGCGAGTTCGTCGTTATCGATCACCGGGAAGTCGAGAACGAGCTTGCGCGCATGCGTGGGGTCGGATTCCAGGAGGTTGGGCTCGGGGCCGATGGTTCCCGCGATCGACGTCACGAGCTCTTCGCGGATCGCGTCGAGAGGTGGATTGGTCACCTGCGCGAACATCTGGGTGAAGTAGTCGAACAACAACCGCGGGCGAGCGGACAGCACCGCAACCGGGGTGTCGGAACCCATCGCTCCCAGCGGCTCCGTGGCGGTGCGCGCCATGGGAGCCAGGAGCACCTTGAGCTCCTCTTCGGTGTATCCAAACGTGCGCTGGCGGCGGTTCACCGACTGCGATGAGTGGACGATGTGCTCACGTTCGGGCAGCTCCGACAGGCGCACGGTGTGCTCGGCGACCCATTGCGCGTACGGGTTCTGAGCGGCGAGCCTGCTCTTGATCTCCTCGTCTTCGATGATCCTTCCGGCGGCGGTGTCCACGAGCAACATGCGGCCCGGTTGGAGGCGGCCCTTGCGCACCACCGACGCGGGATCGATATCAAGCACGCCCGCCTCGGAACTCAACACCACAAGCCCGTCGGCCGTGACCCAGAACCGGCCGGGGCGCAGTCCGTTGCGGTCCAGTACCGAACCAATCACCGTGCCGTCGGTGAACGTCAGCGAAGCCGGCCCGTCCCACGGTTCCATGAGCGCGCCGTGGTACTCGTAGAAGGCTCGCCTGGCGGGGTCCATCTCCGCGTTCTTCTGCCAGGCCTCGGGAATCATCATGAGAATCGCGTGCGGGAGCGAGCGTCCGCCGAGGTGCAACAGCTCCACCACCTCGTCGAACGATGCGGTGTCGGAGGCCGATGGCGTGCACACCGGCATGAGTTCCGGCAGGCTGCCCAGAAGGTCGGACTGCAACGTGCCTTGGCGAGCCGCCATCCAGTTGCGATTGCCGCGAACGGTGTTGATCTCCCCGTTGTGCGCGATGAGGCGCAGCGGCTGGGCAAGGGGCCACGAGGGGAACGTGTTGGTGGAGAACCGCGAGTGAACGAGCGCCAGCTCCGATGCGAAGCGATCGTCGAGCAGGTCGGGAAAGACGTGCTCAAGTTGGTACGTGGTCAGCATGCCCTTGTAGCTGAGTGTGCGGGCAGACAGCGACGCAAAGAACGGGCCACCGCTGTTCTCCGAGCGCTTGCGCACCCGATACATGCGCCTATCAAGGTCGATGCCCGTGGCGCCATCGGCCGTCGCGAAGACCTGCCGAAACGTGGGGATGGCCGCGCGTGCCGACGGCCCAAGCGAGTCCGGGTTCACCGGCACGTCGCGCCATCCAAGGATCGTGACGGACTCCGCGGCGGCTGCACGGCCGAACGCGGCCACCTGCTCGTCTTCACGCCCTGGCGTGAGGAAGGCGATGCCGACCGCGTACTCGCCCACCGGCGGCAGGTCAAAGTCGACAACGGCGCGCAGGAAGGCGTCGGGAATCTGGGTGAGGATGCCAGCACCATCTCCGGTTTCCGTCTCAGCACCCACGGCCCCGCGGTGTTCCAGGTTCTTGAGCGCTGTCAGAGCGGACGCGACGATGTCTCTACCGGCATAGCCGCGCAGGGTGGCAACAAACGCCACGCCGCACGAGTCGTGCTCGTACGCGGGGTCATAGAGCCCACCTGCGCTGAGGTGATCGCGAAGCTCCGCGGCCATCACACCGTCCTTCTTCGCCGCAGGCGTGCGCCAACGGCTCCTTGAGGTAATCGGGGCGCCGTCGACCCGTCGTTCACACGGGAACTCAGCGTACAGCCTCGCACACCGGGACCTCTATCCCCCTGGGTCCCACAATGCGGCTACGTCCCGTTGGCGGCATCCTGCTCCGCGCCGGGCTCAGTGGCCTCGGCGTCGGGCTCGGGGGGATCTCCCCCGTCGTCGGGTGCGGAGGGGTCGCCTCCTTGTGTTGGTGCCGCCGCGAGCTGCCCTCGCGGCACGTGCACGGCGAGCCGCCGCTGCCGTGCCCCCAACCAGAAGAAGAGCATAGTCGAGGCGAGCAGCGCAACAACAGACACGAACACATTGACGCGAATTCCAAAGAAGTGGTGGGCATCGTCGATGCGCACCATTTCGATCCAGGTGCGGCCCGCGGTGTACACCATCACGTACAGCCAGAAGACCCGGCCGCCGCGGAGGTCGTAGCGCTTGTCGAGGTACACGATGAGCCACGCACCAAGGAGGTTCCAGACCAGCTCATACAGGAACGTGGGGTGGAAGGTGTGATAGACCTCGAAGCCATCTGGGCGGTATTGAACGTCCACCCACAGCCCCCACGGCAGGTGCGTGGGTCCACCAAAGAGCTCTTGGTTGAAGTAGTTGCCGAGCCGACCCATCGCCTGCGCCACGAGCACGGCAGGGGCCGCGGCGTCCATGAAGGTCACAAAGCTCACACCCTGACGGCGGCATCCGATGTAGGCGCCGAGCGCTCCCAGCGCCACCGCGCCCCAGATGCCGAGCCCGCCATTCCAGATCTTGAAAGCGTCGAGTGGGCGCCCGCCCGCCCCGAAGTACTGGTCGGGAGACGTGATGAGGTGATAGATGCGGCCGCCGACGATGCCGAACGGAACGGCCCAGAACGCCACGGAGCCGACGACGTCGGCAGCGCCTCCGCGTTCGACCCACCGCCGCGTGGTGTACCAGATGGCAAAGAAGATGCCCGCGAGAATGCACAACGCATACATGTGCACCGTGAGCGGTCCAATGGAGAAGGCGCTCCAGCCCTCGGGCGGCGCAGGAATGTAGGTGTGCGTCATGTCGCGCTCCTTACTCCATTGGCGAGCTCGGCGACTTTGGCGCGCAACGCTGCCAGAGCGTCGGCCTCATGAGAGTGGTCCAGCAGCGTGCGTACGAGCGCGGAGCCGACGATCACGCCGTCCGCATAGCCAGCGACAAGAGCGGCGTGCTCCCCCGTAGTGACGCCGATGCCAACGCAAACGGTGTCGGCGCCGGCGGCACGGGTGTCGCGCACCAGACGCTCGGCCTCACTTCCGATGGACGCGCGCTCCCCGGTGACACCCATGACGGCCGTGGCATACACGAATCCCGTGGTGGCGGCAGCGGTCAGGTGCAACCGCTCGTTGGTGGAGCTGGGCGCCACGAGGAAGGTCGTCTCAAGCCCGTGTGCCGCGGCCGCCGCGAGCCAGTCGGCCGCGTTGTCGGGGGTGAGATCGGGCAGGATCACCCCCGAGCCGCCCGCTTGAGCCAGATCCGCGGCAAAGCGGTCAAGCCCGTACTGCAACAGCGGGTTGTAATACGACATCACCACGGCCGGAGCCCCGGCGTCTACGGCAGCGCGTACGGCTGCAAAGGTGTCGCGCACCCGGAATCCGGCGGCCAGCGCGGCCTCGGCCGCGGCCTGCACCGTGGGGCCGTCCATGCTCGGGTCCGAGTAGGGGACCCCCACCTCCACGCCGTCTGCCCCCGCCTCGACAAGCGCCGCGATGGCCCGGCAGGACGCGTCCACGGAAGGGTATCCGGCGGGAAGGTAGCCGATGAGCGCGGCGCGCCCTTGCGCATTCGCGGCCTTGATCGCCGCCTTCATGCCCGTCACGCCCGATCCTCCAGCAGCCCAAACCAGCGTGCAGCCTGCTCAACGTCCTTGTCCCCGCGGCCCGACAGGCTCACGAGAATGGTGGTCTCGGGGCCCAGCTCGCGGCCCAATGTCAGGGCGCCGGCAAGGGCGTGCGCGGACTCGATCGCCGGAAGGATGCCCTCCGTGCGGCTCAGCAGCGAGAAGGCCTCCATCGCCGCAGCGTCGGTCACGGGCCAGTACTCCGCGCGCCCAATGGCCGCAAGCCATGAGTGTTCAGGGCCAACGCCCGGATAGTCCAGGCCCGCGCTGATCGAATGCGACTCGGTGATCTGGCCATCCTCGTCTTGCAGGATGAAGGAACGCGAGCCGTGCAGGACTCCCGGCCGCCCACCGGTGATCGTTGCGGCATGGCGTCCCGTCTCGACACCGTCTCCGGCCGCCTCACAGCCAATGAGGCGCACGCCGGCGTCGTCCAGGAATGCGTCAAAGATGCCGATGGCGTTGGATCCGCCGCCCACGCACGCCACCACGGCGTGGGGCAGCCCGCCCAGGGCGAGCAGCTGCTCACGCGCCTCTACCCCGATGACACGCTGAAAGTCCCGCACCATGGCGGGGAAGGGGTGCGGCCCGGCCGCGGTGCCAAAGATGTAGTTGGTGGTGTCCACGTTGGCCACCCAGTCGCGGAACGCCTCGTTGATGGCGTCCTTGAGCGTGCGGGAACCCGACGCCACGGGCACCACCTGCGCACCGAGCAGCCGCATCCTTGCCACGTTGAGCGCCTGGCGCTCGGTGTCTTCCTCGCCCATGTAGATGACGCACTCGAGGTCCATGAGAGCCGCGGCTGTGGCAGTGGCGACGCCGTGCTGCCCCGCGCCCGTCTCGGCGATGACTCGTGACTTGCCCACCCGCTTGGTCAGCAGCGCCTGACCCAGCACATTGTTGATCTTGTGCGAGCCCGTGTGGTTCAGATCCTCACGCTTGAGCAGGATGCGCGCTCCGCCGGCGTGACGGGCAAAGCGGGGAACCTCGGTGACGATGGACGGGCGGCCGGTGTACTCCCGCGCCAGCCGGTCAAGCTCCGCACCAAAGGCCGGGTCCACACGTGCCTTGTCATACGCGTCGGTCAATTCATCGAGCGCCGCCACGAGCGCCTCCGGCACAAAGCGACCGCCAAAGTCGCCGAAGAACGGCCCAGGGGCCGCCTGGAGCGAATCCGTCACGGGCGCACCGAACGCAGCGCGGGGTGCGCGCCGGCGGCGACCATCTCGGCCACGGCCTGGCGCGGGTTGTCGTCCTTGACGAGCGCCTCGCCAACGAGCACGGCGTCCGCACCCATGCGGGCATACTCCACCACGTCATGGCTGTCGCGAATGCCGGATTCGGCGACGCGCAGGATGCCATCGGGGATGGTGGGAGCCACGCGCTGGAAGGTGTGGCGGTCCACCTCGAGAGTCTTGAGATTGCGCGCGTTGACGCCGATGACTCGCGCTCCGGCATCCGCGGCACGGAGCACCTCGTCCTCGTCGTGAACCTCCACGAGCGCACACATACCCAGCGAGTGCACGCGCTCCACGAGGCTCTCGAGCGCCATCTGGTTGAGCGCGGCGACAATCAGCAGCACCATGTCCGCGCCGTGGGCGCGGGCCTCCCACACCTGGTAGGGCGTGACGATGAAGTCCTTGCGCAAGATGGGAATGTCCACCTTGGCGCGCACGGCGTCGAGGTCGGCAAGCGAGCCCTCGAACCGGCGCTCCTCGGTCAACACCGAGATGACCGACGCTCCCCCGGCCTCGTATTCCGTGGCGAGCGATGCGGGGTCCGCGATCTCGGCGAGTTCACCCTTGGAGGGGCTTGAGCGCTTGACCTCGGCGATCACCGCAACCTCGTCGCGGGCGAGGATCTGACGCGCATCGATGGCGCTTGGAAGGCGTGCGGCGCGCGCCTTCAGCGACTCCATCGATGTGAGCTGTTCGCGGCGAGCAAGATCCTCGCGGACACCCGCGACGATGCTCTCGAGCACGCTAGACCCCGCCTCTCCCATGGCCCTATGGTAGCGCCGCCGCGGAGGGCCGCCCGACCGTCCACCTGTGCCAAGCGTGGGGCCGTCAGGGGGCGAGGTACCCGGCAAGAGGGCCAACATTGCGCAGCACCCAGAACGCGAGCACGAGTGCGGCGAGGCCCCAATAGACGGCGGGATGAAAGCGCGGGGGGTGCCATGGGCGCCCCGCCGCCGCGCCGATCCACCAGCCAAGCGCCACGAGCGTGACGGGAATGACCACCAGGATGGCGAGGGCGTTGAGAGAGATCGCATCGGCGATCTGGCCGTGCAGCAGTTGGTGCACGGCGCGCAATCCCCCGCATCCGGGGCAGTAGGTCCCCGTGGTTGCATACAGCAGGCACGTGGGGAAGGCGCCGGGGTGGAAGGGGTTGCGCAGGTAGGTGTATGCCGTGACGCACCCGAGCGCGACCGCCGCAGCGAGGGGCCCCATCAGGCGGCCCGACGCCGTGGCAGCGGTCGCGCTCGAGGTCACGTCAGCTGTTGGCGGACAACGTCAGCACGCCGGTTCCGTACAGGACGCCGCCGAGCACCGACAGTGCCACACCGATGATGCCGAGGATGAAGCCCACCTGGCCAAGGTTGCCGTTGGTGGCAAGGCCAGAGGCCGCGGCCTTCTTGGAGCTGTTGCCAAGGATGATCGCCGGAATACCAGCAAGCAGACCGCAGCACAGGATGGACAGGATGCCAAGCACGAGCGACCACACGCCGAGGCTGTTCTTGCTCGTGTTGCCACCAGGCCCGAACGCGCCGGGCGGCGGGGGCGGGACGGGCGGAACCGCGGGCGGCGGAGGCGGCGGAGGCGTGATGTCAGACATAGAGATATCCCCTTTTCGTAACCGGAGCCCGGGACGGCGCCGGTGGGGTTACCTTAGCGGCTGTCCGTGACCCAGCGCACGCAGAGCCGCCCCAGACGCGAGCGACACGACAGCAACGGCGACGCCCACCCAGATGAGCCAGGTCGCGCCGATCATCATCCCAACGCCTGCCAGGATGAATGCGATCACGACGCCGACGTTCAGCACCCACGCGGCACGAGTCTTGCCATGGTTGGGGGCAGTAGGGTCCGGCAGATCCTGGGGCTCCAACTCGATGCTCGACATGAGGACTCCTTCTTGGCTCGTGGTCTGGCGCGATTCTAGCGCGCCGCGGCCGGTGAGAGGCGGGAGGCGACGCGGACGGCCCGCACCATCGCCGCGGCCTTATCGCGCGTCTCTTGGGCCTCACGTTCCGGAACGGAATCGGCGACAATGCCTGCTCCCGCCTGAATATGAGCCACTCCCTCGCGAATCAGCGCGGTGCGGATGGTGATGGCAAAGTCCATGTTCCCCGCAAAGTCGAAATACCCCGCGGCACCACCGTAGAAGGCGCGACGCACGGGCTCGATCTCATCGATGAGCGCGATGGCGCGCGCCTTCGGCGCCCCGGACAGCGTCCCCGCGGGGAATGTTGCCGTGAAGGCGTCCACCGCGCCGTAGTGGGGCTCTATGCGGCCCACGACGGTAGAGCAAATGTGCATGATGTGGCTATAGCGATTCACGGCCATGAACTCGGTGACCTCTACGGACGTGGGCTCACACACCTTGACGAGGTCGTTGCGCGCAAGGTCAACGAGCATCACGTGCTCGGCGATCTCCTTGGGGTCCTCGAGCAGCTCCGCCGCGAGTTCCCTGTCGCGCTCCGGCGTGGCGCCACGCGGGCGCGAGCCAGCGATGGGGAACGTGCGCATCTGTCCCTGGTGAAGCGCCACAAGCGACTCTGGGCTCGCCCCCACGATCGCGAACTCGCGCCCCTCGCGGTCCTCGATCTGGAAGTAGTACATGTACGGGCTGGGATTGACGGTGCGCGCCACCCGGTACACGTCAAGCGGATCACCCATGTACGGGACGTCAAAGCGCTGTGAGGGCACCATCTGGAACACCTCGCCATCACGGATCGCATCCTTGGCGAACCGCACGGCCTCCTCAAACTCTCCCTCGGCGCTGCGCTCATGAAGGGGCGGCTCGTCACCACTCGTCAGCACCGACACTCCAGAGACCGCGGCGCCTGCAAGCGCCGCCTGCATCGACTCGACGCGGGCCACCGCGTCGTCATAGGCGGCATCGATGCCCGTGTCCTGGGCATTGGCGTTCACGGCGTTCGCAATGAGCCACACGCTGCCGTCGTGATGATCGATGGCTGCCAGGTCCGTAGCCAAAGCGAGCACGGCGTCGGGCACATCGATGTCCTTGGGTGCCTTCTTGGGCAGCGTGGGCTCCCACTGGCGGATGATGTCCCAACCAATCACGCCCACCATGCCACCGGTCAGCGGAGGCAGGCCCTCAATGGGTTCCGAACGCAATTCGGCAAGCACGCGACGGATCGCATCGAGGGGGGCGCCGTCGGCAAGACCCACGGGCACCTCGCCCGCCCAATGCGCGTCGTCGCCATCGACGGTGAGGGTGGCACGCGAACGCACCCCAACAAAGGACCAGCGCGAGCGTGACCCGTCCGGCTCCGCGGACTCCAGGATGAACGTGCCGGGCCTGCCGCCGGCGAGGGCGCGGTACACCGCAACGGGCGTCAGCGAGTCGGCGAGCACCCGGCGCACCACCGGCACCACGCGACGCGTGGCACCGATGCGGACAAACTCCTCCCGCGACGGCCACGTCTGGCCCCACTCCACCGCCACGGCACCCGCCGCGTGGCCCGTCACAGCGCCGTCCCGTCAACGGCCCCAAGGTCGCCACCTGCCTCGAAGCACGTGCGCGTACCGGTGTGGCACGCGGGCCCCGTCTGGTCCACGCGCACAAGAAGGGCGTCACCATCGCAATCGAGGCTCACCGACACCACTCGCTGCACGTTGCCTGAGGTGTCTCCCTTGCGCCACAGCTCGCCGCGCGAACGACTCCAGTACACGGCACGGCCCGTGGTCAGCGTGAGTTCAAGCGCCTCGTCGTTCATCCACGCCACCATGAGCACCTCGCCGGTGTCGTGTTGCTGCGCCACCGCCGCGACGAGTCCGTCTGGCGTGCGCTTGAGCCTGGTGGCGATGTCGTCGGAGAGCATGCGGCATATCTTTCCACGGCGCCCGGCCGTCACCGGCCCGACGCTTGCGTTAGTCGCGCGTCTGGCTCACCCACGCGGCATAGAGATCCGCGTAGATGCCGCCGGCCGCCACGAGTTCCTTGTGCGGTCCCACCTCGACGAGCTCTCCTTGCTCCATCACCCCGATGAGATCGGCACGCTCCGCGGTGGACAGCCGGTGGGCAATGACCACGGCCGTGCGGCCCTGCATGAGCCCCTCGAGCGCTCGCGAAATGCGCACCTCGGTGGCGGGGTCCACGGCACTTGTGGCCTCGTCGAGGATGAGCAGGTCGGGATCGCGCAGGTAGGCGCGTGCAATGGTGACGAGCTGGCGCTCCCCCGCGCTCAGCAGCTCGCCGCGCGGCCCAACGTGGGTGTCGAGCCCATCGGGAAGGGTCTTCATCCAACCCTCGAGTCCCAGCGATTCAAACGCCGCGATGGCGCGACGTTCGAGGTCCTCTGGTGCAGCGTCGGGCAAGGCATAGGCGAGGTTGGTGCGAAGGGAGCCGTCAAAGAGGAATCCCTCTTGCGGCACCACGGCAACAGAGCGCCGCAGCGATTCCATGGGAACGTCCCGCAGGTCCACGCCACCCACGCGCACCACGCCTTGATCGGGGTCGATGAATCGCGACATGAGACGGGCCAGCGTCGTCTTGCCAGAACCGGTCTGCCCCACCAGCGCAATGCGCTTGCCCGACGCCACGGTCAGGTCGATCCCCTTGAGCACCTCCGGACCGCCCGGGTAGGTGAGCCGTACGCCCTCGATGTCGAGGTCGCCGTGGCCGTGCGGGATGGGAGTGCCGTCCTTGCCGGGATCGGCGATCGTGACCTCGGTGTCAACAAGCTCGATGACACGACGCCAGCCCACCATGGCACGCTGCAGCTCGGCGAGCATCTCGATGATCCAGTTGAGCGGGCCAGAGAACGTATAGACGAGGAACGGGAAGGCCACCACGGTGCCCACCGACATCTCGCCGTTGAGCGCGAGCGCCGTGCCGCCGATGAGCGCAAGTCCCGTGGCGAGCGACTGTGCGAGCACACCAGAGGAGCTGTTCGCGGCAGACAGCATGGACGCACGGCGGTCGGCCTTGAGGATGTGGTCAATCTGCTCACCAAGCCGCGATCGCATGCGCTGCTGCACACCGTAGGAGCGGATGGTGGCGATGCCGACGATCTGCTCGGAGGTGGCGGCAAGCAGGTCCGCCATCATGGAACGCACGCGCTGGTATGCCTTGCGCACCCGCGGCTGCACCCACAGCAGGGACATCACGGCGGGAATGAATGCGAGGAGCACCAGCAGCGCGAGCTTCCACGAGTACGCCAGCATGACGACGAAGACGATCGTGGACTCCAGGGCCGCGATGATCATGGCGGCTCCCGTCCACTGCATGAGGTCCCGCATGGTGTCGACATCGCCTGTCACGCGAGAGACGTAGCGGCCGCGCGCCTCTTCGTTCTGGGTAAGCACGGACAGCTCATGCACCTTGGAGAATGCCTCGACGCGCAGCGTCGCCAGGCCGGCCTCGGCCGCCACCACCATGCGCGAGCGCACGCGCCACGCAACGACGGCGGCGCCGATCAGCACCACCACGCCCACGAGCGCGTATCGCAAGACCGCGCCCGTGTCCACGCCTCCGGGGGCGAGCAGGCCGTGGTCGGTGATGCGCTGCGTGAGGAAGGGCACCGCGGCTTGGCCCGCCGCGGCCACGCCGGCAAGAGTCAGCGTGACGCCCAGGCCCTTGCGGAACTCTGGGCTGATCTCGAATCCGCGGCGGAAGGTCTCCTTGAGGCGAGGCTGATCGCTCATCCGATGTACCCCGCTTCCTCTTCCGCCTGACGTTTGGTGTCTTCTTCGTACGCGAGCACGAGTTCGCGGTAGCCCGGGTCTCGGACCAACAGCTCCGCGTGGGTGCCCGCATCCACCACTCGGCCACGGTCCACGTGCACCACGTGGTCCGCCAAGAGGATCGAGGCAAGGCGGTAGGCGATGATCAGCACCGTTGGCCCGTCACCGCTGCCGCTCAGGCCCGTGAGGATCTCACGCTCCACGCGCGGGTCCACGGCGCTTGTGGCGTCGTCGAGCACGAGGACCCGCGGCTCGCGCACCAGGGCGCGGGCGAGAGCCACACGCTGGCGCTGGCCTCCGGAAAGGTTCATGCCACGCTCGTGGAGCACGGCGTCCAACCCACCAATGCGCTCGATGACGTCGGTGACGTTCGCGCGGCGGATGGCGCGCCACATCGTCTCGTCGTCGTAGTCATCGCCCAGCGAGATGTTGTCACGCACGGTGCCCGCAAAGACAAACGCCGTCTGCGGAGCAAGCGCCACGTGCGCACCCAATTCCGCGACGGTGGACAGGTCCACGTCGTCGAGAGTCACGGTTCCCGTCACGGGCCTGGCGAGCCGCGAGGCCGCCAGCGCCACGGTGGACTTGCCGGAGCCCGTGGCGCCCACAAGCGCCGTCACCGTGCCGGGCTCAAGGCGAAGCGACACGTCTCGCAGGATGACCGCGAGGTTCCCCTCGCCATCGTCGGCACCGATGTCCGCGGCGTCAAAGCTCATGGCTCCCGCACCCTCGCGCGCAACCGTGACGTGACCGGGCTCGTCTACCTCCGTGGCCGCCTGGGCGATCTCCCCCACGCGCCGGAAGGCCACCAGCGCCTGCGGCATCTGCCCCAGCACCCATCCGAGCCCGCGGATGGGAACGCCGAGCAGCGTCACCAAGTAGATCGCTGACACCACGTCACCAACGGTGACGGCCCCCGTTGACGCGCGGAAGGCGCCCACGACCATGAGCGCCACCGATCCCAGCGGCACCACGAGGTCCATCATGGGTTCGAACCAGGCCGAGGTGCGTCCCACGAGAGTGTCCGCATCCCGGAGCCCTTGCACCGAGGTGGTGAATCGCGCCTCTTCGAGCGGTTCCGCCCCGAGCGCCTTGACAACGGTTCCGCCCTCGAAGCTCTCGTGGGCAATCGTCGAGACCTCGGAGCGCAGGCTTTGGCCCAGGTCCCACAGCGGTGTGATCACGCGCTCGTACACGTAGTTGACCATCAGGATCACGGGGATGACAGCCATGCCCGTCAGTGCGAGCCACGGATCCATCGCGAAGAGCGCCCACCCGGCAGCGACCATCATCACAACAGAGCCCGCGGCAAACGCGAACGGGTGCAACGTGTTGGTCGCCGTCTCCGAGTCCGACGACATTGCCGACAACATTCGGCCCGGCTGGTTGGCCCGGTGCCACCCGAGCGGCAACGACGCGAGTGCGTCGGCCACCACCCGACGGTGACGCGCGCCAACCCCGGCCACCGCGTTGCCCTGGAAGGCACGGCGCAGGTACACAAGCACGGCGTTGGCGATGCCGATGAGCAAGAACGCGCCTCCCGCGAGCAGGATCGCCGTTTGGGCATCTTGGGTGTACTCGCCCCACACGCCGCGGATCGGCTCGCCGCCCACCCCAGGGATCACCACGTCATCCGTGATGTTTCCCAAGAGTCGGCCAAAGATCACCGTCATGAGCGAGAAGATCCCCGAGAACGAGATCGCGAGCCCAAAGCGCCAGGGTTCCGTGCGCAGCGCATGCACCAAAAGCTGCCCCGCCTTGCGCATGAAGCTGCCGGAGAGCTCGTAGTCCGCAGCGGTACGTTGCTTGGTCATCGAACGTCGATCCCCGCCGCACGCATGTGCGCCTTGACGTCGGCGATGGTGAGGTCGCCAAAGTGGAACACACTCGCGGCGAGCACCGCATCCGCGCCCGCCTGTGCGGCCGCGACAAAGTCCTCCACCCGTCCGGCACCGCCGGAAGCAATGAGCGGAACCCTCACCACGTCGCGCACCTCCTTGATCATCGTGATGTCGAAGCCGCGGGTGGTCCCGTCGGCGTCCATCGAATTCAGCAGGATCTCCCCTGCACCGAGTTCTTCTGCCCTCCGGGCCCAGGCGATGGCGTCGATCCCCGTGCCGCGGCGTCCCCCGTGGGTGGTGACCTCATACCCGCTCGGGGTCGAGACCGCGTCGCCACAGCGTCGGGCGTCTACGGACAGCACCAGCACCTGGCTGCCGAACCGCTGGGCGATCTCGGAAATGAGCTGGGGGCGCGCGATCGCCGCCGTGTTGACCCCCACCTTGTCTGCGCCCGCGCGCAACAGCCGGTCCACGTCGTCGGCCGAGCGCACCCCGCCGCCCACCGTGAGCGGCACAAAGACCTGGTCGGCGGTGCGCCGCACCACATCGAGTGTGGTCTCTCTGCCCGACGCTGAGGCCGACACATCGAGGAAGGTCACCTCATCTGCGCCCTCCGTGCCGTAGCGCTGCGCGAGCTCTACGGGGTCGCCAGCATCGCGAAGGTTCTCAAAGTTCACGCCCTTGACCACGCGGCCCGCGTCCACGTCAAGGCAAGGAATCACTCGCACCGAAACACCCATCACGACTCCGGCGTCCATACGTCGAGGATGTCGACCACAAACACGAGCGTGCCCTCGTCCGGATAGCCAAACTCTGGAGGCGCAACGATGAGCACTTGCGACCCCACCGTCTGATCGACAAGCGACTCGTCCCACGCGGGGATCACCTGGCCGGTGCCTATCTGCGTGTTGAACGGCGCCGTATCCGTGGCCCACGACGAGGCGAACTCGGAGCCGTCGCTCCAATGCACCGCCTTGTAGTTCACGAGCACGTACGAGCCCTTCTTCACCTGCGGGCCCTCACCCTGAATCAAGGTCTCAGACTGGACCGAAACCGGTTCCTTGAGGCTTGGCGCAATGGTGATGGTGGGCTCTCCGGTGTCCACGTCCCGCGTCACTCGGGGAAGGTCTGCGCGCTGCTGCTGTGTTGCTCCCACGGCACGGTCTGACAGGACATCGACCACCACGGCCACGTTGGGCGCGAGTTGCGCTCCCGGCGACGGCGCCACTGTCGAGCCCCCCGCCACATTGCTCGGTGCCACCACGAGGATGCGAGCGCCCACATTTGCGTTGATCAGGAGGTTGTAGAGCTCGTCGCCGACCACCTCGGGAGCGAGGATGTAGGAGTGCGGCAATCCATCAAACGTGTTGATGACCTCGGCGCCGGTGGTGAGCGACACGCCGTATAGGTCCAAGAGCAAGGGCTGGTTGTCCTGCAAGGGAGCGCCGTCGCCGTCCCACACCACTTTGCCCTCGGGCTTCGTAAACTGAGCATCGGTGTCGAGCGTGATGGTGGGCGCCAGCGCATCCGACGTACCAATGACGATGTCATCGATGTTGGCGCTGCGCAGCCCATCATCGGTTGCCACCGATGTGGCACTCGTGCAGCCCGCCAGGGTGAGCGCGGCCACGGCAATGAGCACAAGGGCGCGGCGGCGCATGAATGGTCCTCCTGGTGTGGGCACGCGAACTTTCTAGTATACGAAGGTCACGTGCTGGCGAGCGAATCGATGAGCTCGTCCACCCGCGCGTCCGTGGCGCGGAACGGATCCTTCAGCAATACCGTACGCGATTCCTCGCCCGTCACCTTCAAGTGCACCCAGTCCACGGTGTAGTCGCGTCCCGCAGCGCTCGCCGCACGCACAAAAGCACCGCGCAGGTGCGCCCTGGTGGTGGTGGGCGCGGTGGTTATGGCTTCCTCGATACGCGCATCGTCGATGATGCGCCGTACAAGCCCCTGTGCCTGCAGGCGATACAGCAGTCCGTGCTCGGCAGACACGTCATGGAAGGCGAGTTCCAGGCGCGCCAGGCGCGGATCGTCGAGCGCGCACTGCAGCCTCTCGCGGTAGCGCGTGAGGATCTTGAGCTTGATGGCCCAGTCCAACTCGGTGTCGATTCCCGTGAAGTCTTGGGTGCGCACCGCGTCGATGCCGCGCTGCCACAGGTCAAGGATCTGCCCCACCTCGGCCGTAGGCTCAATGAGCCCGCCAAGGTGCTCACGCACAAGATCCAGGTAGACCTGCTGCACCTGCACCGCGGTGAGGGCGCGCCCGTCGGCGAGCTCCACGGTGGCCGTTCCACCAAGGTCATGGGCAACGTCGCGAATGGCCTGCATTTCGCGCGCAAGCGCGAGCCCCGGCATTGCCACCCGCGCCTCCATGAGCCGCAAGATCAGGTCCGTGGAGCCCATCTTCAGCAGCGTCGTCGGCTCGGCCATCGTCGAGTCGCCCACGATGACGTGCATGCGCCGATAGAGCTCGGCATTCGCATGCGGCTCGTCGCGAGTGTTGATCATGGGTCGCGAGCGGGTCGTTGCCGAGCTCATGCCCTCCCACATGTGGTCCGCACGCGGCGAGAAGCTGAAGTGTGCCCCTTGAGGGGTGCGCGTGATGCATCCAGCACCCGCCACGATTTGCCGCGTCACGAGGAACGGCAGCAGATCGCTGGCGAAAGCCTTGAAGTCCGCGCGCCGACGCACCAGGTAGTTCTCGTGGCTTCCATAGCTGTTGCCGGCGGAATCGGTGTTGTTCTTGTACAGGTGGATGGTGCCCTCAACCCCCGTGGCACGCAGCCGCTCCTCGCCCCCAGCCACGAGGTTCTGCACAATCCGCTCCCCCGCCTTGTCGAGCGCGATGAGGTCGGTGAGGCTGTCGGCTTCCGCCGTGGCGTATTCGGGATGCGCACCCACGTCGATGTACAGTCGCGAGCCGTTGGTGAGAAAGACGTTCGAGGATCGTCCCCAGTGCACCACCGAGTGGAACAGGTGCCCGGCAACCTCTTCGGGAGTGATGGGGCGCGTGGTCGTGGTGTCGAGGTGCAGGCCAAATTCGGTTTCGAGGCCAAAGATGCGACGGGACGGCTCTACCGTCAGCGGTGGCGGAACGTCGGGGCTGATCACCGGCCTACTGGCCGCCCTTCTGCACAAACGACCTCACGAACTGTTCGGCATTGACCTGCAGGTTGCCGTCGATCTCATCGAGGAGCGCATCCAGGGCGTCCGTGCTCGCCGCGGGAGCTGCGGGAGGTGGGGCGTCGTCCGGAAGGTCGTCGTCGTAGGAGTCCTGGTTGACGTTCTGCTGAGGCATACGGCCACTCTACCCGCGCACCAAGGCGTCGATAAGGGCGTGCTCGCCCGACGCTGGCTCGTCCAAGTGCACCACTTCCAGTTGGCCGTGGTCGGCGTCCCTGTCGAGCACGACGGTGGACCAGCCCGCGGCGTCGACGATGTCGGGCCGGGCGGCGATGATGGCGCCCCGCAGTCTTGCCCTGGTGTCCTGTGGGGCGTTCGTCATGGCCGCCCTCACCTCGTCATCGGTGGCGAGGCGCTCCACCTGCCCCGCAGCGGCAAGCCGCACGGAAAGCCCCGTGCCGAGTTGGCTCCACACGATGTCGCTCGCCACGATGCGCGGATCGTCCCAGGGAGCGTCCCCAAGATCGCTGCCGTACTTGGCACGCATGCGCCCCAACAGTTGCAGCTTCGCCACCCACTCCACCTCGCGCGCCGTCTCAAAGATGTCCCGCCCCAAGCGCTCCACGAGCGACTCCCAGCGCGCCACCACCTGCGCGTCCACGGCATCCGTGACGTAGTTGCGCGCAATCTGGAGCAGCGCTCGCTGGACGTCGAGCGCGGTGGCGAGTGTGCCGTCGGCCAGTGTCACCTTGTGGCGCAGCGTGAGGTCGCGCGAGACGCGCTGCACGTCCCCAACCGGCTCGGCGAGTGTCAGTGCGTCAAGCCGTTCATCGTCGGCCTCGATCGCGGCGAGCACAAGGGACGTGGTGCCAAGCTTCATGAAGGTGGCAACGTCAAAGGTGGTGGCGTCGCCGATGATGATGTGAAGGCGCCGCCAGCGGCCACGATCCGCGTGTGGCTCGTCGCGAGAGTTCACGATGGGGCGCCGCAGGGTGGTTTCCAGGCCCACCTCGGCCTCCATGTAATCCGCGCGCTGGCTGATCTGGAATCCGGGCTCTTCACCGCGCACGCCACGGCCCACACGCCCTGCCCCCGTATAGACCTGGCGCGTCACGAGGTGGGGGGTCAGCCTGCGTGCAAGCACCTCAAAGTCAACATCGCGCCGAATGAGGAAGTTCTCGTGGGTGCCATAGCTGGCTCCCTTGCCGTCCACGTTGTTCTTGAACAGCGACACCGTGGCGCCCTCCGTGCGCTCGTACGCGGCCGCGGCCTCCAGCGCGATCGCATCGCCCGCACGGTCCCACACCACGGCATCGCGGGCATTGGTGACCTCGGGCCCGCTGTATTCCGGGTGAGCGTGGTCCACGTAGAACCGTGAGCCATTGCTCAGCACCGCGTTGAGGTGAGCGGGGTCTTCCCAGCTGCCGCGGCGTCGGCGCAGCGTCACCGCGCCGTGTTCGGCGTTGAACTCGTGGGCATCGGTGAGCAGCTCTGGGATCACGTGGGTGCGCGGGATGCGCCGGCCCCGCTGGTCCATGAGGGGATCCTCGCCGCCGTAGTCCCAGCGCGTGGTGCGCTCGCCTGCCCAGGTGCGGCAACCGCCAACCAAGAGCGACGAGAGCAGGATGGGGTTAGCGCGAGGATCCGCGGGATCGGTGATCCCGTACTCGGTCTCCAGACCCATGATGCGCATCAGGCACCGCCGAGGTTCTTCGCCGCCACCGCCCTCGCCTCCGCGAGCTCTTGATCCGCCGCCCAGCGCACATGGTCCGCGCTCAGTCCCCTCGCCTGCCCCGCAACGGCCGCCTTGATGGCAGCGGTCTTTGCGCGGTCCACTACGTTGCGCACAAGCGCGCCAGAGACATACAGCGAAGCATCGGCGTGCGAGAAGATCTGATCCACCGCAGTGGAGATGAGTGCGTTGACGGTTGCCACGCGGTCGCCGGAGTGGCGCGCCAGCTCGGCCTCGGCGAGCGGCAGATCCGGCGTGAGGTACTTGGAGAAGATGTCGGCAGCGCCCGCAGAATCGGGACGCTGCACCTCGATCTTCACGTCAAGGCGCCCTGGCCGCAGGATGGCGGGATCGATCATGTCTTCCCTGTTGGAGGCACCGATGACGATGACGTTGCCGAGCGCTTCCACGCCGTCAAGCTCCGTCAGCAGCTGCGGCACGATCGTGGTCTCCATGTCGGAGCTCACCCCTGACCCGCGGGCACGGAACAGCGCCTCCATCTCGTCGAAGAACACCACAACGGGGGCACCGGAATGAGCCTTGGCCCGCGCGCGCTCAAAGATTGTGCGGATGTATCGCTCGGTTTCACCCACGTACTTGTTGAGCAGCTCTGGGCCCTTCACCGACAAGAAGTAGCTGCGATCCGTTCCCACCGCCTCGCCAAGGCTGTGCGCCACGGCCTTGGCGATGAGGGTCTTGCCGCATCCCGGAGGGCCATACAGCAGCAGCCCGCGCGGAGGGCGAAGGTTGTGCTCCTCGTACAGTTCCGGATGGCGCAGCGGCAGCTCGATCGCGTCGCGGATGCGCTCGATCTGCGGCCCCAGCCCACCGATGGACCGGTAGTCAACGTCTGGTACCTCCTCGAGCAGCAGCGCCTCCACCCCCGAGCGCTCCACACGCTCGCTCGCGAGCCCCGTGCGGGGATCGATGATGACCGTGTCCCCCTCGTGGACCTTGGCATGCGCGTTGCCGCCAATGAGCTCTACAACGCGCTCATCCTCACCACGAGCCACCACCAGCACGCGCGAGTCGTCGATGACCTCGCGCACAATCGCCGCCTGTCCCACCCGCTCGGGATCGGCCACGTCCACCACCACGCTCATGGCGTTGAGCAGCACCTCGTCGCCCACCCGCGGTTGACGCTCGAGCGTGGGAAGCACGGCCACACGCATGCGCCGACCGTTCGCCACCACATCGGCATGCTTGCCCGCCCACGCCACGAACGTCGCAAACGTCTGCGGAGGGGCCGACGCCTCGGCGAGCTTCTCCTTCATCTCGCCCAACTGGTCACGGGCGAGCGAGAGCAGGCGCTGCAGCTCCGCGTTGCGTGCCTCCAGGGACGCAGTCCGGTTGTCGTTCTCCACGCTCACGCCTCTTCTCCCGTCACGTCCCCATACTCATCACCATCGCGGCGCTCATTCACATCCCTGCGCTCGTTCACATCCCGGCGCTCATTCACATCCCTGCGCACCTTGCGCACCTTGCGCTCGCTCACCGCTCGCTCGCCAAGGTCCTCTGGCGTCCACTCCTCGTCTACCGGGTAGGCGCCCTTTGCGGGCCGACGGTGGCGCAAGGGGGCCTCCACGCCAGGGGCCATTCGCCTCGCCGTGATGAGGAAGCCCGTGTGGCCCTGCATGCGGTGGTCCGGGCGCACCGCGAGGCCCTCCAGGTGCCATGTGCGCAGCATCGTCTCCCACGCGCGCGGCTCGGTGAACTCGCCATGCTCCCGCAGATCCTCGGCAACCCGGGACAACTGCGTGGTGGTGGCGACGTAGGCGAGAAAGACGCCGCCCGGAGCCAAAGCGTCGGCCGCCGCGGCGATGTTCTCCCACGGGGCCAGCATGTCGAGGATGACGCGATCCACGCTGTGCGGCTCAAGCTCGCGCACACGATCGGCAAAGTCGCCGATCCTCAGCGTCCACGCGGGGTGAGGCCCCGCGAAATGCGATTCCACGTTGGCGCGCGCGATGTCGGCGAAGTCTTCCCTGCGCTCGATCGACACCAGCTCGCCGTGATCGCCCACCGCTCGCAGCAGCGACATTGTCAACGCGCCCGAGCCAACACCCGCCTCAACAACCCTCGCACCAGGGAAGATGTCCGCCATCTGAATGATCTGGCCCGCATCCTTTGGGTAGATCACCGCGGCGCCGCGCGGCATGGACATCACAAAGTCGCTCAGCAGTGGCCGCAGCACCTGATACTCGGTGCCGTTCGTGGAGGTCACGACGCACCCATCTGGCTGACCGATGAGGTGGTCATGCTGGAACGAGCCGCGGTGCGTGTGGAAGGTCTTGCCCGCGGTCAGGATGATGGTGTGGTGACGCCCCTTGGCGTCCGTGAGCTGCACGCGGTCTCCGTCACGCAACGGGCCGCGGCGCGCGTCGGCGCCGGTGGGGGTAGGGGTCATGATCACCAAGTCTATTGCCCGCACACGGGGCCACCTGGCGGCTACTGGAGTGCCGCGAGCACCTGTTCCAGGCGCACGACGCCCACCACGGTTTCCCCGTTGGCCACGGCCCATGCGTCGGTGCGGCCGTACCACTCGCGCAAGGTGGCGATGAGCTCGTCGCCCGCGAGTGCTGGGGCCACTACCGCACCGCGAGGAAGGGGCACGCTCACCGAGGAGAGCCCCTCGGCCGCGCGCTGCTCCGCGGGGACGCGATCCATCGTCGGCAGGTCCACCACCGCGGCGGGTGCGCCGTCGGCGGCAAGCACCACAGCGTCGGCCACCCCGGCGGCCATCACCGCCTCACGCGTCTGCTCAACCGACGCCGTGTACGGGACGCCCACGGCGCCACGCATGAGGGTGGCGATGCTCGCGGCCTCGCGGCGCGCTTGGATTCCCACGGCCCTGATGGCACCGCTCGCTGCCGGCCAGATCACGCTGAAAATGAGGATGCCGAACGCCACGGTGACCAGATCAAGCCCTTGACCTTGACTGAGCGGGTAGCCAAAGGTGTACGCGACCACCAACACCGCAATCACCCGGCCCGCCCACCCAGCGATGAGCGTGCCCCTGAGGGGGTCGCCAGTGACCGCCCACACCACGGATTGCAGCACTCGCCCCCCGTCCATGGGGATTCCGGGGAGCACGTTGAAGATTCCCAGGAGCAGGTTGGCCCATACGAGCCACTGCACCACGTTCGCCACGGTGCCATCCACGACGCTAGCGTTGACGGTGGCCCATGAGCCGAGCGCCACCACTCCGTTGGCTGCGGGCCCGGCGATCGCCGTCACACCGGAGACCTTGGGCGTGAGGTCGCGAGCGTCGAAGCTCGTGACGCCGCCCCACAGCGTCAACATGATGGTGCTCACGGAGCGCCCAAAGGCCCATGCGGCGATGGCATGCGCAAGCTCGTGGATGAATACCGACACGAACAGCAGCACCGCGAGCAGCATCCCGAGCGAGAACGCATGCGGAGTGACCTGACCGTCCGCGGAGCTCGAATACAGGAACGCGAGGAGCACGAGCATGAGCAGCGTGGACGGCTGCACCACGATGAGCGCCCCCTTGATGGAGCCCAGGCGGATGCCGCGGACGGGAGGGCGTGAGCTCGTCATGTGGATAACCGTAACCGCTGGGCATCGCGTGTCCGAGCCGCGTTCTATCGTGGCGACATGAGCGATCGAGCCCCCGCGCTGTCCCCATCGCGCGCCGCAGATTTCACGCAGTGCCAGCTGCTGTACCGGTATCGCGCCATCGACCGCATGCCAGAGCCGCCATCACCGGCGGCAACGCTTGGCACGCTCGTGCACGCGGTGCTCGAGGACCTCTTTGACCTCCCCGCCGGGGAGCGCGCGGAGCAGGCCGCCATCGACATGCTCCGTCCCCACTGGGAGGCCATGCTCAGCGAGCGTCCCCAGCTGGCGAACCTGCACCAGACGGACGCGGAGGAGGCCCAGTGGCTCGGAGATGCGCGCGAGCGCCTGCGCACGTATTTTGAACTGGAGAACCCCAACCGCATCGAGCCAGACGGCCGTGAACTGCTCGTGGAGACGCAGCTAGACGACGGTCCCTTGCTGCGCGGGATCATCGACCGCCTCGATGTTGCCGCGGACGGCTCCATTCGCATCATCGACTACAAGTCGGGTCGCTCCCCAGCTCCGGGCTATGGGAACAAGGAACGCTTTCAAATGCGCTTCTATGCGCTCGTGGTGGAGCGGCTCATGCAGCGCCGCCCGTCGCTCGCGAGGCTGCTGTTCCTGCGAGACGGTGTGCATGTGGATCTGCACCCGTCCGACGACGACATGGCGGCCATCGAACACGAGGTGCGCGAGCTATGGCACCAGATCGTGACCGCCGCACGCTCGGGCCAGTTCCGTCCCAAGAAGTCGCGACTGTGCTCCTGGTGTTCGTTTCAGGCGCTGTGCCCCGAATTTGGGGGCACGGTGGTTCCGCTCAACCCCGACGCCGTGGAGGCCGCCATCGGGGTGCGCCCCGGCACATCCTGACCCGCGACTCGTGCCACAGTGGAGCCATGAATCTCGAACCCTCCCCCGCCAGCTACCTGATCGTGGGATACGGCTGGCGTGCTCCCTTCTTCTTGCGGCCCGCCAGGGAGTTTCCGCAGGCCTTCCGCGTCACCGGCGTTGTTGCGCGGCGCGACGAGGCGCGGGCGGATGCCGCGGCCACGTGGGGCGTTCCCATCTTCGCCACCCTCGCCGACGCCGTGGCGGCGGAGCGCCCCGACTTCGTCATCGTCTCCGTGAGTTGGGACGCTTCACCGGACCTCGTGCGTCAATGCGTTGCCGCGGGCATTCCCGTGCTGTGCGAGACGCCGCCTGCCCCCAACCACGACGAACTGGTACGCCTGTGGGATGACGTGGGAGCGTCGGGCCTTGTGCAGGTGGCCGAGCAGTACCCGCGCTACCCAGGGCACCTGGCGCGCAAGGCGGTCATCGACTCTGGCGCCATCGGCACGGTCAACGAGGTGGAGGTCTCGTCCACGCACATGTATCACGCGATGGGCGTGATTCGGCAGATGCTCGGCGTGGGCTTCCAGGGAGCGGAGATCCGCGCCATCGCCACCGAACACGACCTCGCCACGCCCATGACCCACGCCGGCTGGTCTGCCGATGCCACCCCAGCACCGGCCAAGACCGTGCGGGCGCTCATCCGGTTCGAGGGCGGCAAGGTCGCCACCTATGACTTCACCGACAATCAGTGGTGGAACCCGCTGCGGCAAGACCGCATCGCGGTGCGCGGCTCGCTCGGCGAGATCGTTGACCTCCGCGTCACCCAGCTCACGGGACCGCGCACCTTCGTCACGTCACACCTCGAGCGCCGCCACACGGGCATTGAGCTCAACCTCGAAGGCAACGAGCTGGACCACATCTCGTGGGGCAGCGAGGTGGTGTACACCAACGCCTGGCGGGGCTCACGCTTCGCCGACGACGAGGTGGCCGTCTCCTCTCTCCTCGCGGCCACTGGGGCGTGGGTGAAGTCCGATGCTCCCCCGCCGTATCCCCTTGCCGAAGGGTCACAGGACTGGGCCCTGGCACTGGGCGTGGAAGAGGCCGCCGAGTCCGGCGAGACCGTGCTCGTGGGACGCCAGCCATGGGGTGCGGCATGAGCGCGCCCTCGGCGTTCCATCGCCGCCCGCTTGGCGCCACGGGACTCGAGGTCACCGCCGTGTGCATCGGCGGTGGCCCGTTGGGCTCCATGCCGGGCACGTTCGACTACGAGACCCCCGCGGCGCGCGGTGTCGCCACCGCGGCCGCCGCTCTCACCAGCGCATTCGGCTTCCTCGACACATCTGCCGGGTACAACGAGGGAGAGTCGGAGCGTCGCATCGGCGAGGCGATCCGTCAGGTTGGCGGGTTGCCGCCGTCCGTGGTGCTCGCCACCAAGGTGGATCCCGACTTCGTCACCGGGGAGTTCGACGGCGCGGCAGTGCGCAGATCCTTCGAGGGATCGCTCGAACGCCTTGGCGTTGATCGCGTGGACCTGCTGCACTTCCACGACCCCGAACGCATCGCCTTTGAGGATGCGATGGCGCCCACCGGTGCGGTTGCCGAGCTGGTGCGGCTGCGGGACGAGGGGCTCGCGGGACACCTTGGCGTGGCGGGCGGACCCACGTCGCTGCTCTCCCGCTACCTCGACACCGGAGTGTTCGAGGTGCTCCTGACCCACAATCGCTGGACACTTGCCGACCGCACCGCGGATGCCGTCATTCAGCAGGCGCATGACGCGGGCTATGGCGTGATCAATGGCGCACCCTTTGGCGGTGGAGTGCTGGCACGTGGCTGGGATGCCGTGCGCGGGTATTGCTACGGACCCACCAATGCCGCAACGGAGTCCGCGATCAAGGCCGTGGAGTTGATCTGCCACGATGCCGGCGTTCCGCTTGGTGCGGCCGCGCTGCAGTTCTCCACTCGCGACGCGCGCATCAGTTCCACCATCGTGGGAGTGTCACGCCCCGAACGGCTCGCGCAGATTGAGCAGTGGGCGGCGTGGGACATCCCCGGCGACGTGTGGGAGGCCCTGGAAGCCGCTGCGGGCAGGGATGCCGGCCTCAACAACTGAGCGCCCTCGCACGGCTTAGGGGAGCTGGTCGATGACCTCGCCTGCGGCGATCCTGCGAACGTCGTCCACGCTCACGTTCTCGAGGCTTGCCACTCGGCTCAAGCCGGGCACCTTCGCCACGGGGATAAGCCGCTGCACGGCGATGGTGTGTGCTCCCGAGGCGAGCGCCGCGGCCACGCCCGAGATCGAGTCCTCGATGGCCACGCACGCTGCGGGATCCACGCCAAGGCGCCGCGCCGCGAGCACAAACGCCTCGGGATCCGGCTTGCCGCGCTGCACCTCATCCCCCGTCACCACCACCGCGAAGGCCTCCGGCACGCGGGCGAGCAGAGCGTCGGCCAACTGACGGTAGGACATCGTGACCAGCGCGCACGGGATGCCCGCCGCGAGCACGTCGTTGAGGAGACGGAAGGCATCCGCCTGCCACGGCGCACGCTCGCGCACCTGCATGGTCACACGGCCGATGAGGTGATCGATGATCTCGTCAATCTCCAGCAGCACGCCGCGCTCACGCAGCACCTGCGCGGAGGTGTCGAGCGGGTTGCCAACGAGCTGCAGGCCATCCTCGTGGCTCCACGGCACGCCGAACTTGGCGCACAATTCGGTCTCTGCGGCGATCCAGTACGGCTCGGAATCGATGAGCGTGCCGTCCATGTCCCACAGCACGGCTGCCGGCACGTGTGTATTCATAGGCCGCCAGTCTAGGCTGGACAGATGGAGTTCGATCCGGACCACGTGCCCATCCCGGCCGACGAGACCCTCGTCATCGCAGCCTTCGAAGGCTGGAATGATGCCGGCAACGCCGCATCTGCGGCCGTGGACCACCTCATCGCGATGCTCGACGCCACAGAGCACGCCACCCTGGACCCCGAGGATTACCACGATTTCCAGGTCAATCGCCCCATTGCGTCTCGCGATGAGCACGGGGAACGCCTCATCACCTGGCCCGGCACTGTCATCTATACGGCCACATGGCGTGGCTCTCCGTCCCGCAAGATCATCTTGGTGCGCGGTATTGAGCCGTCGATGCGGTGGCGTCAGTTCAGCACCGAGATCCTCGACCACGTCCGCAAGCTTGGCGGCAGCACGCTCCTCACATTGGGAGCGCTGCTCGTGGATTCGCCGCACACCCGGCCGCTGCCCGTGTTCCTCACCTCCGAGGACGCCGACGCTCGCGCGCGCCTTGACCTTGAGCGCTCCGACTATGACGGGCCCACGGGCATCGTGGGCATCCTTGGGCACGACGCGCAGCACCGTGGCCTGACGACCTATTCGCTGTGGGTGGGAATCCCGCACTACATCGCCCATCCGCCGAGCCCCGCGGGCACCGTGCAGCTCTTGGGTCAAGTGGAGCTGCTGGTGCGCGAACGCATCGAGTACTACGGCCTCGGCGATGACGCAGAGGCGTGGGAGCGCGGCGCCGACGAGCTCATGGAAGAAGACGAGGAGATCGCCGCGCACGTGGAGCAGCTCGAGGCCATGGTGGACGAGGCGGCACTGCCCGAGGCCTCCGGCGAGGCCATCGCCGCGGAGTTCGAGAAGTACCTGCGCCGCCGCGATTTCGGCAAGTAGTCCGTCGGGCGCCTGATCACCGCTCGCGTCAGGTCGCCGAGATGGTGCCCGTGACGAGCAGCGCCACGATCACCGCCGCAAACCCGATGCGATAGACCACGAACGGCATGAACGAGCGGTGGGTGATGAGTCGCAAGAACCACACGATCACCCCGAAGCCCACAACGAACGCCACCACCGCCGCGATGAGCGTTGCCGTAAGCCCAGGTGCGCCAGGGGCACGGAGCGAGTCCGATTCGGTGACCAGCTCGAACACTCCAGATCCGAGCACGGCGGGGATTGCCAACAGGAACGAGTAGCGCGCCGCCGCCTCGCGGGTAAGGCCCAGGAACAGGCCACCAGAGATGGTGCCGCCCGAGCGCGAGACGCCAGGGATGAGCGCGAGTGCCTGCCAGAATCCCAGTGCGGTGGCGTCACCCGCTCGCAGCGTGGCGAGTTCCCTCCGCTTGGCGCCCACGCGGTCCGCCCAGGCAAGCACCAGGCCAAACACCACCAGCACCGCGGCCGTGAGGTACAGGTTGCGGAAGGCAGTCTCGATGACGTTCTTGAGTAGCACGCCCAGGATCACCACGGGCAGCGAGCCCAGAATCACAAACCATCCCAGCCGGGCATCCGCACTGTGCGCGCCAAAGCGGGCCGCGCGCCCGGGGCCATCGCGTCCCACGAGCGAGTGCCACCAGGCGGCGATGATCCGCGCAATGTCTCGCCGAAAGTACAGAAGCACGGCGGCCTCGGTGCCGATCTGAATGATCGCGGTGAACGCCGCACCGGGGTCTGCGCCGTGCGGCAACAGCGCCCCCACCACGCGAATATGCGCGCTCGAGGAGATGGGCAGAAACTCGGTCAGGCCCTGAACCAGGCCCAGGATCATGGCCTCCCACCAACTCATGCGTGCAAGGCTAACCCCCGCGCGTCGCATCCTCGGGACGCGGGCCACCAGGTAGCGTCGCGTCCATGCAGGTGCGGCGCGTTGGGACAACCGGACTCGAAGTTTCCCAGGTGGCGCTTGGCACCATGACGTGGAGCCGCGACACCGACGCCGACGAAGCGGGCGAGCAGCTAGACCTCTTCCTCGACGCGGGCGGCACCCTCATCGATACCGCCGCCTCCTACGCCGACGGCGGGGCGGAGTCCGTGATCGGCGACCTCTTGGGAGGGTCGATCGCGCGCAGGGACGTGCAGATCGTGACGAAGGCGGGCATCCGCCGCACCGCGCACGGCGGAGTCATCGACGCGTCCCGTGAGACGCTGCTCGACACCCTCGACGCGTCGCTGTCGAGGCTGCGCACCGACCACGTTGATCTGTTTCTTGTCCACGTCTTTGACCCGCAGACACCCCTCGATGAGACGCTCCATGCGCTCGAGATTGCCGTGAACTCTGGCCGCGCCCGGTACATCGGCGTGAGCAACTTCCCTGCCTGGGCTACTGCTGCGATGGCGGCGATGGCCACCGGCAGGCCGTCGCTTGCTGCCACAGAGGTGGAGTATTCGCTGGTGCAGCGCGGCATCGAACGTGAGGTGGTCCCCGCGGCCGACGCATTGGGTCTGGGCATCCTCGCCTGGTCACCGCTCGGCCGCGGCGTGCTCACGGCAAAGTACCGCGGTGCCATCCCGGCGGACAGTCGCGCGGCAACGGATCACCTGGCCGGCTTCGTGGAGCCGTACCTGACGGACAGGGCCGGGGTGGTGGTCGACGCCGTGGCGACAGCGGCCGACGGCCTTGGCGTCTCCGCGCTAGAGGTCGCCCTGGGATGGGTGCTGGCTCAGGACCACGTCTCGTCAGCGATCGTTGGGGCCCGCACCGCCGCTCAACTCACGGCGAGCCTCGCGGCTGCCGACAGCGCCTTGCCGCAGGCCATTGTCGCCGCGCTCGATGAGGTGACGGCACCACACCTCGGATACCCGGAGCGCCGCTAGTGTCGCCGCGCGCCTCACAGACCAGCGGGGCGCGCGCGTGCGGTCACGACCTCAGGTCGAACTCCTCGATGTCGTCATCCATGTCGTCATCGTCTTCGTCCGCGTGCGGATCCAACTCCTCGTCGGCCGCCTCGGCGGAGTCGTCCTCGAACTCGTCGTCCTCGTCGAGGAGCATGGGCAGGCCCTCGCCATACTCAACATCGAGCGCATCCTCATACCGTTCAAAGGCCTCAGCGAGCGCCTCGTATGCGTCGTCTACCATGGCGTCTTCTGGAGACCGGCGGTTCTCGATGGCGTCAAGGTGCCTCTCGAGTGCCGCGGTCAGCAGCAACAGGGCCTCACGTGCGTTCGCGCTCATAACTACGACGGTACCTGCCGGTACGCTGAAATGGGAGGGCTGATGGAAAACTCACGGCAACCGAAGGGTCACGTTGTCTCCCCGGTGAGGGAGCGTCGGGCCTCTGGTGCGCGCTATGACTGGCGCGTTGTTGACATCCCCGCCAGCATGTCACGGGCCGACGCTCGGGCCATGCTCACCGAGCACGCCGAGTTTGGCGCGTGGGAACTTGCGCGCAGCGTGCTGTTCGTGGGCGGGGCGAGGCGCGTATGGCTACGCAGGCGCACGATGCGCGTGATGCGCACGGACGCTGCGTGAGCCTCAGCAGTCCTTAAGGAACGCCTCGAGGACTCGCGTGCCGAACGTGAGCGACTCGATGGGCACGCGCTCGTCGATGCCGTGGAAGAGCTTGGAGAACTCAAGCTCGGCAGGCAGGCGAAGCGGTGCAAACCCATAGCCGGTGATGCCGATCCCCGCCAGGTGCTTGTTGTCGGTGCCTCCCATGAGTGAGTACGGGAGCACCACGGCATCGGCATCGTCATGCCGGATCGCCGCAATCATGCTATCTACCAGGTCCGACTCAAATGGGGCCTCAATGTACGGCTCCGTGATGTACTGCTCCACCTTGACGTTGGTGCCGGCGAGCTGCTCGATGGTTCGCAGCACTGTCTCTTCCTGCCCGGCGAGGAATCGCGTGTCGACGAATCCCGTGGCAGAGTCCGGAATGACGTTGGTCTTGTAGCCGGCGTCCATCATGGTGGGGTTTGACGTGTTGCGCAGGGATGCGTCAACCATGGCTCCGATGGAGCCAAGCTCACCGATGATCGTGGCGAGGGTGGCCTGATCTGTGGCGTACTCCATGCCGAGGATCTCCGCGGTGCCGCGCAGCAGCCGCTCCACGGTAGGGCTGATCTCGATGGGCCACTCATGGGTGCCGATGCGTGCCAAGGCGCCTGCCAAGTGCGTGACCGCGTTGTCGTGGTGCACGAGCGACCCGTGGCCTTGCCTGCCCGTTCCCACGAGCCGCAGCCACTGGATGCCCTTCTCTGCGGTCTGCACCAGGTACACGCGCCGCCCGCGCACATCAATGGAGAACCCACCCACCTCACTGATGGCCTCGGTGGCGCCATGGAAGTCGTCTGGGTGGTGCTGCGCGAGCCACTTGGCGCCGCGAGCGCCGCCGTGCTCCTCATCGGCAAAGAAGGCGAGCACAATGTCACGGGCGGGCTTTGTGCCCTCCTTGATGAGGCGACCGGCCGCGGCGAGGTACATCGCGTCGATGCCCTTCATATCCACGGCGCCGCGCCCCCAGATCATCCCGTCATGAATCTCCGCCCCGAACGGGTCCACGCTCCAGTCCTCGCGAAACGCGGGCACAACATCGAGGTGGCCGTGCACCACGAGCGGCGGCCGGCTGCGGTCCGCGCCCTCCCACAGCGCCGTGACGGAGGCCCGACGCGGTTCGGACTCCCGTATGACCGGCTCCAGTCCCAGGTTGCTCAAGCACGTGGCAACGTACTCCGCGGCCTCCCGCTCCCCTGGCCCCTCGACGTCCCCATAGTTGGAGGTGTCGATGCGGATGAGGTCTTGGGCAAGCTCAACGACGTCGGTTTCAGGCATGGGGCCAGGCTACCGGCGCTGCCTACATCGCCATCAATCCGTTGGAGATCACGATGCCAAGCACCACGAGCCCGGCAAGCGCAAAGAGATAGACGATGCGGCGGTACCCCGCCTTCCAGGCGGCCACGCAGATGCACGCGATGGCGCCAGGGATGAGCGCCAGCCCGTAGCGCCCGGTGACGTTGGGGAAATACTGCGGCACCGCGGTGTTGAGGTACGCCTGCACCTGCACGATCGTGGGGTAAATGAACACCCCAGCAAGCACGAGCCAGCCGAGCGAGCGCCGGGCAGGCTCCTTGGCACAGGCGACGATGACCGCGAAGACCGCGCCGATGACCACCACATTGAGCAGCCGGGTCCACGACAGCATGAGCGCAACGTCGAGGGGAGGCTGGAGGTAGTACTCGGAGGCGAGGTTGATGCCACTGAAGGCGGTCTCGAGCCATTCGGAGCCCGGGAGACCGGTAACATCCCTGGTATTAAGCCCTACGAGGGGATTGGTCCAGTACGGGTCTCCCCTACCGCCTTGGAATATCTGCCACAGCCCGTACGGCACCAGCACCGCGCATGCGATGGCGAATGGCACCACCAGGTCTGCGCGGTGAAAACGCCGAATGCGCAGATCCCTGAGCAGGCGGACGATGATCAGGAGCGCGATGGCGATATACGGCACCGCGGTGATGGTCTTGGTGAGACCCGCGAGCGCCGTGAGCACGGCGGGCAGCAGCCAGCCGCGATAGTCCTCGACAAAGATCTTTGCCGCGAGCCAGATGGCTGCCGCGCCAAACACTGCCGCCGTGGCATCCGGGTTGACCGTGGTGGAGGCGTGCAGGATGCGCGGGAAGGCGGGCAACAGCAGCGGCGCGATGACCGCGGCAGCGGGGTCGATGCGCCAGCGTCGCAGCGCCACATAGAGCATGAACATCCCGCCTGCGAGCCACGCGATGCCCATGAGTCGCGCGGCGCTGACGAAGTCGATGCCGGGGAAGGCGGCGTCGAGCGCACGCGCCGGCAAGCCCACGACGGCGTAGTACAGCGGCGGGTGTGCAAAGTTGTAGTTCTGGCCGTCATACGGGAATGCCCACGCTCCCTCACCTGATCCGCAGTCGGGGAGCTCGTAGCCTTCCTGACCCACGCAGGCCCAGTGGTCGAGGATGGGCTGCGCGATCGCCGAGCCGGCGTGGGGCAGCTGAAAGTGCGCCACTTGCCACGCGTAGTCGGCATGCGTGGGCTCGTCAATGCGGCTCAGCGCCTTGCCCGGACCAAAAACCACGGGGATCACCACGGCCGCCGCAACGAGCACATAGACGGCCGCGATCACCACGCGAGAACGCGGAGTGTCATGGAACTTCGCGATCCACTCTTCGGCGGCGAGGATCCAGCGCGAGGGGGCGAACCGGTGCGGCTCTGCTGCGGACACGGACACGGGCCCTCCTTGGAGGAGCGGGTGCGGCGCGCGTTGCCACACGCGAGTGTCCGAGGGGGGACTTGAACCCCCACGCCCGTTAAGGGCACTAGCACCTCAAGCTAGCGCGTCTGCCAATTCCGCCACCCGGACGAGGTGAACCAGGGCCCTTGGGGCGCCCTAGCGCGAAGGAAATGCTAGCACGGGTCACGAGCGCGCCCGCGCCAGCCACAGCGTCGGGCCGTTCCCCTCTCACCGGGGACGGAAGTCCCCCGTTGGCGCCCGCCGTGCTCAGTAGCGTCATGAGTGGTCCCCCTGACTGAAGCGACGGCGTCGTCGCGCGGAGACCCCATGCCTACCCACTTGTATTTGTCGCTGATCCCCGAGGCGCTCATCGCGTCCATGCTGGAGCCAGAGGACTTTGGCTTGTATTACGCGATCGGCTCTGCCAAACGCTCGCGCGGGCAGGCCGTGTTCTTCTCCTTGGACCGCGACAAGCTTCCCCCTGCGGCGTTTCCGCTGGCACAGATCGATGCCAAGTGCGTTCCGCATCCCGGCGGGCGGCCCAAGACGAGCGTCTACGCCTCCATTTATCGTGTACTCGAGCGCGTGCCTCGGGAGGCGCTCGCCGCGCTGCACTTGGCAACGGACGATGGCCGTGTGCTCACCATCCGCCCCACTGCGTTTGTGGCTGACGGCGAGGACCGCACCCACCTTTACCAGGAGTTTTGCCCCGTGGGGCCGCGCGTTGTGTCTCGTCTCAATCCGGCGGACTTCACAAGCTTTATCACCGATGCGACCCAACCCATTCACGTGCCACGGATCGTGTTTGCGGAGCTCACGCTTGGCAACCTCAAGAACGATCCAGACCACCACGACATCGACAACCTGCCGTACCCCAACATCGGGCACTTGCGAGACTGCCTGCGCGAGCTCGGCGTTGGCGGCTCGCCCACCAAGACCGTGCTGCGGCAGATGACGGGCGAGGTGCTGTTCCGCACCATCCGCAACGGCTTCTTCGTTGGCGACGCCACCGGCATCACCGCTTTCTACCTCCCCACCCGCGACGAGCTGGAGCGTGAACACCTCGCCTGGTGGCGCTCGGCCCAGTCCACCTTTGGCCACTAGAAGGGTCCCCACATCATGCCTGGCTGGTTTTGGCTTGTCCCCGTCGCGTCCGTGATGTCGCTGGGTGCCGCGTACTACTTCTTCCGTCAGATGATGAAGGAGTCCGAGGGCACAGAGACGATGACGCGCATCGCCGCACACGTGCGTGCCGGCGCCATCGCGTACCTCAAGCAGCAATACAAGGTGGTGGGCATCGTGCTGTTGTCCCTCACCCTGGTGTTTGTGGTGCTCGCCTACGTGCTCCACATGCAAAATCCGTGGGTGCCGTTTGCCTTCCTCACGGGTGGCATCTTCAGCGGCCTTGCGGGCTTCATTGGGATGCGCACGGCCACCTACGCCTCTGCACGCACGGCCAACGCCTCGCGTGAAAGCCTCAACCGCGGGCTGACGGTGGCATTCCGTTCCGGCGCCGTCATGGGGCTCACCGTGGTGGGGCTAGGCCTGTTCGACATCGCCGTGTGGTTCCTGGTGCTCACCCGCGTGTATGGCGTGAACGACGGTCACCAGGTGGTCATCATCACCACCACGATGCTGACGTTCGGCATGGGTGCGGCGGTGCAATCGCTCTTTGCTCGCGTTGGCGGTGGCATCTTCACCAAGGCGGCCGACGTTGGGGCTGACTTGGTGGGAAAGATCGAGGCCGGAATACCCGAGGACGACCCCCGCAACCCCGCGACAATCGCCGACAACGTGGGCGACAACGTGGGCGACGTGGCAGGCATGGGCGCGGACCTTTACGAGTCGTATGTCGGCGTGATTCTGGCGTCTGCGGCGCTCGGTGCGGCCGCCTACCTCGCCGACGGTGCCGACGTGCAGATGCGGGCCGTGGTGGCGCCGATGGTGATCGGCGCGCTCGGCACGCTGTTGTCGATCGCGGGCGTGTTCCTGGTGCGCACCCACGAGGGTGCCACCCCCAAGCAGCTGCTTGCCGCGCTTGGTCGCGGCGTGAATGGCGCGGCGGTGATGATCGCCCTTGCCTCGCTGGCGGTGCTGCGTCTCATGCAGATTCCTAACATGTTAGGAATCTGGCTGGCACTGGTTGCCGGGCTCCTCACTGGAATCACGATTGGTCGAGCTGCCGAGTACTTCACCTCGCAGGCGTACTCGCCCACCAAGCGCATCGCCGAGTCCTCCACGACGGGACCGGCCACGGTCATCATCTCTGGCGTGGGCGAGGGCATGCTCTCTGTAGCGATCCCGGTGGGCGCTGTGGTTCTCGGCACAGCGCTCGCGTACTTCTGTGGCTCCGGCTTTGGCTTCACCACGGACACCATGGGGGCCGGCCTGTACGGGATCGGTATTGCCGCCGTTGGCATGCTCTCTACGCTTGGCATCACCTTGGCGACCGACGCCTACGGCCCCATCGCCGACAACGCCGGCGGCAACGCCGAGATGAGCGGCCTGCCCCCCGAGGTGCGTCAGCGCACCGACCTGCTCGATGCGATCGGCAACACCACCGC
>Ga0206116_1000259_pt1 | contig 72078 bp, 61 predicted proteins | sample 3A1Ametagenome_FD_178000 | JGI IMG/M metagenome (GOLD analysis project Ga0206116, IMG submission 178000) | Enriched microbial communities from leaf-cutter ant dump, University of Wisconsin, Madison, United States - 3A1A | ecosystem: Environmental > Terrestrial > Nest > Insects nest > Nest dump...
AAGCGGACGGCACCGAGATGTTCTTGCGCACGATGCGATAGGCCGCCGCCGTCGCCGAGCCGCGCCCATCGAGAAAGTCGAACTTGCTGCCCACCTCGATCTGCCGGCCGGTGCTCAGGTCGAAATCGGCAACCTGGGCGACCGAGGCGCTGGTCAGCGTGCCGCCGGGCGGCTCGGCCGAAGTACTGTATTGGGTGTAGAGGCTGACGGCATCGGTGAGGTCATAAACCAGGCCGACGCGCCCGGTGAAGGCATCCCAACGGCGATCCAGCTCCACGCGGGTCGCATGTTCGAGCACCTCGAAGTCGATGTGGTCGTAGCGCAGTGCGCTGATCAGCGCCAGGCGCTCGGTCAGGCGGGTACGGTTCTCGGCGAAGGCAGAAGAGGTATCGGTCCAGGTACTGCGGCCCTTGGTGCGCGGGGCATGCATGCCGGGGATGTCGAGAAACTCGCCTGGATCGAAACCGCTGGGGTCGACCGTATCGAAGTCCGCCGAGATCGAAAGCGGGTAGTTGGTCTGCTGGTTACGGCTGTACTCCAGACCGAAGGCCCAATCGCTGGCCAGGCCGAACAGCTCACCGGCATGGGTCAGCTCGAAGCGGTCGCCATTGACCTCCTGATCATGCCGCTGACGGTAGGCGGCAGAGCGTGTCACCAGGGTGTTGTCGGCGTTGTAGCGGTAACGCTCGAGGTTGCGGTAATCGCGCTGGCCCTTGTAGTGATAGAAGGTGTTGCGCAGCTGGGTGGCGTCATCCAGGCGGTAGTCGGTGATCGAACGCAACCAACGGGTGCGCTGCTCGTAACGGCCGTCCTCGACGTTGTAGTTGTTGAAGCGGTTGTGCTTGTCGATACGCAGCTTGCCGCTCAGTGGCTGCAACACGGGCGAGCCCCAGTACGGGCTGTCTTCCTGCTCTTCCAGGTACTCGATGGCCAGGGTGTGGGAAAGCTGGTCGTTGATGTCGCTGAGCAGGGAAAAGGCCAGATTGCCCGCCCCGTTCTCCTGGCGATCGATGTAGCCGTTGGTGTGAGTACGGCTGTAATCCAGGCGCACGTAATGCCGTGGCCCGTCGCCCTGGTTGAGCGCCTGATTGACGCCGATGGCGGTTTCCCAGGTGTCGTAGCGCGAGTAGCTGACACGCCCTTCCAGGCTGTCCCGGTCACGGCTGGCCAACTTGGTGATGTAGTTCAGACTGCCGCCGACCGCACCGCTGCCGTTGAGGAAGGAAGAAGGCCCGCCAAGCAGTTCGACCCGGTCGTAGATCCAGGCGCCGACTGGGCGCGCCGAACCGCCGTACTGCAGGTTGATGCCATTGAACAGTTGGCCGATCTGCGCGCCATTGAAGCCGCGATAGGCCACATAGCCGCCCCAGCCGGGTGGTGCCGACGCGTTCACGCCAGGCAGGGCATTGGCGGCATCCTGGAAGTTGCGCACGCCCAGGCGCTCCATGGTCGCCCGGTCAGCCACGCTGACCGAAGCCGGATTTTCACGAACGCTCAGATTGAGGCGCGAACCACTCTCGACGGTTTTATCCAGGTCGATACCGGTGGCCTCATCGGGCTTGGCGGCAACGGCCGATACGGTGCTGGCGGGTAACGTCAGGGCGTCATCTTGCGCCCAGGCAAGGGAGGCACTGCCCACGAGCAGTGCCAGGGTAGTCATGCGAAACATCTAAGGCTTCCAGGCTTTTGTTCGATAAGCCCGTACGCGCCCTGGCATCAGAGCCAGGCTGAACGGGCAACTTCAGAGCGCAGGAAGCAGGAAGGGAGAAGCGCGGGGATTGGCAGGAGGCCAGCGATAACGAACAAGACGCGGGATGTGCAACGTGAATAGTGGGCGTACACACTCGGCAGCTAGCAACCCGAGAAGGCCGAAGAACGCCGCCAGGATGATCGCGCTGAACAAACTGGCCAGGGCGCAGTTGGAGCCGGTAGCCGGGTTCGGCGCAACGATGCCGGAGCCATCGAGGTCAGCGCCTGCGCCGAAGTTGCCCTCGAAGGAACAGTACTGGCCATCCAGACCGCTGAGTTGCATGCCGGCCATCTGCCCGTGGCTGATTGCGCAGACGAACGCACTGAACAGGATGCTGAAGTACAGCAACCAGGCAGTCAGCGAGCGGTCTTGGCGGGCCAGTTTCATGGGGCGCGACTCTAAACAGAGGATGGCAGCGCGACACTGCGGTACGTTGCCGCAGTCGTTCGATGCAGGAGTCTAGCAGAGGCTCAGGGCTTTACCGCATGACGACTAATGCCATGGCGCGGCATCCAGCAGGCGCTGACAACGCAGTTGCACGAACTCACGCAACAGGTGCACCGCCTTGCTCAATTGGGCACGGTGGGCGCACACCAGATACAGCGGCGTCGGCTCACCCGACCAGTCGGGCAGCAGTACCTGAAGTCGCCCCTCGCAAACATCGTCGGCAACATCCAGCCAGGATTTGTACACCACGCCCTGCCCGGCCACCGCCCAGCGACGGGTGACGTCGGCATCATCACAGATCCGATCCCCCCGGACGCTCAAGGCAATTTCGCGCTTGCCATCGTGAAAGCGCCAGCGGTCGTGTACACGGCCATGCAGCATGTAGAGCAGGCAATTGTGGCGGGTGAGATCATCCACGGTCTGCGGCGCCCCGTGTCGCGCGAGGTAAGCAGGCGAGGCACAGAGCACTCGTCGATTGCTCTGCGCCACCGGCAGGGCCACCAGACTGGAGTCCTCCGGGGCGCCGTAGCGCAGGGCGATGTCCACCGGATCGCGAAACAGGTCGGCCACGCGGTCGGCCAACAGCAGGCGCAGCTGCAGTTGCGGGTGCTCACTCTGGAATTCGTCGAGCCAGGCCAACAGCGTGTTACGACCAAAATCCGAAGGTGCCGATAGCTGCAAGGCACCGCGAATGCCTTCCTGGCTGCCAACCAACTGCTGACGCCCCTCCTCCAGGCTCTGCAGCGCCAGGCGCGCGTGCACCAGATACAACTCGCCCTCGGGCGTCAGGCGCAGGCTGCGCGTCGAACGCGCCAGCAAGCGCACCTGCAGTTGCTGTTCCAGGCGCTTGAGTGCAGCGCTGGCCACGGCCGGTGACACATCCAGCATCCGGGCGGCGGCGGAAAGACTGCCGCTTTCAGCGGTGCGTACGAAGAGCTGCAGGTCATCGAAACGCAGCATGGCGAACTCACTTTCAAAAAAATACTGAAAGAGACTCTATATCCAGCTTCTTTTTCTTGCCATGCAAATAAACGAGCATGAATCCATCCCATGCAGGAGCCTGCCATGAACCAGCCACTGACCCTGATCGCCACCATTACCGCCCTGCCCGGCCAGAGTGCTGCCGTGACCGAAGGCCTGCGCCGCCTGGTCACTGCCAGCCGCGCCGAACCCGGCTGCCTGCAATACGACTTGCACCAGCACCAGGCGCGTCCCGAGCAATTCGTGATGATCGAGCAATGGCGCGATACCCAGGCCTTGAACGAACACAGCAACACATCGCACTTCCAGCACTTCACCCATGCTTTCGGTGAACGCGTGACCGGGATCGATCTGCTCCCGCTGCAACGCATCGCCTGACCGACTTACCAGGAGCCGCACAATGAAAGCCATCGCCTACTACCAATCCCTGCCTGCCGACCACGCCGAAGCCCTGCAGGATGTACAACTGGCCGACCCGACACCGGGCCCGCACGATCTGCTGGTCATGGTGCGGGCTGTTTCGGTGAACCCGGTCGACACCAAGATCCGTCGTGGCGTCACCCCGGAGAACGGTGCCGCCAAGGTACTCGGCTGGGATGCAGCCGGCATCGTCAAGGCGGTAGGCAGTGAGGTCAGCCTGTTCAAGCCGGGCGACAAGGTTTTCTACGCCGGCGCCATCGATCGCGCTGGAGCCAACAGCGAACTGCATCTGGTCGATGAACGCATCGTCGGTCATATGCCGAAGAGTCTGTCATTCGCCGAGGCCGCTGCACTGCCATTGACCGCCATCACCGCCTGGGAACTGCTGTTCGAACGCCTGCAGGTCGCCGAAGGCTCGCATGACCTGGGCCAGAGCCTGCTGATCGTCGGCGCTGCCGGCGGCGTCGGCTCGATCCTGACTCAGTTGGCACGCCGCCTGACCGGACTGACGGTGATCGGTACCGCGTCGCGTCCGGAAACCCAGGCCTGGGTTCGCGAACTGGGCGCGCATCATGTAATCGATCACAACCAGCCGCTGAGCGAGGAACTGGCACGTATCGGCATCGGCCAGGTCACCCACGTCGCCAGCCTGACGCAGACCGACCAGCACTTCACGCAACTGGTCGAGGCGCTGCAACCGCAGGGGCGCCTGGCACTGATCGACGACCCGGAACGACCACTGGATATCATGCAGCTCAAGCGCAAGAGCCTGTCGCTGCACTGGGAGCTGATGTTCACCCGCTCGCTGTACCAGACCGCGGACATGATCGAGCAGCACCGCCTGTTGGATCGCGTATCGGGGCTGCTCGACAGCGGCGTACTGAAGACGACCCTGGGCGAGCATTTCGGCCGTATCGATGCCGCCAACCTGCGCCGCGCCCATGCGCTGCTGGAAAGTGGCAAGGCGAAAGGCAAGATCGTGCTCGAAGGGTTCTGAACAGACGCCACATGCCCAGATGTGATGGGCTGAGCCGAAGCAGGGCACAGCCCGAATCCCCCTGATAACTGGCTTATGAAGCTTGGCGGCCGAGGCTCACACGACAGGCCGCCTGGATCGGAAGGTGGCTTCTGACCCTGGATCGCCCAGCCCGGCCACCGTCTTCTCAAGGCGCCGTTCATCGCAAACTGGCCTACGTGGCGGCGCTCATTTGACCCAAGTCAGAAAAGGGTCACGCAAGCGAACTACCATGACCTTTCTTCCAGATAGTCGTCGACGGATCGTCACAGCTCAGGAGGTAGTCAGCATGAAAATTCTCATCCAGCCCCGCAATCAGGACGGCAAATGCCTATGGCAGGTGCGCCTGGATCAGCATTGCGTAAGTTTTCGCAGTGAAGAAGAAGCCCGGCAATTCGTCGCCAGGCTGGAGGCGCGACTGCGAGCGCCACATCGCCTGCCGGAGCGAGCGGAGCAGCGACGCGCGAGCTGAGGCCCAGCCTTTACTGCAACGTCGCAGAGGGCGCGGTGCTCAGCGAAAGCCCTTGGGCACGATGCCGCCTACTCCTTCGCCTGACGCAAAGCCGTGCTGCTGCGCAGCATGTCCAGCACGGCGTCGACCAAGGCTGGCGCCTGGGCGGCCAGATCGAAGTTGGGCACCAGCAGCCAGTTGGTTTCGATGCCTTCCATATAGGCGTGCAGGCACATGGCGGCCCGCGGGCAGTCGAGGTCGCTCGGCAATTGTCCCTTGCTGACGGCATTGCTCAGCGCCTTGGCGATGCGCTGGTCACACTCGATGCTCAGCGCCTGCATGCGTTCACGCAGGCCCAGCAGCTCGCCGGTGTACTCACATTTGTAACGCAGGATGTCGTGAATACGCCGACTCTGCGAATCCTGCGCCAGGCGGGTCAGCGCCTTGACCAGCAATTCGCGCATGCAGCCGAACGGATCTGGCTCGTCCTCGCTCTCACTGGCACGCGCCAGTTCTTCCAGCGGCAGGCGCAGGCGATCGAGCATGGCCTGAAACAGGTCTATCTTGTTCTCGAAGTGCCAGTAAATGGCGCCACGGCTAACGCCGGCCTCCTTGGCCACCTCCGCCAGAGAGGCCCGGGAAACACCCTGGGAATGAAACACCTGCTCGGCAGCATCGAGTATCTGCACTCGTGTCGCCTGGGCTTCCTCTTTGGTTCGTCTGGCCATGGGGCCCCCGTATGCGCGTTGCCTGTAACCCTCCCATAAGGGAGACGGGGCGAGAGTATGAGGGCAGTTTTAGGCATTTACAAACATTCACGTACGTAAGTATATTCGGCCATCATTTTTTCCCCTGCCTTCGCACCCTTCGCCCGTCGGGCTCAGATTCGATAAAACGAGGTTCTCAGATGCATTCGAAGCCAGCCTTCGCCGCCTTGGTTTCTGCCGTCGCCGTGGCGCTGATCAGTCTCACCGGCTGCCAGGAATCCAGCGCCCCACAGACCCAGCAAGCACCACAAGTCGGAGTGGTCACTCTCGAGGCCAAGCCCTTTACCCTGACCAGCGAGGTACCAGGCCGTACCAGCGCCTATCGCATCGCCGAGGTTCGCCCACAGGTCAACGGCATCATCCAGAAACGCCTGTTCACCGAAGGCAGCGAGGTCAAGGCCGGTCAGCAGCTGTATCAGATCGACCCGGCGACCTATGAAGCCACCTTCAAGAGCGCCCAGGCCACGCAGATCTCGGCCAAGGCCCTGGCCGACCGCTACAAGCTGCTGGTCGCCGACAAAGCTGTCAGTCAGCAGGCCTACGACGAAGCCCGCGCCGCCGGCCTGCAGGCCGATGCCGCGCTGGAGCAGGCACGTATCGATCTGCGCTACACCAAGGTACTGGCGCCGATCAGCGGTCGTATCGGCCGCTCCGCGGTGACCGAGGGCGCACTGGTCAGCAACGGCCAGGCCAGCGCCATGGCCATCATCCAGCAACTCGACCCGATCTACGTCGACGTCACCCAGTCGAGCAAGGAGTTGCTGCGCCTGCGCCGCGACCTGGCCGACGGCCGACTGCAGAAAGCTGGCGACAGCGCCGCCAAAGTCGCCCTGAAACTGGAAGACGGCAGCCGTTACGCCCACGAAGGCACCCTGGAATTCTCCGAGGTGGCCGTGGACGAAGGCACCGGCTCGGTAACCCTGCGCGCCGTGTTCCCCAACCCGGATCACCTGCTGTTGCCAGGCATGTTCGTGCATGCCGAGCTGCTCTCCGGGGTCAAGCAGAACGCCATTCTCGCCCCGCAGCAGGGCGTGACCCGCAACCAGCGTGGCGAACCCACGGCAATGGTGGTCAATGCCGAGAACAAGGTCGAGTTGCGCGTACTCAAGGCTGATCGCACCGCTGGCAGTGCCTGGCTGGTGGAAGACGGCCTGAACGAAGGCGACCGCCTGATCACCGAGGGCCTGCAGTTCGTGCAGCCTGGCGCCGAGGTCAAGGCCGTGCCGGCCAGCAACGTCAAGACCGAGCAGCCCGCTCAAGACGCCGCCCCCGCCAACGGCCAGGACTAACGGAGAAGTACTGAATGTCCAGATTCTTTATCGACCGGCCGATCTTCGCCTGGGTGATCGCCCTGGTGATCATGCTGGCCGGTGGCCTGTCCATCCTCAAGCTGCCGATCAACCAGTACCCAAGCATCGCGCCGCCCGCCGTTTCCATCCAGGTTTCCTACCCGGGCGCCTCGGCGCAGACGGTACAGGACACCGTGGTTCAGGTGATTGAGCAGCAGCTCAACGGTATCGACGGCCTGCGCTATGTCAGCTCGTCGAGTAACTCCGACGGCAGCATGGAGATCATCGTTACCTTCGAACAGGGGGTGAACCCGGATATCGCCCAGGTTCAGGTGCAGAACAAGCTGCAACTGGCGACACCGCTGCTGCCGCAGGAAGTCCAGCAACAGGGCATCCGCGTGACCAAGTCGGTGCGTAACTTCCTCATGGTCATCGGCGTGGTGTCGAAAGACGGCAGCATGACCCGTGAAGACCTGTCGGACTACATCGTCTCCAACCTGCAGGATCCGATCTCGCGTACCAAGGGCGTCGGTGACTTCCAGGTGTTCGGCGCGCAGTACGCCATGCGTATCTGGCTCGACCCGGCCAAGCTCAACAGTTTCCAACTGACGCCTGTGGATGTGCGCAGCGCCATCCAGGCGCAGAACGTGCAGATTTCCTCCGGCCAGTTCGGCGGCCTGCCTGCGGCACCGGGCAACCAGCTCAACGCCACCATCATCGGCAAGACGCGCCTGCAGACCCCGGAAGAGTTCCGCAAGATCCTGCTCAAGGTTCAGGCCGACGGCTCCCAGGTACGCTTGGGTGATATCGCCAAGGTCGAGCTGGGCGGCGAGAACTACGCCATCAATGCGCAGTTCAACGGCCTGCCGGCCTCCGGTCTGGCGATTCGCCTGGCCACCGGTGCCAACGCCCTGGACACCGCCAAGGCGGTGCGCGAGACCATCTCCAACCTGGAGCCGTTCTTCCCGGCCGGTATGGAAGTGGTCTTCCCCTACGACACCACGCCGGTGATCTCGGCCTCCATCGAAGGGGTGGTACAAACCCTGTTCGAGGCGATCGTGCTGGTGTTCCTGGTGATGTTCCTGTTCCTGCAGAACCTGCGCGCCACCATCATCCCGACCATGGCGGTGCCGGTGGTGCTGCTCGGCACCTTCGGCGTACTCGCTGCGTTCGGCTTCTCCATCAATACCCTGACCATGTTCGCCATGGTGCTGGCCATCGGCCTGCTGGTGGACGATGCCATCGTGGTGGTGGAGAACGTCGAGCGGGTGATGCGCGAAGAGGGATTGTCACCGAAGGAAGCGACGCGCAAGTCCATGGGCCAGATCCAGGGCGCGCTGGTCGGTATTGCCCTGGTGTTGTCCGCGGTGTTCCTGCCGATGGCCTTCTTCGGCGGCTCCACGGGGGTGATCTACCGGCAGTTCTCCATCACCATCGTCTCGGCCATGTCCCTGTCGGTACTGGTGGCGCTGATCTTCACCCCGGCGCTGTGCGCCACCCTGCTCAAGCCCATCGATGGCGACCACCACGAGGCCAAGCGCGGCTTCTTCGGCTGGTTCAACCGAACCTTCGAGCGCAGCAGCAACGCCTATCAGCGCGGTGTCGCCGGCATGCTCAAGCGCAAGACGCCTTACCTGCTGCTGTACCTAGTGATCGTCGGCGTCATGGTCTTCATGTTCTCCCGCATCCCCACCGCCTTCCTCCCCGAGGAAGACCAGGGTGTGCTCTTCGCCCAGGTGCAGACGCCGTCAGGCTCCAGTGCCGAGCGTACCCAGGTGGTGGTCGACGAGATGCGCCAATACCTGCTGGAAGACGAGGCAAGCACGGTCAAATCGGTCTTCACCGTCACCGGCTTCAACTTCGCCGGCCGTGGCCAGAGCTCCGGTATGGCCTTCATCATGCTCAAGCCCTGGGGCGAACGCCCCGGCGCCGAGAACGGCGTCGCCGCGCTGGCACAACGTGCGCAGATGCACTTCTTCAGCTTCCGCGACGCGATGGTCTTCGCCTTCGCCCCGCCGGCCGTGATGGAGATGGGTAACGCCACCGGTTTCAACTTCTTCCTGCAGGATCAGGCAGGTGTCGGCCATCAGGTGATGAACGAAGCACGCGACAAGTTCATCCAGCTGGCCAACGACCATCCGGTGCTCGACAGCGTACGGGCCAACGGCCTGCGTGACGAGGCGCAGTACCAGTTGCTGATCGATGACGAGCGCGCCCGTGCACTGGGCTTATCGCTGGCGGATATCAACAGCACCCTGTCGATTGCCTGGGGCGCCAGTTACGTCAACGACTTCATCGACCGTGGTCGGGTGAAGAAGGTCTACCTGCAGGGTGCGTCCGAAGCACGCATGAGCCCGGAAGACCTGAACAAGTGGTACGTGCGCAACGACCAGGGGCAGATGGTGCCGTTCAGTGCCTTCGCCAGTGGCGAGTGGACCTATGGTGCGCCAAAGCTGGCGCGCTACAACGGCGTCTCGGCAGTGGAAATCCTCGGTGCTCCGGCCCCCGGCTACAGTACCGGCGATGCCATGGCTGCCGTCGAGGACATCGCCTCGCAGTTGCCACAGGGCGTTGGCTACTCCTGGACCGGGCTGTCCTATGAGGAACGCCTGGCCGGTTCGCAAACCACCGCACTGTTCGTGATCTCGGCGATCGTCGTGTTCCTGTGCCTGGCAGCGCTGTACGAGAGCTGGTCGATTCCGTTCTCGGTCATGCTGGTCGTGCCATTGGGGATCATCGGAGCCTTGCTGTTCACCGAAGTGCGCGGGCTGTCCAACGACGTGTTCTTCAAGGTCGGCCTGCTCACCACCATCGGCCTCTCGGCGCGTAACGCGATCCTCATCGTCGAGTTCGCCAAGGCGCAATACGAACAGGGCATGACCTTCGCCGAGGCTGCCATCGAAGCCTGCCGCATGCGTTTGCGCCCAATCATCATGACCTCGCTGGCGTTCATTCTCGGCTGTCTGCCGCTGGCCATCGCCAGTGGCGCTGGCGCCGGCAGCAAGCACGCCATCGGCACCGGTGTGATCGGCGGCATGCTCAGCGCGATGATCCTGGCGATCTTCTGGATTCCGTTGTTCTACGTGGTGGTCTGCTCGCTGTTCGAGAAAAAACGCCCCGAGCAGGCCAGTGAAAAAGAGAAGGAGGTACTGCAATGAGGCAGTCCCTGTTGTCCCTGGCCGTGGCCGCCGCTCTGCTCAGCGGCTGCAGCCTGATTCCCGACTACGAGCGCCCGGAGGCGCCGGTAGCGGCCGACTGGCCTCAAGGCGAGGCCTACGGCAGCGCCGCCAACGAAGGCAGCCGCGCCGCGGCCGACCTGCAGTGGCGCGAGTTCTTCCGTGATCCGGCGCTACAGCAACTGGTGCAAGTGGCGCTGGAGAACAACCGCGACCTGCGCGTCGCTGCGCTGAACGTGGAGGCCTATCGCGCGCTGTACCGCATCCAGCGCGCCGACCTGCTGCCTTCGGTCTCCGCCGATGGCACAGGTACCCGCCAACGCCTGCCGGCCGACCTGAGTCAGACCGGCGAAGCCCGCACCGGCGGCCAGTACAGCGCAACCCTGGGCGTCAACGCCTGGGAGCTGGACTTCTTCGGCCGTATCCGCAGTCTCAGCGAGCAGGCGCTGCAGCAATACCTGGCCACCGAACAGGCGGCACGCAGCACGCAGATCAGCCTGGTGGCCAGCGTCGCCAATGCGTATCTGCAGTGGCAGACGGATCAGGCGCTGCTGCAACTGACGCAGGACACCCTGAAGACCTTCGAGGAAAGCTACCAACTGACCCAACGCAGCTTCGACGTCGGTGTCGCCGATGCTCTGGCCCTGAGCCAGGCGCGCAGCTCCGTGGACAGTGCGCGGGTCAGCCTGGCGCAGTACCAGCGCCAGGTGGCTCAGGATCGTAACGCCCTGACCCAACTGCTCGGCACCAGCCTACCCGCCGATCTGCCACAGGGCCTGGCGCTGAATGCCGAACTGCTGGAACAGGTTCCCGCCGGGTTGCCCGCCGACCTGCTGCAACGTCGCCCCGACCTGCTGCAGGCCGAGTACCAGCTCAAGGCCGCCAACGCCAATATCGGCGCGGCGCGCGCGGCGTTCTTCCCCAGCATCAGCCTGACTGCCAATGCCGGCACCGCCAGCAGCCAGCTGTCCGGCCTGTTCGACAGTGGCTCGGGCACCTGGCTGTTCCAGCCGCAGATCAGCCTGCCGATCTTCAACGCCGGCCGCCTGCGTGCCAACCTCGACTACGCCGAGCTGCAGAACGACATTCAGGTCGCGCAATACGAGAAGGCCATTCAGGTGGCCTTCCAGGAAGTCGCCGACCGCCTGGCCGCACGCACCACCTACCGCCAGCAACTGGACGCGCAACGCGCCCTGCTGGAAACCACCGAGACCTACTACAACCTGGCTGAACGCCGCTACCGCACCGGCGTGGACAGCTACCTGACCCTGCTCGATGCCCAACGCCAGCTGTTCAGCGTGCGCCAGCAAGTGATCATCGACCGCCTGGCCCAGCTCAGCAGCGAAGTGGAGCTGTACAAGGCACTGGGTGGTGGCTGGACGAATACGGAGAACACCTCTCCACGAGGTTGACTGCGCGTAACCCGCTTCAAGGACGACCTTACCCAACGCGCCGCCCCCGCAGTCTTTGCGGGGGCGTTTTTTTCTGGCTTAGCCAATGGAGGACGGTCAGAGCGACGACTTGAGAATCTCGAACGCCTCTTCGAGAAAACTGGCCACCGGTTTGGGCTGGCCCGTCTGCTCCTGCCAGGCAAGGATCGCCAGGCGCATCGCACCAAGCGATGCCATGGCCACCACGCGCAGGGTCATGCGCCGCTCGGGTTGACGCCAGACCTCGCAGAGCGTGGCGAACAGCAGTTTCTCCTGCTCCGCGTAATACGCCTGCTTACGCGCCAGCAACGACTCGCTGGAACGCATCAGCCGGTCGATTGCCGCCATCTCCTCGGTGGTGTAGCGGGAAATATGGCTCACCAGCACATCACGCACGGCGTCCAGCGGCGAGGTATCGGGCGATACCTGCAGCAGCTCGGCGTGGATGCCGGCCCAACCGGCCTCCTGCCAGGAGAGGATGACGTCGTCCTTCGACTTGAAATAGGAAAAGAAGGTACGCCGCGAGATACCTGCCTCAGCGGCGATCGCATCGAGCGTGGTGCTTTCGTAACCATTTGTGAGAAACAGGCGCTGCCCCACTTCAGCGATACGCTGGCGAGTCTCCCGGCGCTTGCGCTCTCGCAGGCCTTCGACGGGTGTGCTGCCCTGGGGAGGGAGAGGTTCGGACATTCCAATAGCCTATTGCAGAAATTGCACTCAGTGCACTAATGTTTGCACCCAGTGCAATTATTAATGCACTCAGATTAACGCCCCATTCTGAGGCAAGGCAATGATCATGGCCAACTGGACAGCTTCCGACATTCCCCCCCAACACGGCCGCACGGCCGTCATCACTGGCACCGGCGGCCTCGGTTTCGAGGATGCCCTGGCCCTGGCTCATGCAGGCGCAACGGTGATCATCGCGGGGCGCAATCCCTCCAGGGGAGCTGCCGCCGTCGAGCGCATCCGCCAAAGCGCTGCGGGAGCCGATGTCAGCTTTGCCGAACTGGATCTCGCCAGCCTCGACTCCATCCGGGCTTTTGCCAGACGGCTCGGCGACTCACACAGCCGCCTCGACCTGCTGATCAATAACGCCGGGGTGATGACACCGCCGCAACGCCAGGAGACCGCGGATGGTTTCGAGCTGCAGTTCGGCACCAACCACCTCGGCCACTTCGCTCTGACCGCACAACTGCTGCCACTGCTGCGCAAGGGCGACCTGCCTCGCGTCGTCAGCGTCTCGAGCATCGCTGCCAGGCAGGGCGCCATCGACCTGAACGACCTGCAATCGGTGCGCAACTACAAGCCGATGGTTGCCTACAGCCAATCCAAACTGGCCTGCCTGATGTTCGCCCTGGAACTGCACCGGCGCAGCCATGCGGCTGGCTGGGGAATTCAGAGCATCGCAGCGCATCCGGGTATTTCACGCACCGAACTGCTGCCCAATGGCGCCGGTAAATGGAGTGCGGCTGGCAGTGCGCGGCGCTTTCTCTGGTTCCTGTTCCAGCCCGTCGCGCAGGGGGCGCTGCCGACTCTGTTCGCCGCCACCTCGCCGCGCGCAGAAGGCGGCGCCTATTACGGCCCCGACCAGCTCGGCGAAACCCGTGGTCAGCCAACGCTGGCCAAGACCCCGCTGCAAGCGCTGGATCAAGGCATGGCCAGACGACTCTGGAATGAATCCGAGCGCCTCACGGGCATGGCCTTCCCCCTTCCTCCGCTACGGGCGCAAAAGCCCTACCAGCTCTTTCAATGACCGGATCGATGCGCCCAATCACCATAACTCTCTGCCGCCAGGAACCTGTCCAGCGATGAATACGACTCTGAAATACACAACAGCAACCGGTGAGAGTGTCGCCTCCGAAGTCGACGCCCTGTTGCCAAAAGCACTGAGCAAAGGCTGGAAAATGTTGGCAACAGCGTTGCTGGCCAGCTTGGCAGTCTCCACCCCAACTCAGGCTACTGAGGACGAAGCCGAGGCTCCGTCCTACGAAATCGTCGATTTCGATTGGGTCGACCAGTCCCGTTCGCGCCCGGTGCCCGTACGCCTGTACTGGCCAGCCAACGTACAGCCGGGCAGCTCGGTGCCTCTGGTGGTGTTCTCCCACGGCATCGGCGGCTCGCGCAAAGGCTACAGCTACCTCGGCAAGCACTGGTCGAGCCATGGCGTCGCCAGTCTGCATGTGCAGCATGTCGGCAGCGACTCGGCGCTATGGCGGGGCAACCCGTTCAACGTGGTCGCCCGCCTGCACGATGCCGCACAGGAAAGCGAGGCCATGGCACGCGCGAGCGACGTGAGCTTCGCCCTCGACCAGATGCTCTCGGGCGCAACGGGCCAGAGAGGTGCAGCGGTGGATCGCCAGCGCATCATCGTCGCTGGTCACTCCTACGGCGCCAATACGGCCTTGCTCACAGCGGGTGCACAGGTGATCCGTGACGGCAAGACCATCGATTATCAGGACGAGCGTTTCTCCGCGGCAGTGATCATCTCGGCGCCACCGTTCTACGGTGAAAGCAATTTGCCGGCGGTGCTGGGCAACGTCTCGGTACCTACGCTGCACGTGACCGCCACCGATGACGTGATCCAGATTCCCGGCTATCGCTCAGGCGCGGATGATCGCCTGGCCATCTACGATGCGCTGGCCAATCCACAAAAGCTGCTGGCGGTGTTTCGCGACGGCTCCCACAGCATCTTCACCGACCGGTCGTTCACTGGCGGCCTATCGCTCAATGCCCAGACCAAGGCAGCGACGGCCGATCTGACCCTGGCCTTCCTCGACCTGGTGTTCGAAGGCGATGAAGCCGCCTTGACGCAATGGCGCACAAACTGGCAACCGATCCTGGCTCAGGCCCCCGGCATCGGCTCGGCATCGCTGAGCATCGCCCAGCCACACCGCAGCCATTGAGCTCAGACCGTGAAACGTCGACTCCACCAGGCAAAGGCACTGGCTGCAGCTCCGCACAGTGCGATCACCAGCGCCATGGGCAGCGCCGAACCGTCGTGCAGAGACGCCACCAGTGCCGAGGCACCGGCCGCTACAGTGAACTGCAGGCTGCCGAGCAGGCCTGAGGCGCTACCGGCATGCTGCCCCTGCCCTGCCATGGCGCAGGCGGTGGCATTGGGCAAGACGCAGCCGAGACTGGCCACGCAGATGAACAGTGGAATCATCAGCGGCCAGAGGCTCGCTGGCTGCCACGCCGCCAGCGCCAGCAGGCAAAGCCCGCTGGCCAGATACACCAGCACCATGCGCCGCAACCACAAGGCCGGCCCGCCCACCCGCACCAGCCGTGCGTTGACCTGGGCCATGATCACGAAACCCGCCGCATTGCTACCGAACAGCCAACCGTAGTGCTCGGCCGGCACTCCGTAGAGTTCGATGAACACGAAGGGCGAGCCCGCGATATAGGCGAACATCCCGGCCATGGCTACACCGCCCGCCAGGCTGTAGCCCATGAAAGACGCATTGCCCAACAAGGAACGGTACTGGCCGAAGGCGCCGCTGAGTGGGGCCGGCTGCAGATGCTGCGGACGCGTCTCCGGCAACCACAGCAACACGGCCAGCAGGCAAAGACCGGCGAACAGCGCCAGGCTATGGAAAATCCACGGCCAGCCCAGCGTATTGAGCAGCAGGCCGCCACCCAGCGGGGCGAGAATCGGCGCCAGGCCCATCACCAGCACCAGTTGCGAGAAGACCTTGGCCGAAGCCAGCGGATCGCACAGGTCGCGCACCACCGCACGGGTGATGACCATGCCGGCACAGCCACCAAGGGCCTGCACGAAGCGCGCACCGATCAGCCATTCCAGGCTCGGTGCCAGCGCACAGGCCAGCGATGCGACGGCGAACAGGGTCACCCCGACCAGCAGCGGCACACGTCGGCCGAAGCGATCAGCCAGCGGCCCGTAGAACAGTTGGCCGAGAGCGATACCGACGAAATAGGCCGCCAGCGACAGTTGCACGTGTTCCACATCGGTGGCGAACTGACGTGCCAGCGCCGGGAAGCTGGGCAGGTAGAAATCGATGGCAAGCGGGCCGAAGGCGCTGAGGGCGCCGAGGATCAGCAGAATACGCAGAGGCATGGGCAGTCCGAATTTTTCTTAGCCAGCTAATCGTCTCACCCTTGACGCCGTCGACGAAAGAGCCGGGCAACCGGAAAGCACCTGGCGTATTCGGTGCAGCCTCGATTTCGACCCGGATTCCATCCGGGCTAGGTGACAGGCAGCATCAGGTACCTTGTCCGGGCTCTTGTGCCTCCGGTTCATCCTTGCGGCGGCTGAAACGCTGCGCCGCCGACTCCACCAGCAGGTAGAACATTGGAATCAGGAAGGTGGCCAGCAGCGTGGCCGCGAGCATGCCGCCGATCACCCCGGTGCCGATCGAGTGGCGACTGGCTGAACCGGCACCGGAGCTGATAGCCAGCGGCACGCAGCCGAGAATGAAAGCCAGCGAAGTCATCACGATGGGGCGAAAACGCAGCTTGGCCGCCTCCAGCGCGGAATCGAAGATGCCCTTGCCCTCGGCGCGCAGCAACACCGCGAACTCGACGATCAGAATGGCGTTCTTCGCCGCCAGACCGATCAGCGTGACCAGGCCCACCTGGAAGTACACGTCGTTCTGGATGCCGCGCAGCCACACCGCGAGAATCGCCCCGAACACCGCAAAGGGCACGGCCGTGACCACCGCCAGCGGCAGCGTCCAGCGCTCGTACTGCGCGGCAAGGATCAGGAATACCAGAATCAGGCCGAAGACGAAGGCCTGCGCGCCGGAACCTTGCGTGGCCAGCTCCTGATAGGCCGAGCCAATCCACCCCAGGCTGTAGTCCTCGCCAAGCACCTCGTCGGCCACCTCCTGCATCGCCGCCAGCGCCTGCCCGGAGCTGTAGCCAGGGGCCGGGCCGCCCAGCACCTTGGCCGAGGGGTAGACGTTGAAACGGTCGTAGGAATCCGGCCCAAGGATGCGCCGCACGCGCAGCAGGGTCGACAGCGGCACCAGGTCGCCGCTGCTGGAGCGCACGTAGACCTGGCCGAGATCCTCCGGCTTGCGGCGAAACTCCGACTCCGATTGCAGGCTGACCTGCCAGGTGCGCCCGTAGAGGGTGAAGTCGTTGACGTAGTAACTGCCGAAGGTCGCCTGCATCGCGGTGAACACATCGCTGACACTGACGCCCAGAGCGCGGGTCTTGGTGCGATCCAGGTCAATGTAATACTGCGGCACGTTGGCGCTGAAGGTGCTCTGCACCCCGGCCAGCTCCGGCCGTTTGCTGGCGGCCGCGACAAAGGCCTGCACCTTCTCGCCAAGCTGCTCGACACTGCCCCCGGAACGATCCTGAATGAAGGACTCGAAGCCACCGGTGGTGCTCATGCCGGTGATCGGCGGCGGGTTGAACGACAGCACCAGGCCATCCTTCTGCGCGGCCCCCATGCCCATGAACTCGTGGGTCAGGTTGCGCGCATCGAGCTCGGCCGTGGTGCGCTCGCTCCAGTCCTTGAGCGGTACGAAGGACACCCCGGCATTGCTGCGCACACCGAAGGTGAGCACGTCGAAGCCGGCGAAGGTCACCACGTCCTGTACCGCCGGGTGCGCCATCAGTTGCTCGCTCACCGCACCACTCAGGGCCTCGGTGCGATTGAGCGAGGCCGCTGGCGGCAGGTAATAGGCATTGATCACGTAGCCCTGATCCTCATCAGGCACCAGCGAACCGGGCACCCGCGCGAACAGCAGCATGATCAGCGCGATCATCCCACCGAACAGCAGCAGGCCGACCAGCGAACGCTTGAGGAAGAAACGCACGCCCGCGCCATAGCCGGCGGTGGCCCTGTCGAAGAAGCGGTTGAACACGCGAAATGGCGCGGCCGGCTCATGATGGCCGGGCTTGAGTAACAAGGCGCACAGCGCGGGTGACAGGGTCAACGCGACGATGCCGGAAATCACCACCGACACCGCGATGGTGATCGCGAACTGCTTGTACATCTGCCCCGCCAAGCCGCCGAGAAACCCCACCGGAACGAATACCGCGCAGAGCACCAGCACGATGGCGATGATCGGCCCGGTGACCTCCTCCATCGCCTTGATCGAAGCGTCGCGCGCACTCAGGCCCTGGGTACGCATCACCCGCTCGACGTTCTCGATCACCACGATGGCGTCGTCCACCACGATGCCGATGGCCAGCACCATGCCGAACAGCGTCAGCAGGTTGATGGAAAACCCCAGCAGGTACATGCCGGCAAAGGTGCCGACCAGCGACACCGGAATCGCCAGCACCGGAATCAGCGTGGCGCGCCAGTTCTGCAGGAACACGAAGACCACCAGCACCACCAGCACCAGCGCTTCGAAGAAGGTCTTGATCACCTCGTCGATGGAGACCTGCACGAACTTGGTGGTGTCATAGGGGATCTTGTAGGCGATGCCTTCGGGGAAGCGCTTGCTCAGGCGCTGCATGGTGCGTTCGACCGCTTCGGCAGTCTCCAGAGCGTTGGCGCCAGGCTGCAGGTAGATGCCGAAGGCGGCGTTCTGCTGGCCATTGAGGGTGGTGACCAGCGAGTAGTCCTGTGCGCCCAGCTCGACCCGGGCAACATCCTTGAGCAGCAGGCTGGCGCCGGTGGCATCGGTACGCAGGATGACGCTCTCGAACTCCTTCGGATCGGTGAAGCGCCCCTGAGTGGTGACGGTGTAGGTGAAGTCCTGCGGCTCCTTGAGCGGCTGCTGGCCGAAGCTGCCGGCGGCGAACTGCGAATTCTGTTCACGAATGGCGTTGACCACATCGGTCGGCGTCAGGTCGTACTGCGCCAGCTTGTCCGGGCGCAGCCAGATGCGCATGGAATAGTCCTTGGAACCGAACTGGCTGGCATCGCCAACGCCCTTGAGGCGTTTCAGCTCATCGATGACGTTGATCAGCGCGTAGTTGCTGATGAAGATCGGGTCACGCGAACCATCCGGCGAATAAAGGGTGATCACCTGCAGAATGTCCGAGGACTTCTTCTCCACCTTCACGCCTTGTCGGCGCACCTCTTCCGGCAGCTTGGCAAGCGCGGCCTGCACCTTGTTGTTGACGTTGATGGTGGCCTGATCCGGGTCGGTGCCGACCTCGAAGTACACCGTCAGACTCATCGCTCCGCTGCTGGAGGAATTGGACAGCTGGTAGATCATGTTCTCGACGCCATTGATCTCCTGCTCCAGCGGCGCCGCCACGGTTTCGGCGATCACCTGCGAACTGGCACCCGGATAAGCGGCACTGACCGACACTTGCGGCGGCAGGATTTCCGGGTACTGGGCGATGGGCAACGAGCGCATCGCAGCCAGGCCGGCGAGCACGATGACGATGGAAATGACGGTGGCGAACACCGGACGATCGATAAAGAAGCGCGAGATCATGAGCGTTACTCCTGCGCCGGACTTGCAGGCGTGGCTGCCTTCGCCTCCTCGACCTTGACCGGACTGTCAGGCCGCACCTTGGCCAGGCCATCGACGATCACCCGCTCGCCATCACTGACGCCGGAGAGAATCAACCAGCGCCCGTCGGCCGTATCCCCCGTCGAAACCTGGCGCATACGCGCGATGCTCTGCTCATCCACCACGTAGACGAACGTACCGCGCGGCCCCTGAGCGACGGCACGTTCCGGCACGGTGATCGCCCGCGGACGCGTCAGCCCCTTGACCTTCACCCGTACGAACTGGCCCGGCAGCAGCTTTTGCTCAGGGTTGGGCACCACGCCACGCGCGCTGACGGTACCGGTGCCTCGGTCGATCAGGCTGTCGGTGAAGTCCACCTCGCCCGCCGTCGGATAGGCCGAGCCATCGCCAAAGTACACCTCGACGCTCAGTTTGCCGCCGCTCGGCGGTACCAGAGTGCCTTCGGACAACTCCCGACGCAGGCGTTCGGCCTCGGCATCCGGGTAGGCGAAGTTGGCGAAGATCGGATCGAGCTGGGTGATCTGCGTCAGCAGGCTGGCACTGGGATCGCCAGCGACGATCAGGCTGCCTTCGGAGACGCTCTCCTTGCTGGTCATGCCGGTGATCGGCGCCTTCACCGTGGTGTAGTCGAGGTCGATCTGGCGCGACTGCACCTCAGCCTGAGCCGCCTCGATATTGGCCTTGCTCTGCTCGAAGTTGGAGATGGCGTTGTCCAGTTCGCTCTCGCTGGCAAAGCCTTTCTTCTGCAATTCGCGGATGCGCTTGAGGTCACGATCGGTCTGCCGAAAACGCGCCTGTTCCTGCGCCAACGCCCCCTTGGCACGCGCCAGGGCGGCTTCATATGGGCGCGCGTCGATGCGAAACAGCACCTGATCCTTCTGCACCCTGCTGCCTTCCTGATAGGTGCGCTCCTGCAGGATGCCACCGACCTGCGCCCGCACCTGCACCTCGCGATAGCCCGTCGTACGGGCCGGGTACTCCAGTACCACGGGCAGCTCACCCACCTCGATCCGCTCGACTGTCACCGCCGTTGGCGGCGCATCGGCGGCCTGCGCACCGAGCGCCAGGGCAAGACTTGCGAACAGGCAGAAACGAATCAGGCGAACGAGCGACATGAGGCATTCCTCTCCTTGGGCGAAACGCATCGCAGGGGCGGCGCAACGAAGCGTGCCCCCGACAGGCAGGGATAATCGGTACACTCGGCACAACCAGAGCCTAGCTTCAATTAACCGGATCGCCATGCGTAGAACCAAAGAAGACGCGGAGAAAACCCGCTGCGCCATCCTCGCCGCTGCTGAACAACTATTCCTCGAGCGCGGGGTCGCCCACACCAGTCTGGAGCATATCGCCCGGCATGCTGGGGTAACGCGCGGTGCGGTCTATTGGCACTTCCAGAACAAGGCGCACCTGTTCCACGAGATGCTCAACCAGGTGCGCTTGCCGCTGGAGCCGCTGGCCCAGCAACTGGCCGAAGTCGACGGCTTGTCATCGCTGCAGTTGTTGCGCGACCTGTGCATAGAGGCCATGGCCAACCTGGTGCTGGATGAACAACGCCGACGCATCCTCACCGTGCTGCTGCGCCGCTGCGAATTCACCGAGGATTTGCGCGAAGCCGAGGAACGCCACGAAGCCTTCGTCAATCAGTTCATCGACTTGTGCGAACAACAGTTCGCACTGCCAGCGGTACAGCCTTACCTGCAACCAGGCATCACGCCGCGCCTGGCCTCACGCACGCTGCACGCGCTGATCGTCGGCCTGTTCAGTGACTGGCTGCGCGATCCCAATCTGTTCGATGCCCAGACCGATACCCCGGCCATGATCGACAGCTGCTTCCGCGGCTTGCTGCGGCAGTGGCCCTAGAATGAATTGGGGCCACCCTGCCGGGACGCGTGGCGCACCCTAGGCAAGTTCGGCCTGGTAGCCCTCTTCGCGAATCGCCGTCTGTATCTGCTCAGCGTTCAGACTACCTTCTACACGTACCAGCCCGGCAGCGAGGTCGACCTCGACCTTGGCCGCCTGATCCAGCATCTGGATCGCCTGGGTGATGGCACGCACGCAATGACCGCAAGACATTCCGCTAACCTTGAACTGTTGCATCTGTTGACTCCTTGAACCGCTGGTCGATGGGTGTAGTCTCGACCTTGCCACGATGGCAAGGTCAAGCCCTTGCGTCATGTCATCCGCTTCGTTTTCAGCATGAGGGCCACCACCATGCGCCTGTTCTACCTGATGCTCGTCCCGCTGCTGGCATCTCCAGCCCTTGCCCAGCCGCTCGCCCCTCTGCCAGCGACCACGCAAGGCGAGGGCTACGCGGTGCTGATCGTCTCGCGTGAGCGTCTGGAGGTGGCCACCACCTGCGAAGTCGCGCTGTATCTGCACGACCAGATGGCCGCACGCCTGCATCAGGGCCAGTCGGTGTCCTTCAATTTGCCACCGGGCCCGGTTTCTCTGCGCCTCGGTCTGACCGGCACCGGCCCGTGTCAGGACGGCATCAACCAGTTGGCGGGGCAATCGCTGGAGCTGCAAGCGGGCGAAGTGCGTCGCTACCGCATCGCCATGGGCAGCGATGGCCTGCGACTGCATGCCGCGCCTGCGCTGAATTGAAGGCTTGACCTTGCCATGGGGTCAAGGTTGATCCTGTAGCCACGATGCTACAGGGAGCTGCACCATGATCTTCGACCTACCCATTCAGGGCATGACCTGCGCCAGTTGTGCCGGCCGTGTCGAGCGCGCGTTGAGCAAGTTGCCAGAGGTATCCAGCGCCAGCGTCAACCTGGCCAGCGAGCAGGCGCGCGTCGAGGCGCCTGCCGGCAGCCTGCCGCAACTGATCAGCGCCATCGAGGGCGCCGGTTACAACGTTCCCAGCCAACCTCTGGAACTGAGCATCGAGGGCATGACCTGCGCCAGCTGCGTCGGCCGTATCGAACGGGCACTGGGCAAGCTGCCGGGCATCAGCCAGGTGGCCGTCAACCTCGCTGACGAGAAGGCTCGCCTGCAGGTACTCGCCGGTTTCGACTCACAGCAGGCGCTGAAGGCAGTGGCCGCTGCCGGCTACAAGGCCAACCTGCTCGATGATCGCCCCGCCACGGATGATGCTCACAACCGCCTGCGTCGTGAGCGACTGACGTTGCTGGCGGCCATCATCCTGACCCTGCCACTGGTTGTGCCGATGCTGGTCGAACCCTTCGGCCTGCACTGGATGCTGCCGGCCTGGGTGCAGTTCCTGCTCGCCACGCCGGTGCAGTTCATCTTCGGCGCACGCTTCTATCGTGCGGCCTGGCGCGCCCTGAAGGCAGGGGCCGGCAATATGGATCAACTGGTGGCCATCGGCACCAGCGCCGGCTACGGCCTGAGCCTGTACCAGTGGGCCGTGACGCCTGCCGGGCATATGCCCCATCTGTATTTCGAGGCGTCGGCGGTGATCGTCAGCCTGATCCTGCTCGGCAAGTATCTGGAGAGCCGTGCCAAACGCCAGACCGCCAGTGCCATCCGTGCCCTGCAGGCGCTGCGCCCGGATCACGCGGTACGCCTGGTGGAGGGGCGTGAGGAGCGCGTCGGCCTTGAGGCACTGGTGCTGGGCGATCGCATCCTGGTCAAGCCGGGTGAGCGTTTCCCGGTCGATGGCCAGGTGCTGGAGGGCAACAGCCACGCCGACGAGGCGCTGATCAGTGGTGAAAGCCTGCCAGTGGCCAAACAACCCGGCGACAAGGTCACGGCCGGGGCCATCAACGGCGAGGGACGCTTGCTGGTGGAAACCACCGCCCTGGGTGCGGAGACCGTGCTGTCGCGCATCATCCGCCTGGTCGAGGACGCCCAGGCGGCGAAGGCTCCGATCCAGAAGCTGGTGGACAAGGTCAGCCAGGTGTTCGTCCCAGCCGTGCTACTGATCGCCCTGGCCACGCTGCTCGGCTGGCTGGCATTCGGCGCGCCGCTGGAAAACGCCCTGCTCAACGCCGTGGCCGTGCTGGTGATCGCCTGCCCCTGCGCCCTCGGCCTGGCTACGCCGACCGCAATCATGGCAGGTACCGGAGTCGCCGCACGGCACGGTATCCTGATCAAGGACGCCGAAGCACTGGAAGTGGCGCATGCAATCCAGCACATCGCCTTCGACAAGACCGGCACACTCACCGAAGGCAAGCCGCGTATCGTCCACATCGGCCTGGCCGACGCCAGCGAAGCGGAGCTGCTGAGACTGGCCGGTGGCCTGCAACAGGGCAGCGAGCATCCACTGGCCAAAGCCGTGCTGCAGCGCTGCGCCGAACAGCACATCCCCCTGCCAACGCTGAGCGACAGCCATGCCCTGGCCGGGCGCGGCATCGCTGGTAGCGTCGAAGGCCACATCCTGCAACTGGGCAGTAGCCGCTTGCTGGAGGAAAACCAGCTACAGGCCGGCGCGCTGGCCGAATCCGCACGTACCTGGGAAGCCGAGGGCCGCACGCTGTCCTGGCTGATCGAAACCGGCAGCGCCCCTCGCCTGCTCGGCCTGCTGGCGTTCGGCGACCAACTCAAGGACGGCGCCGCCGACGCCATCGCCGAATTGCGTGAACAGGGCATCACCAGCCACCTGATCAGTGGCGACAATCAGGGCAGTGTCGCTGCCGTGGCCAGCGTGCTGGGCATCGACGAACCGCACGCCCAGGTGCTGCCAGCGGACAAGGCACGCCTGGTTGGTGAACTGCGCCAGCACGGCACCGTGGCCATGGTCGGCGATGGCATCAACGACGCGCCGGCCCTGGCAGCCGCGGACGTCGGCATCGCCATGGGCGGCGGCACCGATGCCGCCATGCACGCGGCCGGCATCACCTTGATGCGCGGCGACCCGCGTCTGGTACCGGCCGCACTGGAAATCAGCCGCCGCACCTACGCCAAGATCCGCCAGAACCTGTTCTGGGCCTTCATCTACAACCTCATCGGCATCCCGCTGGCTGCCGCCGGGCTGCTCAACCCGATGTTCGCGGGGGCAGCCATGGCCCTGTCCAGCGTCAGCGTGGTGAGCAACGCGCTGCTGCTCAACCGCTGGCGACCGAAAGGGTCGTAGCCGGCATTTTCTTGAACCGGCGCATGGTATGGGAATGCCATCATTGAACCTGCGCCCGGTGTCCGGCACCCTTCAGGCTTCGCCCAACTCATGGATGGAGGCCAAGGCATGCTGGATGCCAATCAGGCGCATATCACCCTCGCCATTCCTGCGATCGAGAACGACCTGCAGGTTCTGAGCTTCGAGGGGCGCGAAACGCTCAACAAGCCCTACCGCTTCGAAATCGAACTGGTCAGCCAGAGCGCTGACCTCGATCTCGACGCTCTGATCAACCAGACCGCCTACCTGGCCTTCGGCCCCTCCGGCAAAGGCGTACACGGTGTGGTCTACGCCATCGAGCAAGGCGACTCGGGCAAGCGCCTGACGCGCTACCGCATCAGCCTGCGCCCACAGCTCGCCTACCTGGCCCATCGCTACAACCAGCGCATCTTCCAGCACCTGACGGTGCCGCAGATCATCGGGCAAATCCTCGAAGACCACGGCATCCAGAGCGACGCCTATCAATTTCAGCTCGGTTACATCTACCCCGAGCGCGACTACTGCGTGCAGTACGACGAAAGCGACCTGCACTTCATTCAGCGCCTGTGCGAGGAAGAAGGCATCAGCTTCCACTTCCAGCACAGCGAAGACAGCCATCGCCTGGTGTTTGGTGACGACGCCAGCGTCTTCCCCAAGCTCGATCCGCTGAATTACCAGCAAGACAGCGGCCTTTCCGCTGACAACGAAGTGGTACGCGCCTTCGGCGTGCGCCTGGAAACCCGCAGCACCCAGGCCACCTGGCGCGACTATGACTTCGAGCAGCCCAAGCTGCAGATGGAGGCGGACTACCGCAGCGAATTCACTCCGCCGCTGGAGGTGTACGACTACCCCGGCCGCTTCACCGACCGCACGCGCGGCAAGCACCTGGCCAAGCGCAGCCTGGAGCGACTGCGCAGCGACTACGAACTGGCCGAAGGCCAGAGCGACGCCTACCTGATCAGCGGCCACTTCCTCGCCCTGGCCGGGCACCCGCGTGAGCAATGGAATGACCTCTGGTTACTGGGTGAAGTCATCCACGAGGGCAAGCAGCCACAGGTGCTGGAAGAGTCGGTGACCAGCAATGCCAAGCCTGGCGACGGATTCCAGCAGGGTTACCGCAACCGCTTCACCGCCACGCCCTGGGACATTCCTTACCGACCTGCTCTCGAACACCCCAAGCCCAAGGTACTCGGTAGCCAGACCGCCGTCGTCACGGGCCCGGCCGGCGAGGAAATCCACTGCGACCAGTACGGCCGGGTGAAAGTGCAGTTCCACTGGGATCGCGAAGGCCTGGGCAACGACACCACCAGTTGCTGGCTGCGCGTAGCCTCCAACTGGGCCGGCGATGCCTATGGCGGTGTGGCCATCCCACGGGTGGGTATGGAAGTGCTGGTCACCTTCCTCGAAGGCGACCCCGACCAGCCCCTGATCACCGGCTGCCTCTACCACGCCGAGCATGTGGTGCCCTACGACCTGCCGGCGAACAAGACCCGCAGTCTGTTCAAGACACTGAGCAGCCCCGGTGGTGGCGGTTACAACGAGTTCCGTATCGAAGACCGCAAAGGCGCCGAACAGATCTACATCCACGCCCAGCGTGACTGGGACGAGAACATCGAGAACAACCAGAAGATCCGCGTCGGCAACGAGCGCCACGATACGGTCGAAGCCAACACCCACACAGAACTGCGCGTCGAGGAACACCGCACCACCGACCTAGACCGCAAGGTGGAACTGCGCAGCAACGACCACCTCACCGTTGGTACTACTCAGCATGTGAAAGTCGGCACTGGTCTGTTTATCGAAGCCGGCAACGAGATTCACTACAACGCCGGCAGCAAGGTAGTAATCGACGCAGGCATGGAACTCACTGCCGCAGGCGGCGGCAGCTTCCTCAAGCTCGACCCGAGTGGTGTCACGCTCAGTGGGGCGAATATCAAGATGAATACTGGTGGGGCGCCGGGTAGTGGCTCCGGCGCCAAGCCAATTTTGCCAGGCAAGGTGAAACCGGCGGATGCCGACAAGGCCGGTATGCCCCTGGAAGCGCTAGCCAAGCAGCGCCGAGTGTTCTTGCAGGCCACCAGTGGTGTCTGCGAGGTGTGTGAAGCCGCCAAGCAAGCCAAGGAGGCGAAATGATCGATAGAGGATTTCTGCTCTTCGATGGCGCCTCACACAAGCAGGCATTGGCATGGCTGTGCCAGACCTTCCCGGAGCACAGTCCACGCCCCTTGCTGCAAGGAACAGCTTATGAAGGCTTGGCGGAAATTGGCCCCATCCTGCTGGAGGCGAATGCTGGCAGCACGCTGCATGAGGCCTGGGCTCAGGGCCGAGATGAATTGCTCACCGCCGTTTGGCTAAAGAGCGACTTCAGCCTGCCTGACTTACGTGATGCCCTGCAGCGTCGCTTGCGCATCTTTTCCCCTGATGGCAGGGAGTTCTGGTTGCGACTGGCCGACGGCAGGCCGCTATTGAACGCCTGGCGTGCCCATGCCCTGTGGCCTGATGGTTTCTGGTATGGCGTGCAGCAAGTCTGGCTGCGTGACCACGATGCCCCCGTGCTGGCTTGGAGCAACGGCAATCCCGAGCTGGATACCTCCCGCCCACAAGACACGCTTGACGCCCAGCTCACCCTGGATTGGCCATTGCTGGAAGCCTTGGCGCAACACCAACCTCACTTGCAGGAAGCACCGGCATGAATCAACCCATCGCCCAACCTGAACGCCTTAAGCCTACCGCTTGCCCACTGCTGGCAGCGATTCTGCCGGTTCGCTATGCCATTGGCCCCATCGATCCACGCAACCCGTCTAGCCTGGATGCTGCCAGCCTGGGTGTACCGAATATCGAGGGCCTGTTTCCAGACTTGGGGCCTGATCATCCTCAACTACATGAACGCCCGTTCGGCTATGTGCCGCGCATGCTTCGTGATGGCTGGCTGTATGTCTGGGACGACAGTCTGCAGGAGCTGAACGAATACCGGGTCGAGTCGTCCATGCTCACGCCAACGGCTCGCGGTGGCCAGTCTCGGGATAAAACCGCCAGACCCTATCTACTGCAGGAGGCTGGTGCGCCGATATCCCTGGTCTGGTCGCCCGTCGAATGGAGTGCGGACACCTATGCCGAGGTCGAACGACAGGCTGGAATGCGTGAGCGCATGATGCGCAAGGTCATCCCCGGCGTTTCGCCTTTCAGCGGCACAATCAAGTCCCTGCATCCACAGATCGGTGATGTGAGGCCGGAAAACTACAACTGGAGTTGTGCCAAGGAGGCTCAATACTGGCTGCTGGAAGAACCCGCGCTAAAAAACATGCGCCGTTGTGAGCAGCAACATTTCGCCCTGGTCGATGACCCCTGGGGCATATTGATCGACATCGCTTGCCTGTTGCGCGCCCGTAACCAGGCGTTCGACAAGCTCAACAAGCACCGCTTCGATGAGTGGTCGATGGCCGCCACGGTCAAGTCCGTCGGTGAAGGCGACCAGGAGATACGTGCCCGCTTGGCTTCAATCGTCGATGTCCCGCGTGTGCAGCGGGTATTGCAGGAACAGGAGCGCGAGCAGGAGTCACTGGATCAGGATCGGCTGCGGTTCGCCGAACTGTGGGCGGCCTGGTTCTCCACCCTGGGTGGCTGCAAGCCTTCCGATCTGGAGTCGGCCTGCCACAACTTCGATCTCAGCCAACCCTCCCAGCGCGACATGCTGGAGGCCAGCTTCGCGGCTGTCTGTCTGGGGCCAGCGGCTACGCCACCTGGCGTGAAGGCGATTGGTGAGGCGTTGAGTATGCAGAAACCCAGAGGCGACTCATGGCTGCTGTTGGCTGTGTTGGGTGTTACCAGAAAGCTCGAACCAGGCAACCTCAAGCAATTGCTGGATATGCAGCAGGGAACCGCCGAGGCCGCCGCCGATGCCAGCGCAGCCGCCGCCAACCTCTCCCGCGCAACGACGCTTACCCTTGCCCTCAACCTGGGGGCTGAACGGTTGCGAGGCCTGTCCCTAGCCGGCGGCGGCGAGGCCTTGTATGCCGCATTGTCCCCTATTCTCATGGGCAATCTGCGCTTGAGCCTGGCCCAGCAAATCAACGAACTGGCCTATAACCTGATGACCGCCATGCTGGCTCGCTCCCAACAGCAGTTGGAGCTGGTCAAGCTGAGCCCTGTCGAGGCCCGGCGTTGGCTGACAGAACAAATGGAACAGGCCCATAACAAGGGGCAAGTGCGTAGCCTCAAGAAACGCATCGAACAACTGGAGCGCGAGGAGGCGCGAGCAACTCGTAAGTCGGGTACATCCGCGCCAACCAAAAGCCCTACCGCTACCCAGGTCGAGGAAGCCATACCGCATCTGCGCGTCGTCCCTGCTCCGCAGCCTGCGCCCGCACATCCTCAGCCAGGGTATGGCAGTGATGTGCCGCACCCGGCGCCGAGCAAGCCGGCAACGGCATTGCCGCCTTTGAGCGGCGAAGAGGCCAAGGTGCAAATGCCGCGCAATATCCGTGACTTGCTCGATGAGGCGCCGCTCAAGACGCTGATTACGGCGGTGGCTGTTTGGAATTTGGGGCAAAGCGGATTTACCTGGCTAAACGATGGCTCCTCCAAGAATCTGCTTTCACTCAGCAGCGCTGCGATGGCGACGCTGACAGCCGGTACAGCGGCGTTGCAGCAACTTGCAGACTCCAACTGGGAACGTCATGTCGCCCAGGCCAGTCATCTAGACGGTAAAGCCCAAGAATATTTGGCAAGGGCACTAGGGCTGGGCGCTGCCGCCATGCTGTTACAAACCATTACCGCTGGCATCGACGTGTTCTACTACGGCTGGCATGCACTGGACGCCTATCGGGCCGGTGATCTGGACACGGCGGTTGTCAGTACCACCTTGGCAGGCGCTCAACTGGGCTACGCCCGCATATCGCTCCAGGCCATGCGTGCGCTGCGCGTTGCCCGCAGCGCCGCGCTGGCGGGCGAGGCAGAAGCGCTGGCAACAGGCATTCGCGTACTCTCCCTGCCACTGCGCCTGAGCCTGGTAGGGCTGACCATCACCATCTTTATCGGGCTGATCTCGCTGATCTACACCGAAGACACGCCATTGGAACAGTGGCTCAAAAAGACCCGCTTCGGCATTCGCCCTGCGGACTGGTCTGGTGACTTCAACCAGAGCATGCGTGAGTTCTATCGCATTGTTTTACCGGTCAGCCTCAAGCTCGAACGCTGGAACGATATCGACCCGCGCTCTGGGCGCTGGGTCAATGAACTGCGCCTGGTACTGCGCCTGCCCGGCCAGCGCGAGTACCGGCAAGGCATGGTCAGCTTTGACGGCTACGAGGAGTGGCAACGTTCGCTAGGCCTGAGAGGCCTTTCTACCCGTTGCATTCCCCTGATCTGGGGCGAGGACGATCCTATTCCGCTCGACACCGACATAGGCACCCGCGTTGAGCCCGAAGCCGATGGCAGCGTGCGCTTGCGCCGTGCCTACCACGAAGACGTCGAGGATCTTGTCGCCATCCGTGGCAGCCTGACCTACCAACCCATCGAAGGACTGTATCTGGCGCCTATCGATATCGACCTGAGCTGATCATGACCACTACTACCGACCACCCTTTTGCCCAACGCCTGTCCCAGTTACCGGACAGTCGTCTACTCCGTGCCGATCAACCTACAGGCGCACCTTTGATGTGCATGCCGGAAGTTGAAGGGCAGACGGAACACTATCTGGCCATCGAGCATGGTGATAGCGCTGATCGAGGGATGTGGACGGGGGCGCTGGGGGGGGGGCTGGGATGCTTTCTTTTCATTATGGCCATGATTGCCTTATTGAACGGACATACTCAAAGTGCTGCCCAGGCATTCTTTGTTGCCACAGCATGCACAGTGATTCCTTTTCTGCTAGAAATCCTGCGCCCCATGCCACTCCCCATCCTGCTCAATCGCCGCACCCGCGAGCTGTACTTCGAGCAAGAAGGCGAGATTTACCACACTCCTTGGGACGGTATCGCCGCTGCCACCTATGCCTATGGCACAGTCGGCCCTTATACGGCTGGCATGCGCCATGCCGCACTCGAAGCCCTGCTGCACCGCTATGGCCATCCTCAGGAGCAGGTAGTGATCAACCTAGGCTCGCCTACAGGCAAGAGCCTGGAGATGCAATTGGGGTTCTGGGAATACCTGCGCACCTATATGGACGATGGCCCATGGTTCGATCAGAAAGGGCAGTCCAGTGACTCGCCCGAGTTCAACCATAGCCTGCTGGCCGCACGCAAGCGCCGTGGCCACTGGACGCGCCTGCAGTGGCGTGACATCAAGGAACAGTATCAAGCCAATGATGGCCGTAACTTCCTGAGTGGCTCTGACTTCGTGCTGTTGGTTGGCAGTCTCTTTTTGGCACCACTCAACGCCATTCAGAACTTCACCTACGCCATGGCCAAACGCCGCTCGCGTAGCCAGTGGCCTCAGATGATTCGTGAACGTTTGCGCGACGATGGCCCAACCAACCGACTGGTTGATTTGGAGTCAACAAGCTCCAACACAGGCGTCTAGCGTTATCCTGCGCAACGACTCAATGGCGAGAGTTTTCATATGAACATCGGCCAAGCCGCCAAACACACCGGCCTCAGTGCCAAGATGATTCGCTACTACGAGTCCATCGACCTGTTGCCCCATGCTGGGCGGTCGGAAAGTGGCTACCGGCAGTACAACGCAGGCGACCTGCATCGCTTGGCCTTTATCAAACGGGCGCGGGATTTGGGGTTTTCGCTGGAGGAAGTCGGCAGGCTGCTAGCGCTGTGGCAGGACAAGCAGCGTGCCAGTGCCGATGTGAAGGCGCTGGCCGGGGAACATATCGCCGAGCTGGAGCGCAAGATCGCCGAGATGAGTGCGCTGCGCGATACGCTGGTGGAGTTGGCGGCCAGTTGCCAGGGTGACAACCGGCCGGACTGTCCGATCCTGAAAGGGATCGAACAGGGTGTGGGCGGCGGCACGCCGATGTGTTCGCATCGCAGTAAAGGCACCCCGTAGCTTCGTAGCCCGGATTCAATCTAGGGGAATGCGAGCGTCATTCTCGGGCGCGGCGAGGCCCACAAAGCCAGGTGCGCACAGCGCACCCTACGGATCGGAGGCCTCGGCAAATACCTGATCAACGCATCCAGGGCGGTATCGGCTCGGCATCCTTGGGTTCGTCTTCGGCGTTGAGCAGGGCCTGCTTCTTCGCTTCCTCGGCCAGCGCGGCCTTGATCTCGCGCATCACCGCGTCGATATCGGCGGCGTCCTCAGGCTCGGCGAACTCACCGGTCAACTGTGTATCTGGCTGCAGTTTGCCGGCCTCGTAGAGCGCCCACATTTCCTTGGCGTATTTGGTGAACCTCAATTCGGGTGCAAATTGACCGAAGTACTCGGCCATGTTGCGCACATCGCGCTCGAGCATGCTGAATGCGTGGTTGTTGGCAGCCGCATCCACGGCTTGTGGCAGATCGATGATCACCGGGCCTTCAGGGCCGAGCAGCACGTTGAACTCGGACAGGTCACCATGCACCAGGCCGGCGCAGAGCATCTTGACGATTTCCTGGATCATGAAGGCGTGGAACTCACGCGCGTCATCCGGATGCAGGTCGACGTCATTGAGCCGTGGCGCAACGTCACCCTCACCGTCACCCACCAGTTCCATCAGCAATACGCCATCGAGAAAGTCATAGGGCTTGGGCACTCGCACGCCAGCGCTCGCCAAGCGGAACAGTGCGGCGACTTCGGCATTCTGCCAGGCCTGCTCCTGTTCCTTGCGGCCGTACTTGCTGCCCTTGGCCATGGCACGAGCCTGACGACTACCGCGCACCTTGCGCCCTTCCTGATACTCGGACGCCTGGCGAAAACTACGTTTGTTGGCCTCCTTGTAGACCTTGGCGCAACGCAACTCGTCGCCGCAGCGCACCACATAGACCGCTGCTTCCTTGCCGCTCATCAGCGGTCGCAGCACCTCGTCCACCAGGCCGTCCTCGACCAGGGGTTCAATACGTTTGGGCGTCTTCATCGGTGTGGATCACGGGTCCTTTCTGGCCGAGAGAATAATTGCGGCCCATCGTCGCACAGCCTGAGGCGGATGCCGACTGTTGATCGTCATGCACTGACCAGATGACGCCTGAGCGCCTCGATGGCGTAGCGCACCTTTGCCGGTTGCGCATCGCGCCGCGGCGTCACGATATGCAGGCCGATGGGTTCCAGTTGCCAGTCCGGCAGCAACGGCAGCAGCTCACCGCTGGCCAGCAGATCACGGACTTCCGGCTCAGGCTGCAACGACACGCCCATACCCGCCAGGGTGAACTGGCGCGCCGCGAGAATGTTGTTGCAGCTGATGCGCGTCTCCAGACGCAGGCGCTGCTGCGCCCCGGCAGGGCCATGCAGCGTCAGATGCTGGCTGCGTTCGAGGTGCAGGCCGATCCAGTCCAGTTTCAGCAGTTGCTGCGGCTCGCTGGGCCAGCCGGCACGTGCCAGATAGGCCGGAGCAGCACATAGCAACATACGCCAATCCGCCACATAACGGGCGACCAGGCTGGAGTCATCCTGACGACCGACGCGAATGGCGAGGTCGATGCGTGATTCGATCAGATCGATCTGCTCATCCTGAAAGAACAGGCTCAGGCTCAACCCTGGATGAGCGCTGAGCAGCGGCGCCAACGCCTCGCACAGCAGTGGCCCGGAAAATCCGACCGGTGCGGCGACGCGCAACTCCCCCACCGGTGCATCGCGCTGCTCGGCCAGACGCTGCTCGGCCTGCTGCGCCAACTCGACGATCTGTCGGCAGCTCTCGTAAAAAGTCGCCCCCGCCTCGGTCAGGGTCAGCTTGCGCGTCGTGCGGTGCAGCAACGTGACGCCCGTGGCCTCCTCCAATCGACGGATCTGCTGGCTGACGGCGGAAGCCGTCATGCCCAGCACTTCGGCAGCACCGACCATCGACCCCTTTGCAACCACCGTGGCAAACAGCGCCATGCGTTTGAGCTGTTCCATTATGAAGTTCTACTTAATTATTCAAGTGCATCAGGCCACTTTTTCTCGTGTTTATCCAGCAGCGATGATGTGTCCACCGTCACTATTCGAGGTTTCCCCATGAAAATCGCTCTGATCGGCGCCACCGGCTATGTCGGCGCACCATTGCTGCAGGAAGCACTGAACCGCGACCATCAGGTCACGGCACTGGTACGCCACCCGCAAAAACTGGCCGCACACCCTCAGTTGACTGCCGTGCAGGCAGACGTGCACGACAGCGTAGCGCTGGCCGAGCAGTTGCGTGGACATGACGTGGTCATCAGCGCCTTCAACCCTGGCTGGGGCATTGCGGATATTCGCGAGCAGTTCATCGCCGGCAGCCGCGCGATCATCGCCGCCAGCAAGCTGGCTGGCGTCAAACGCCTGTTGGTGGTCGGTGGCGCCGGCAGTCTGTACGTTGCACCCGGCGTGCAATTGATCGATACGCCAGACTTTCCAGCCGAGTACAAGGAAGGCGCCGAAGGCGCGCGCCAGGCGCTGGAAATCCTGCGCGGCGAGCAAGAGCTGGAATGGACTTTTCTCTCGCCAGCGGCCCTGCTCGTTCCTGGCCCACGCACCGGCAAGTTCCGTCTCGGCCAGGATGAGTTGCTGATGAATGGCGATGAGCCTGGCAGTGTCTCGGTTGCCGACCTGGCCGTAGCACTGATCGACGAAGCAGAGCAGCCACAACATATCCGTCAACGCTTCACCCTGGCTTACTGAGCCCTGCCGCGCCCATCGCGGTAGGGCTGCTGCAAGAGATACCAAGGTGTGAATCACACGAAAAAGGAACCCCCATGCGTACATTCAGCAGCAGCACCTTCGTCGCTACCGATACTCCGGCTCGCTACATCAGCCGACTGTGCAAGCACTTCGCGCACAAGATTCCGACCAGCTTCGACGAACAACAGGGGCGCATAGAGTTCACCTCTGGCCTGGCCACCTTGAAGGCAGAAAATCAGGGGCTGCGTCTGCAGGTGGAAAGCGCCAGCAGCGATGACCTGCAACGCCTGCAGGGCGTTGTCGGCAGCCACTTCGAGCGCTTCGCCTGGCAGGAAGAGCTGAGTCTGGACTGGCAGGCTGATTAGGCGCTCAGAGTGCATCCAGGCGAGCGCGCAAACGGCGCAACACCGCTAGCGACTCAGGGTTGTCGCCATGCACGCAAAGGCTGTCAGCTCGCAGGAGCAGCGGTTTGCCATCGATATCATCGAAGGCTTCACCCCTGGCGATGGCCAACGCCTGACTCAGGATGCGCTCAGGATCCTGGTGCACTGCAGCACTGAGCCGGCGCGGAGCCAGTTGCCCATCAGCCAGATAGGCCCGATCCGCGAAGGCCTCGAACATCAGCGGGACATCGGCCTCATCGGCCAGGCGCAGTTCCCGACCATTGTCAGCGAGCGCCAGCACCATCAGCGGCAGGCCCTTGCGGTAACTCGCACAAGCGTCGAACACCGCCCGCAGTAGCGCATCGTCCCGCACCAGATCGTTATACAGCGCACCGTGCGGTTTGACGTATGCCAGTTGGCAGCCGGCTGAACGACAGAAAGCATCCAGAGCGCCTATCTGGTACAGCACCAGAGCGCGAACCTCATCCGGCGAGCATTGCAGATGGCGCCTGCCGAAACCTTGCAGATCCGGATAGGAAGGGTGCGCCCCCACGCTCACGCCGTGAGCTACGGCCAGTTCGACGCTACGCGCCATGATCAGGGGATCACCCGCATGGAAACCACAGGCCAGATTGGCCTGATCGATCAGCGGCATGGCCAGTTCATCATCGCCCATGCGCCAGGCTCCGAAGCCTTCGCCCATGTCGCAGTTGAGAAGAATGCGGTTCATGCCGGCAGCTTAGAGCGCCCGGCAAGCCTACGCAAAGCCCTTCTCACATTCGAGAATTAATCGCATTTACAAAATTTACACCTGCCTGCAGCCCAGTCGCTACGGCCTCTCCAGCCGCATGTCCCAGGCTTCAATATCATCCGCAATTGAACCTTATATGCAAATCACTATCATCCCGGCCGTTTGCAACCGTTCCGACTGCACCCTCTTACCGCCAGGAGTAGATCGATGTCCGCCCTCAATTCCCGTACCGCCTTGGCTAGCGCCATTGCCTTGGCCGCCAGTTTTGGCGCCCAGGCCAACGAGCCCATCGCCCTCGGCGACGTGGTTGTCAGTGCCTCCGGCTTCGAACAGAAGATCACCGAAGCCCCCGCCAGCATCAGCGTAATCAGCCGTGAGGAACTGCAGCAGAAGCGCTACAACAACTTGGCGCAAGCGCTGGGGGATGTGGAAGGCATCGACGTACGCCAGGGCACAGGCAAGACCGGCGGCCTGAATATCAGCATTCGCGGCCTGCCAAGCGACTACACCCTGATCCTGATCGACGGCCGTCGCCAGAACACTGCTGGCAACGTAACGCCCAATGGTTTCAACGAGACATCTACCAGCTTCATGCCGCCAATGTCCGCTATCGAGCGCATCGAAGTGATTCGTGGCCCGATGTCGACCCTCTATGGCTCCGATGCCATGGGCGGTGTGGTCAACATCATCACCCGCAAGGTCGCCAAGGAATGGGGAGCCAGCCTGAGCCTGGATCACACTTTCCAGGAAAACCGCGACTATGGCGAAAACAGCAATACCAGCCTCTACGCCAGCGGCCCGTTGATCGATGGCATCCTGGGTCTGGCCGTACGCGGCAGCCTCTATGACCGTGGCGAATCCGACCTACAGTTCGACAACAACAGCACCGTCAGCAAACGAGGCGCATCGCCGGTCGAGGGCCGCAACACGACCTTCGGCACCCGACTGACACTGACCCCGAACGAAGATCATGACTTTGCATTCGACTTCGAGCGTGGCCGCCAGGTCTACAACAATGACGACTGCCAGCTCGGCAATCTGGATGGCAAGACTGGTGGCAGCGCCACCGATGGCTGTACCACCAACGCGCCCCTGCGCGCCAATGGTTACAAAGACGAGCTGCGTTTCGAACGCGATCAGTTCGCCCTCAGCCATACCGGGCGTTTCAGTCTGGGCACCCTGGAAAGCAGTATCACCCACAACACCACGGAAACCTTCGGTCGAACCATTCCAGGCACGCCAATCGGCAATGCCTATACCGGCTTCCCCTCAATCGTCATTGGCGATGATCGCAAGCTGAAGTCCACCGATCTGGTCGTCGACACCAAATTTATCGCTCCGCTGGGCGAGTCGCACATCGCGACTGTCGGTGCCCAATGGTGGGACGCCAAGGTCAGCGACGGCATCGCCGACGAAGATTTCCAACAAACTTCCTGGGCGCTGTTCGCCGAGGATGAGTGGCGTTTGCGCGATGATCTGGCACTGACTCTAGGCGCTCGCTACGAGGATCATGAAGCCTTCGGAGGTCATGTCAGCCCACGCGCCTACCTGGTGTGGAACACCACCGACACCTGGACGCTCAAAGGCGGTGTGAGCCGTGGCTACAAGACTCCGACACTTAACCAACTGCACGATGGCATCAATGGTGTAACCGGTCAGGGCGCGACCATCACCATCGGCAGCCCGGATCTCGATCCGGAAATCACCACCAATACCGAGATTGGTGCGTACTACGACAACCTTTCCGACTTCAACGCCAACGTCACCCTGTTCCACAACAAGTTCAAGGACAAGATCGACGACGGCACGCCACTGGCCAACTGTTTCTACACAGCGAATCCGAACCAGTCAGGCTGCGTAAGCTATGGCCCAGGCTTTACCCAAGAAAACTTCGCGCAGAGCGTCAACATCGGTGAAGCTGTGACCAAGGGTGTCGAAGTAGCGGGCCGCTGGGAATTCGCCCCAGCCTGGGCGCTGGCAGTTAACTACACCTACACCGACAGTGAACAGAAAAGCGGCATCAACAAGGGAGCACCGCTCACTAACACACCCGAGCACATGGCTCATGCACGCCTGAGTTGGGCTGCCAACGATCGTCTCACGCTGTGGTTCAAGGGTGAGTACCGCGGTGAACGTGCCCGCTTCACCGACCGCTATGAAAACCTGACGGCTGCCAACAGGGCGTTGTATGACGCAGCCGGAGATCTGAAAGCCTATGAAGTCTTCCACCTTGGCGGCTCGTTCAAGGCCTCTAAGAACGTGACGCTCAGCGCTACGATCTACAATCTGTTCGACAAGGATTTCACCAGCGGCAGCTACTACACCACCAACACAGGTACTACTGGCTGGGCTTCTGACTACACACAGATTGGGCAGTCGACCACCGGCACCCTCGAGGAAGGTCGCCGTCTCTGGCTATCCACGGTCATCGAATTCTGACCCCTGCCACACCAAGCAAAACGCCAGCCCTTGGGCTGGCGTTTTGCTTTCTGGCAGCGTTCCACGATCAGGCAGGATCGCTGCTTCAGGGCACTCAGAAGCTGTAGGTAGCCGAGAGAATCGCCGAGCGCGCATCGCCATACTCGATGGCCGAAGAACGGGCATTGGTACCGATGTTCTGCCGTACACGTTCGACGTAATCCTTGTCGAACAGGTTGTTGACGTTCAGTTGCAGGTCGAGGTTGCGGTTGACCTTGTAGCCGAGCATCGCGTTATGCAGCCAGTAGTCGTCCAGTTTGGCCTGGGTGTTGGCACTGACGTTGCGCTCGCTGACGTAGCGGGCGCCGTAGCCCAGTGTCCAGCCCTGGGCGATCTCGTAGGTCGTCCACAGGTTGAATGAATGCGGTGGGGTGTTGCCCAGCGCCTGACCTTCGCGAGCAGGATCGACTTCGGACTTGAGGGTCTCGCTGTCGAGGAAGGTGTAATTGGCATACACATTCCAGCGTTCGCTCAACTTGCCGGTCGCGCCCAGCTCGACACCCTGCACACGCTGCTCGCCGGCCAGGATATAGCTGCCATCGGCCAGTTGCTCACGTGCATCGGTCTTGTCCACGCGGAACAGCGCACCATCGAGCATCAGGCGGCCGTCGAAAAACTCCCACTTGGTGCCCAGCTCCCAGGTCTCGTTCTTTTCAGGCTTGAGGCTCTGGGTCGCGGCACTCAGGCCGCCACCGTTGGAGGCGACGTTCTCCGCGCTCGGGTTGAACGAAGTCCCCCAGGCCACGTAGACACGGCCGTTGTCGGTCGGTTTGTAGACCAGACCGGCGCGGCTGCTGACCTCTTCGTCCGTGGAGGTGAAACGTCCCGTACGGGCATGCGCACCGGAGAAGGCCTCGCTCTGCGCATCGAACCAGTCGTAACGCAGCCCGAGGTTCAGATCCCATTGCGGCGTCAACGCGATGCTGTCGAAAACGTACAGCGCACGGTTATCCAGCTGGTTTTCGCTGTAACCGGTGGTGGCCTTGTTGATCGGGCCACTCCAGTGACCAGGCGGGTTGGACAGGTCGAAACCGGTGCTCGGATATACGGCATTGCCCAGGCCGTGGTTGAAGGTCTTGAGATCCAGATTCTCGCGCGAGACTTCGATACCGGTGAGCAGCTCATGACCCAGCCCGGCGGTGTCGAAGCTGGCGCGCAGGTTGGTCTGGTTGATCCACATCTCGGTGGTCACGTCACGACCATAGCCCTGCGGGCCTGCCGGGCGATAGTTGCCCGCCGGCACGCCGGTCAGGTTCACATGCGATGCGGAAATCACCGTCTCGCGATCGACACGGCTGTAGCGAGTCAGGTTTTGTAAGCTCAGTGCATCGTTGAAATCGTGCTCCAGGTTGACGGTGAAGGCGTTCTGCTCGATGCGCTCCTTGTCCAGGTTCTTCCAACCGAAGTAGTCCTCGCGGCTGACGCCAGCGAGCTTCTTGCCGTCCAGCGCGGGTACGCCGTAGTCGGGCAGGTTGTCATCGGTCTGGTGGAAATAGCTCAGGGTCAGACGGGTCGCCTCGCTCAACCCCAGCGCGAGGGACGGTGCGATACCCCAGCGCTCACGATCGATCTGATCACGACCTGGCACGTCGTTCTCGTGGGCCATCAGGTTCAGGCGCACGGCGCTGTCGACACCGACGCCGGCCAGCGTCTGGTTGGTATCGAGAGTCAGCCGATGGTAGTCGTCGGTGCCGAGGCCAGCGCCGATCTCGGTGAAGTCACGCTGCAGCGGCTGCTTGCTGATGATGTTGATGCTGCCGCCGGTGGTGCCGGCACCACCGAACACCGAGTTGGGGCCCTTGATGACCTCGACCTGCTCGATGTTGAAGGTGTCCGTACGGCTGGTCTGCGCGCTGTCACGCAGGCCATCGATCTGCATGTTGGCGTTGGCGGAGAAACCACGAATGTTGATGCTGTCGCCAGAACCACCACCGCCCTCCCCGGCGTTGAAGGTGATACCAGAAACGTTGGACAGAACCTGGCGCAGGCTCAGGGCCTGCTGCTCCCTGATCACCTCGGCCGGCACCACGCTGATGGTCTGCGGCGTATCGAGCAGCGGTTTGACGTATTTGGCCGATGCGGAATTCTCGGTCTTGTAGCCGCTGTCCTTCTGCCCCTTGACGGTCAGGTTGTCCAGCTGCACGGCGTCGTCAGCCAGCACCGGCAGGGTCAGCGAGGCAACCGCCAGACCGACAGCAGTGACTAGCAGGCGTTTCGAGGGCAAGGAGCGTTGGCAGTTGTTTGCACGCATTTGATAATTAATACCCTAGGCTGTTGATAATCGTTTACTAACATGCTCGTTACTCCCCCTTGGCATTTGGGAGTACTGAGCACCACCGCGCAGGCACGACGAGGTGCATTTGCGACTAAATGCAAATCTATATCATCTGCAAGAAATATTCAGCAACAATATGCCAACCGACACGCACGCCCGGGAAGCACGCAGCCAATTACATGCGAGCAAGGCGGGCAATGGCCAGAACGGCCCCCCGCAGAGAAGGGCCGGGCTATCGAATGGCGGGACGCCAGATGACATCCGGACCGATACTGGCCAGATCGGCGCACCCGGTCAGGGCCATGGCCACTTCCAGCTCGGCGCGCAGCAATTGCAGCACATGCGCCACCCCGACCGCTCCGGCCGTGGCCAGGCCGAAGACATAGGGCCTGCCCACCAGCACGGCGTCCGCGCCAAGGGCCAGCGCCTTGAGGATGTCGCTACCGCGACGGATGCCACCATCGAGCAACAGCGGTACACGCCCCTGCACCACGGCCGCCACTTCCGGCAGTACCTCGATGGTTGCCGGCATGCCATCCAGGGTACGGCCGCCATGGTTGGAAACGATCACGCCATCCATCCCCGCTGCCAGAGCCTGCTCGGCGTCGACGCCACTCATGATGCCCTTGAGCAGGATCGGCAAGCGCGTCTGTGTACGCAGCCAGGCCAGGTCGGCCCAGGTCGGCGCTGCGGCCAATAGCGGGCCACCCAGCAGCAGGCTGCTGGCGTCCGGATTGGCCTGTGCCTGCAACGGCCGCATGCCACGCAGATTGACCGCCTCCACACCTGCCGGCAGGGCGAAGCCTGCGCGTTGCTCGCGGTTACGCACGCCGTTGACCGGCGCGTCCACCGTCAACACGAGTGCCTGGTAGCCCGCACGCTCCGCGCGACGAATCAGCTCGACCGTAAAATCACGATCAGGCTGGATATACAGCTGGAACCACAAGGGCGACTGGGCCTGCGCGGCGATGGTTTCCAGCTCGACGCTGGCCTGGGTACTGACCACCATCCCGGCACCCAGCGCAGAGGCCGCCAGGACACTGGCCAGCTCGCCCTCGGGATGGGCGAGTTTCTGGAAGGCCACCGGGGCGAGAAAGATAGGATGAGCGAAGTCCTGACCGAACAGGCGCAGGCGCGTATTACCACCACGGAGATCCTGTAGCACCCGACCGCGCAGGCGCAGACGCTCGAAAGCCACACGGTTGTCCGCCAGGGTCAGCTCATCGGCCGCACCACCTGCCAGGTAAGCCCAGGCCTGATCGCTCAGGCGCTCGCGAGCATAGGGCTCGTAGTCGGCGACGGCGGCAATAGTCGAGGGAATCTGCTGCAGCTTGGGCAAGGACATGGCATTTCTCTGCACGTTATCAGGTGGAACGATCGTAGGCCCGGTGCATTCCGGGGCATGCAGCGCCAAGGCTCAGGTCTGCGTCCACTGCCGCAACAGGTTGTGATAGATGCCGGTCAGCCGCACCAGCTCGGGGCTGTCCGGCACCTGCTGACGCAGGGCCTGGATACTGTCATCGAGCTCCAGCAACACGCTGCGCTGGTCATCCTGACGCACCAGACTCTGCACCCAGAAGAACGAAGCCAGACGTGCACCACGTGTCACCGGCTCGACCCGGTGCAGGCTGCCGCTGGAGTAGAGAACCAGATGGCCAGCCGGCAGCTTGACCCGCTTGTCCTGCACCACCAGTTCGCCACCTTCGTACTCTTCCGGCTCGCTGAAGAACAAGGTGGCCGAGAGGTCGGCACGAATCCGATGAGGCGTGCCAGGCACGCTGAACACGGCATTGTCGATATGGTCGCCATAGGTGCCGCCTTCGGCATAACGATTGAATCGCGGCGGCACCACCTTGAGCGGCAACGCGGCAGCCATGAAGCGCGGGTGCTGGGCGAGACGCGCCAGAATGAAATCCCCCAGTTGCTGCGTCAGCGGATCATCCTGGGCGAGTTGCTGGTTGGCCTTGACGTTCACCGCCTGGTGCCCGGCCGTGAGCCGACCGTCCTGCCAGTTGCCTGCCTCCAGCGCCGTGCGGCACTGCTGCAGTTGCTCGGCGCTCAGCACGTCGGGAATTTCCAGCATCATGGTGATCGGTCTCCAACCTCAGGCTCAGGGCATTCTAGTGCCACAACAGGTATCACATGTTGGCATGTGGTCGAATGCTTTGGGGTAGGGTGCGCCGTGCGCACCGCGAAGACCACAATGCGTGTTTGGTGCGCACGGCGCACCCTACGAAAAGCCGTCAGACCGATAATTGACCTGTGTCGTAACACTAGGCAGAACGCCCCGGTCGCTTGCACGACCGGGACGGGAACAGCGACTCGATACAACCGATCAGAAACGGAAATCGGCGCTGAGCAGGTACGTACGCGGATTCCCCAGGAACACCCGAGAACCATTCCAGTTCGAAGAGCTGGCATATTCCTCATCTGTGATGTTCTCGATGTTCAGACGCAGATCGAGGTTCTCGTTGACCGCATAGGATGCCATGGCGTTGAAGATGGTGTAGCTGGGTAACTTGCCAAAATTACCGTTGGGGATGATGCGACTGGCATTATCCGGGCGCCCCAGGTAGCTCGAATCGCTATGCTGCAAGCCACCGCCCAGCGTCAACCCGATCGGCAGGCGATAGGTCGTCCACAGATTCGCGGTCATCTTGGGGGTGAAAGCCAGTTCATCACCATCCGTACGCAGAGCCGTACCATAGTCCCCCGCACCGCTGGTGCCGGCCCGGCGAACCGCATCCAGATAAGCGCTGTGCCGGCGCTCGCTGTCCATGAACACGATGCCGCCATAGATATCCCAGGCGTCGGTGACCTTGCCGGTAACCCCCAGTTCGAGCCCTTTGACGATCTGCTTGCCATACCCCTTGAGCTCATTGGTGCCTGCCGGATCACCGGCAGCGACATCACGGCCCACGATCGGCACATCACGCTTCTCGGTGTAGAACAGTGCGGCAGTGGTGCCCAGACGCCCCTCGAAGAACTCCCACTTGGTGCCCAGCTCGTAGCCGACGATCTTGACCGGATTGGCACCCTGGACGAAACCGGGGAACGCGTTATCACCCGTACGAGAGATGTCCGAATCCGACAGGTACGAACCCGGCGGCATTGTCGAAACGCCCGCCGCCGCATAGATACTGCCGTTCTCGGCCGGCTTGTAGACCAGACCAACCTTGCCACCTACGGTGAATTCGGTGTCGTCGAGACCATCGATGGCGCCGACGGGAGCACCGGCAGCGGTCTTGCTGTCGATACGCACGCGGTAGTTTTCCAGGCGCATGCCGGCCGTCATCTGCCATTGTTCGTTGAACTCGACCGTGTCGTAGATATAGAGCGCCACGGTATCGATCTTGACGTCGTTGGTCTGAGTCGCCGCCGGGCTGAACGCCCCCGTACGGTCGTCATTCGGGTCGAACAGATCGGTGGAGCCATTGCTGGTACCGTAGCGATTGGCCTCGGACTTCTCACGCGTCAGTTCCAGGCCGGTCGCCATGCTGTGCTTGACCGAACCGGCCATGAAGGTCGCCGACAGGTTGGTCAGGTTGGTCAGACTGGTATTGGTGCGGTCATAGAGCTGGGTCTGCGTGGTAACCGTACGCGGCGCCGTGAACCCGGTCGGCACGGTAAAGCGCGCCTGACGATCCACACGTGCCCAGCGGGTCTGGTTGCTGAGGGTGACGCCTTCGGACAGGTCGTGCTCGAAACGCGCCAGCAGCGAGTCGACGGTCGTGTCGTCATAGTCCGACTTCAGCCCGTAGAAGTTGTCACGATCAGCGCCCGACGTCGCTGGATTGTAGGGCTGGCTACCTTTCATGCCATGCACCATGGCAGCCGGCACACCAAAGTCCGGACGGTCATTCTGTTCCAGATGTTCGTAGGCGAAGATCGCCCGGGTGTCGGAGCCCAGGCCGAAGGCCAGTGACGGCGCGATCCCCCAGCTGTTCTTCTCGGCATGCTCACGACCCGCCACGCCACTGTCCTCCAGCAGCAGGTTCAGACGCAGAGCCGTGCTCTCGTTGATCACCTGGTTGGTATCCAGGGTCGTGCGTTTACGAGCCTCGGAGTCGTACCCATCGAAACCGTAACTGACGCTGCCGTTGATGAACTCGTCCAGCCCGGGCGTCTTGGTCACCATGTTGATGTAACCACCCGCGCCACCACGGCCATTGTCGGCAGCCGGCCCCTTGACCACCTCCACCTGCTCGATGTTGAACACGTCGCGACTGTAGCTGCCGGAGTCACGCGAACCGTCGACGAAGATATTGCCGCTGGTATCGAAGCCACGCAGGCTGAAGTTATTGGAGTTGGTGGAGAAACCGTTCTCGCCAGCCTCGAAACTGATGCCGGGCGTGTTGCGCAGGACATCCGTGAGATTGCGCGCGCCCTGCTCACGGTACAGCCGCTCGGGAATCACATTGATCGTCTGCGGCGTATCGAGCAGAGCGGCGGTCTGCTTCGGCGAGGACGCCTTGTCGACCTTGTATCCCTTGTCCTGCTGCCCCCGAACGGTGATGTCGTCCAGTTCGACGGACGACTCCTGGGCGACGGCGAAGCCGGACAGCAGGGCCAGACTGACGGCCGAGGCCAACAGACGACGCGGTGGGAGGGCGGCACGCTTGTTATCGTTCTTGCACACGAGAATCACTCCTGATTGAGACTGCGCGCGATAGTAGATGAGACTCAGTCTTAATCAATCTTTACGAATGATTTACATGAACTTCTTTGTAACAAAAATGTCGGCGCTTTCTCCCGGTAACCAGCGAAGCGCTCTAACCCGGTATTTCCCCTGTGAATACGGGAACTTCTGAAAACATGACGCCAGAAACGCAAACGCCCACACGAGGTGGGCGTTCATGACCTGCAGTGGCGCTTACAGGTAGTAGGACTTCAGCGGCGGGAAGCCATTGAACTCCACAGCGCTGTAGCTGGTGGTGTAGGCACCAGTGGACAGCCAGTACAGGCGGTCACCGCTGGCAAGGTTCAGCGGCAGGCCGTACTTGTAGTTCTCGTACATGATGTCGGCGCTGTCGCAGGTCGGGCCGGCAATCACCACCTCTTCCATCTCGCCCTTCTTCTCGGTCCAGATCGGGAACTTGATGGCTTCGTCCATGGTTTCGATCAAGCCGCTGAACTTGCCCACATCGGCATAGACCCAACGCTCGACAGCAGTACGCGACTTACGCGCCACCAGCACCACTTCCGAGACCAGCACGCCAGCGTTGGCGATCAGCGAACGACCCGGCTCGAGGATGATTTCCGGCAGCTCGTCACCGAAGTCTTCCTTGAGGAAGCGGGTGATTTCCTCGGCGTAGGTTTCCAGGTCATTGGTGCGCTGGATGTAGTTGGCCGGGAAGCCGCCACCCATGTTGATCATCTTCAGGGTGATGCCGTCTTCTTCCTTCAGGCGCTCGAAGATCACCTTGACCTTGGCGATGGCCGCGTCCCACACGTCGATATCGCGCTGCTGCGAACCGACATGGAAGGAAATGCCGTAAGGCACCAGGCCCAGTTGCTTGGCCAGGATCAGCAGATCCAGGGCCATGTCCGGCTGGCAGCCGAACTTGCGCGACAGCGGCCAGTCAGCGCTGGTGGAACCCTCGGTGAGGATACGCACATAGATCTTCGAACCCGGTGCCGCCTTGGCGATGTTACGCAGATCAGCCTCGGAGTCGGTGGCGAACAGACGCACACCCTTCTCGAAGAAGTAGCGGATATCACGGGATTTCTTGATGGTGTTGCCGTAGCTGATGCGTTCCGGGCCGACACCAGTGGCCATCACCTTGTCCAGCTCGTAGATCGAGGCGATATCGAAACTCGAGCCCTTGTCACGCAGCAGCTCGATGATCTCGGTGGCCGGATTGGCCTTGACCGCGTAATAGATCTTGGCAAACGGGAAGCAGTTGCCCAGTTGGTCAAAGGCATCGGCGATGATCTGCCGGTCGATCACCACGAACGGGGTTTCGTGCTGGTCGGCAAATGCCTTCATGCGTTGGAAAGTGGCGGGTGCGTAGTAGTCTTCGACCTTGATCGACATGCTGGGGACTCCAATGGCAAAACCGGGAACACATTGATTCGGGCAGCAGAACCGCTTACAGGTTCCGCCACGTGTCGGGGCTGGCAGCGCCACGCGCTGACCTGAACGTCTGACAGTTTCCCCACTTTGGTTCGCCTACTTCCCAAGGCATGTCGCCGAGCATCACCGGTACCGACCATCAGCCGGCCGGCAACCTCTCGTCGTCAGTACTTGAGCCGGATGGATCGTTTCCAGCATGGACGTTCGGGCGCGGACTTTAAGACCATGCGCCCCTCAGATCAACCGGAAATTCGTCCTAATTTCATCTCGTTCCGGATATCACACAAAACGTCCTGAAATGCTGAACAGCCGGGGCTTTCAGGCAGTTTGCCGCGGGCATGTTTCAGCGCCGTTGCAGCGCATCGAATACCACGCTCGATCAATACACGTCGCGGCGGTAACGTCCTTCCTCGACCAGCTCCTGTACCACCTCATCGCCAAGCAGTTCGCGCAGCACCGCATCGACGCCACCAGCCATGCCCTGCAAGCTGCCGCAGACGTAGATGGCGGCGCCATCGGCCAGCCAGGCATGCAACCGTTCACGCTGTTCGCGCAGCAGATCCTGCACGTAGCGCTTCTCGGCCTGGTCGCGGGAGAAGGCCAGATCCAGGTGCTGCAGATCGCCCGCACTCAGCGCCGCTTGCAACTCATCACCACAGAAGAAGTCCTGGGCGCGATTGCGCTCGCCGAACAGCAGCCAGTTGCGCCCCTGCCCCGCCAGCGTGCGCGCCCGCAGCAGGGAACGCAGGCCAGCCAGGCCAGTGCCATTGCCGATCAGGATCAACGGACGATCGTCATCTGGCAGGTGGAAACCACTGTTGCGTCGCACACGTGCCAGCAGTTGGCCGCCTTCGGGCAGGTGCTCGGTCAGCCAGCCGGAACCCAGGCCCAGGCAGCCATCGGCCTGCACCGCCTGACGCACGATCAGTTGCAGCACGCCGTCGGCCGCGACCGAGGCGATGGAATATTCGCGTGAACCCGACGGCACCAGTGCATCGACCAGCGCCTGGGCGTGCAGGCCAACCAGGTGAGCGAAACTGTCCGGCAACTGCCGTTCGGCCAACGCCTCCAGCAAGTTGCTCGCCTGCCCGTCCAATGTCACCGCCTCGTTGCCCGCGAACCCGGAGTGCTGCAGCCAGGCCTGCACTCGCGCCGGTGCATGGCGCGGACGGATCTCCAGGATGTCGCCAGCCTGCCAGGTGCTCTGTGCAGGCGGCGTCAGACCGATGAAGAACACCGCAGCGCCCTGGCTTTCAGGGTTGAGCAGGCGCCGCTCGGCCAGCGTCCAGTTCTGCCACGGCGCTTCCTCGAAGCGAATCGGCGCGGCACCGGTCAGTTCGCTGAGATTCTGTTGCCAGCGTTGCAGCGCAGCCTGGTCGTCACCATCGACCTCGACGCTGTCGAACAGGCGATGCGCCCCCTGCAACCCCAGCCAGTCGTTGATGCGGCGGGCGAAACCACAGAAATGCTCGTACTGCCGGTCACCCAATGCCAGCACGGCGTAACTCAACTGACCGAGCGGCACGGAACCACCAAGCACCTTGCGCTCGAAGCCCAAGGCGGCATCCGGCGCCTCGCCGTCGCCAAAGGTGCTGACCACGAACAAGGCTTTCTGCGCCTGCCGCAGGCTGTCGGCATCGAGGCGCGAAAGTGGCTCGACCCGAACCGGGATACCGGCGGCCTGCAACTGCCCGGCACTCTGCCAGGCCAGTTGCTCGGCGAAGCCGCTCTGGCTGGCGAAGCCGACCAGCCAGCCCTCGCCCGAATCATCCCCCTTGAGCCCCCCGCGCGCCGCCAGGGCCGCGCGCTTCTTGCGACGGCGATCCAGATACAGCAGCCAGCCGGTGACAAAGAACAACGGCATGGCGCCAGTGGCCAGCATCATCAGGATGCGCCCCGGCATGCCGAAGTATTCGCCGACATGCAGCGCGTAGACGCTGGTCAGCAACTGCGCCTTGAAGCTCTTCTCGGCGTAGCGCTCATGACGGCTGACTTCGCCGCTCTTCGGATCGATCTGGAACTGGTTGAACGCGCGTACATGGTCGGCGTCGTCGAGCATGTAGAAGACTGTCGCCGGCTGCCCGGCCACGGGCGGCAGACGCAAGTTCCAGGCAATCAGCTTGGGCCCGGCAGCCTGCTGGATGCCTTGCCATACGGCGTCGTAGTCGACCTCCGGCGCTGAACCGCTGGGTGCCTGGCGGCCACCCTGCCCACGTCCTTCCCCGCGTTGCTCGGGTGGTGTGTCGGACAGCAGGCGCGTCAGGCCTTCGCGGTACCAGTCGTACGACCAATACAAGCCGGTGAGCCCAGCGCAGAGATAGAACAGCAACGCCCAGGTGCCGGCGACGGCATGCAGATCCCAATTGAAGCTGCGGCCCTTCTTCTTCCAGTCCAGGGTCAACCAGGTGCGCCAGCTCAATGCCTTGCGCGGCCAGCGCAGGTAGATCCCTGACAGGCAGAAGAACAGCAGCGCCACGGTACTGGCAGCTGTGATCTGCTTGCCGACCTCGCCCATGGACAGGAAGCGGTGCAACATCAGCATCAGGTGGAAGAAGTCCTGGCCAATGGGTTCGGCCAGAACTTCACCGGTGTAGGGATCGAACACGATGCGCGGCCCGCGCCGCTCCCCCGGTGGAGGGGCGAGAAAGGCCATGCCCGGCCCATCATGCCGGCCATCGACCCACAGCCCGGTAACGCGATCAGCCGTCGCAGCTTCGATTCGCGAGGCCAGTTCGCCCGGCGTCAGGTACCCCTGTGCGCTGGGCTGGATCTGCCAGCGTTCGGCGTTCAGCGCACGGGTTATCTCGCCCTCGAAGCTATAAAGGGCGCCAGTGATACCCATGACGGCCAGCACCAGCCCGGCGCTGATGCCAAAGAACCAGTGCAACTGGAAGATGATTTTCTTGAACACGACGGAGCCACCCTTACCCTGACCCTCTGCGACGGGCGGCTACTCTATATGGGAATAATTTTCATAACCATTCATTTACGCGTTTTTTACGCATCCGCCAATCACCTGAGGGCCAACCTCAAGCACACCCCACGACGCCCCCAAAGCCGATCAGCGCCCCTCGGCCAGAGTATGCAGTTATCGGTATAATCGGCAGTTTTCCGGGCACCACGGTGCCCTCAACGATTCAGTCCAGGCACGCATTCATGACCACCCAGGCCGCCGAAGTCGCCAAGCGCCGTACCTTCGCCATCATTTCCCACCCCGACGCCGGTAAGACCACCATCACCGAAAAGCTGCTGCTGATGGGCAAGGCCATCGAAGTCGCCGGTACGGTGAAATCGCGGAAATCCGACCGCCATGCCACCTCCGACTGGATGGAGATGGAGAAACAGCGCGGCATCTCCATCACCACCTCGGTGATGCAGTTCCCCTATCGCGAGCACATGATCAACCTGCTCGACACCCCCGGCCACGAAGACTTCTCCGAAGACACCTACCGCACCCTGACCGCGGTGGACAGTGCGCTGATGGTGCTCGACGGCGGTAAGGGCGTCGAGCCACGCACCATCGCCCTGATGGACGTCTGCCGCCTGCGTGATACGCCCATCGTCAGCTTCATCAACAAGCTCGACCGCGACATCCGCGACCCCATCGAGCTGCTCGACGAGATCGAGGCAGTGCTCAACATCAAGGCCGCACCGATCACCTGGCCAATCGGTTGCTACCGCGACTTCAAGGGCGTGTACCACCTGTCGCAGGACAAGATCATCGTCTACACGCCGGGTCACGGCCACGAGCGCACCGAAGCCAAGATCATCGACAAGCTCGACTCGAGTGAGGCCCGCGCACACCTGGGCGACCTCTACGACAACTTCGTCGACCAGCTCGAACTGGTGCAGGGCGCCTGCCACGAGTTCGACGCCGAGGCCTTCCTCAAGGGCGAGATGACTCCGGTGTTCTTCGGCACTGCGCTGGGCAACTTCGGCGTCGATCAGGTGCTCGACGCTGTGGTCGACTGGGCGCCACGTCCGCTGCCGCGCGCCGCACACGAGCGCAACGTCGAGCCGACCGAGGAGAAGTTCTCCGGCTTCGTGTTCAAGATCCAGGCGAACATGGATCCCAAGCACCGCGACCGTATCGCCTTCATGCGCATCTGCTCCGGGCGCTACGAGAAAGGCATGAAGATGCGCCATGTGCGCATCAAGAAGGATCTGAAGATCGCCGACGCGCTGACCTTCTTCTCCAGCGAGCGCGAGCACCTGGACGAAGCCTTCGCCGGTGACATCATCGGCCTGCACAACCACGGCACCATCCAGATCGGCGACACCTTCACCGAAGGTGAAGTACTGGGCTTCACCGGTATCCCGCACTTCGCGCCGGAGCTGTTCCGCCGCGTACGCCTGAAAGACCCGCTGAAATCCAAGCAACTGCGCCAGGGCCTGCAGGAGCTGGCCGAAGAAGGCGCGACCCAGGTGTTCTTCCCCGAGCGCAACAATGACATCATTCTCGGCGCGGTCGGCGTGCTGCAGTTCGATGTGGTCGCCAGCCGCCTGAAGGAGGAATACAAGGTGGAATGCGCCTACGAGGCGATCAACGTCTGGTCGGCGCGCTGGATCGAATGCAGCGACGAGAAGAAGCTCAAGGAGTTCAAGGACAAGGCCTACGAGAACCTCGCCGTTGACGGCGGTGGCCACCTCACCTACTTGGCCCCCACCCGCGTCAACCTCAGCCTGATGGAAGAACGCTGGCCGGATATCAAATTCCGCGCTACCCGCGAACACCATTGATGCAGTAACGCCCCGGCCAACCCGGGGCGGTCAAGCTGTTGTAGGGTGCGCCGTGCGCACCAGCAGGCAGCCCTTACACCACGGCCTCGCCCCCATTCCAATGTGCGGTGCGCGCAGCGCACCCTACCCGGCACGCAGTAACGCGCGCACCTTGGCGGCCGAGAGTTTCTGCAGGCCGCATAGGTACTCATGGCCAGCGCGGATAGCGTGGCGTTCGAGCAGCAGGCGTTGCAGGTGCAGAGTCAGGTTGGCAGCCATCTCGGCATCGGCCAGGGCGCGGTGAGCGCGACCGGTATCCGGTAGGCCGGCCCAGGCATTGAGGTTGCCCAGCTTGTGGCTTGGCGCCTCTGGCAACAGACGGCGCGACAGCAGCAGCGAACAGGCGAACGGCTGTGAACGACGACGGCGAATGCGCGCCAGTTCGGCATCCCAGAATTTCTGATCGAACGCAGCGTTGTGCGCCAGCATTGGGCGCTCGCCGATGAAGTCAGCCACCTCGCTCATCACCTGATCCGACGGCGGCGCACTGCGCAGCATGGCGTTACTGATACCGGTGAGCTGCTCGATGAAAGGCGGCACCCAGGCGCCGCTGTTCATCAGGCTCTGGTAACGGTCGACGATGCGACCGTCCTCGATGATCGCCACGCCAATCTCGGTGGCGCGGGCCTGATCCGGCGAGACGCCGGTGGTTTCGAAGTCGATGACGGCGATGGATTCCACTCATACCTCTGTGATGGTCAGGCGACGATGGGTAGAAACAGTCTGGCAGCACCGAGCATGGCTGCACAGGCGTCACGCTATATCGTTCGCCCATTACAGGTCGCCAGACTCTAGCATCCTGACCAGACGGCCAGCAGGTCGGCGGACTCCATCACCAACCCCAGATGCAGCGAAACCATGCTGAAGGCAGCGGCTTCCAGATGCTCGTCGGTGCCCCGTACCAGATCACGCAAGACGATCACCCGATAGTTCAGATTGGCGGCCTCGAAGGCGCTGTTGAGCACGCAGCAATCGGCAAAGCCCCCATTGAACACCAGAGTCTCGATGCGCTGGTTGCGCAGCAGGAAATCCAGATCGGTGGGGTAGAAGGCCGACAACCGGCGCTTGTTCGAAACCATCAGGTCACCGGGCTCTACCTGCGTCAGCCACTCGGTCCAGCGTGAGCCTTCCAGGGCGTGCTCGGCATGGTTGGGAATTTCACCGATATGCAGGGCGAAGGTGCGCCGCCAGGCGGAGGGAATGCCGCCGAGATCATCCGAACCATCGGCGCGCAGCACCGAGCGTACATGCACGATACGCACTCCAAGGGCCCGCGCCTGTGCGTGGAAGGCGTCTACCGGCGCCACCAGCTCGCGCGCGCGAGGGGCCGGGCACGGACAGTCTGGGGAGTCGTCGAGGTGGCCGCGATGCAGGTCGATGGAAATGACGGCCGTGCGGCTGGGGTCGAGATAATCGGCAAACTCGACAGCCTCGATGTCGCGAGGGCGCTCATACACGAATGTACGCATCACGGTCTCCTGAGCAGGGTCAGCGGCGCTCTTCCCGCACATAGGGCTCGCCAAGCGCACCAGGCTGGTCGCCCTGGCCTCGGCCGGAAAGGGCCACCCAGATCATCACGCCCAGGGTCACGGCATAGGGCGTCATCAACACGAAATATTGCGGCAGGCGCACCCCAGTGGCCGCCAGTTGCGGGATCAGCGCCTCGATGCAGCCGAACAGTACCGCGCCCACCAGCGCCTTCCATGGCGACCAGCGGGCGAAGATCACCAGCGCCACGGCAATCCAGCCGCGCCCGCCGCTCATGTCGGCGATCCACATCTTGGTGCTCAGCACGGCGATATAGCCGCCGGCCAGGCCAACCAGCGAAGCACCGGCCATGATCGCCAGAAAGCGATAGGTCATCACCGAAATCCCGGCAGCATCGGCGGCCTGCGGATTTTCGCCCACCGCACGCAGACGCATGCCGCTGGTGCTGCGATTGAGGTACCAGACCACGGCGAAGAACAGCGGCAGGGTCAGGTACACCATCAGGTTCTGCTGAAACAGCTTGCCGACCAGCGGCAGCTCCGACAGCGGCCAGATCGCCAGTGGCGGCAGCCCCTGCACCGGGCGGTTTGTCCACTCCAGCAAGGTGCCCAGCAGGCTGGTAAGGCCCAGGCAAAAGAACACCAGGGTCAGCCCGGCAATCACCTGATTGATGCGCAGGATGATTACCATCACCGCGAACAGCACGGAGACCAGCGCCGCCGCGACCATCGCCGCCAGCAGCGATAACCCCGGCAAACCGAAATGCAGTTGCATGCCGATGGCCGCCAGCGCGCCGGCCAGCATCAGCCCTTCGGCACCAAGAGCCAGCACCCCGGCGCGTTCGGTAAGAATCAGGCCCAGCGCCGCCAGGGCGTAGGGCACGGCGAAGTCCGGCATATTGCCGAGCCAGTTGAGGATCAAGTCCATCAGCTCTCCCTCCCCTGCGTGCGGCGCAGGCGATGGCGAATGAAGAAATCAGAACCCGCCACGCAGATCACGATCAGCGCCTGGATCAGTTGCACCATGGAAAACGGGATCTGATAGAACACCTGCAGGTTGCGCCCGGCAACGAACAGCGTGGCCACCAGCAGCGCCACCACCACGGCCGCCAGCGGGTTGTTGCGCGCGAGAAAGGCGATGAGGATGCCGGAGAAGCCGTAGCCCTGGTAGAACGCCTGGGTCAGCCGGCCTTCCTGCCCGGCGGCGACGACGAAGCCGGCCAGCCCGGCCATCGCCCCGGAGAACAGCACGGTGCCGATGATCACCTTGGCCACCGGCACACCATTGGCCTCGGCCACCTTCGGCGTGGCATCGACGAAGCGCAGGTACAGCCCGGCGCGGCAGACACTGACGAACCACCAGGCCAGCAGCGCCACCACGATGGCCATCGGGATGGCGAAGCTGTAGCCGTCGAGGAACTCCGGCAGGCGCTCGAACGGGCGGTACTGCGGCGAATAGGGGAAGGCATCGCGTGGGTCTTTCCAGCTGCCGTAGACCAGATGCAGGAGAAAGTTCGCCGCGATGTAGTTGAGCATCAGCGTGGAGATGATCTCGTTGACCTTGAGGTTGAGCTTGAGCAGCACCGGCGCCAGCGCCCAGGCCAGGCCACCGAGGGCGGCGGCGATCATCATCAGCGGCAGACGCGTACTTTCCGGGCCAATCTCGAACAGCGAGATGGCCGTGGCGGCAATCGCGCCCCAGATCATCTGGCCTTCCAGGCCAAGGTTCCAGAAGCGCGCACGGAAGGCCAGGCAACCGGCCAGAGCGACCATGACGATGGGCGCGGCCTGGAACAGCACGGCCTTGAGGCTGGCGACATCGAACAGGGTGAGCACGACGAACTCGTTGAACAACTCGCCACCCGGCACGCCGGCGGCGATGAGGATCGCCGTCGACAGACCCAACCCCAGCAGCAGAGCCAGCGCCAGGATCAGCGCCTGCCAGTGCCAGGCCATCTGCTGGCGCACTTCAACGGTATAGCGGCGGCTGGCCAGGGGCTGGCGCCGGTTCCTGACCGCCGGTTTTGCCGTCACCTCGGTGGTGACGCTGGAAATATCAGGCATGGTTCACCATCGCTTTGCCTATGGCCTGGCGATCCGCCGGGCAGTCGAATTCAGCCACGATGCGCCCGCCGCTCATCACGCCGATGCGATCGGCCAGACTCATCACTTCATCCAGGTCTTCACTGATCAGCAGCACCGCCGCGCCGGCATCGCGCGCCGCCAGCAGGCGTTGATGCACGGCGGCACCGGCACGCACGTCGAGGCCACGATTCGGGCTGTGCGCCAGCACCACCTGCGGCTCGCGGGAGAATTCGCGGGCGATCACCAGTTTCTGCGCATTGCCGCCGGAAAGCAGCGCCGCCTTCTGCCTTAGATTGCGTACGCCCTGCACGTCGAACTGTTCGATGGCTCTGGCCGCATCCTCCCGCGCCACGCCCTCGCACATGCGCCAGAAGGAGCCGTAGCGGCCACCCTGCACCTGGCCGATGGCGAAGTTGTCGGCAATCGACAGATCCGCCGCCAGCGCCAGGCCGTAGCGATCCGCCGGAATGGCCGCGATGCGCAAGGCACGGCGCTGGCCCGGCGTGGCCTTGCGCAGGTCGCCGAATCCCTGCAGATGAATCTCGCCCTCGCAGGGCTCGGGCATGCCCATGAGAATACTGGCCAGCTCGCTCTGGCCATTGCCGCCGACACCGGCAATGCCGTAGATCTCGCCGGCACGCAGGCTCAGGTCGATGCCATCGAGCACGCGCCGACCGCCGATATCCGGCGAACGCAGGTTACGGATACCGATACGCTCCTCGCCAGCGCCGGCCGAACGCTGGGCATCGAGCACAGGCAGCGACTCGCCGACGGTCAGCCGGATCAGTTCTTCCACGGCCACTTCGGACGGCTGCAGCGTCTGCAGGGTGCGCCCGCCGCGCATCACCGTGACGCGGTCGGCGAAGCGTTTGACGTCCGCCATGCGGTGGGTCACCAGCACCACCGCCGCCCCCTGGCGCGCCAGCCCCTGCACCATGCTCAGCAGACGCTCGCCTTCCTGATCGGTGAGTACGGCGGTGGGCTCGTCGAGAATCAGGATGCTGGCACCGGCCAGCAGCACCTTGAGAATCTCGACGCGCTGCTGTTCGGCGATCGACAGATCCTCGACCTTGCGTTGCGGGTCGATGGAGAAACCGATTTCGGCGGCCTTGTCCTGGATGCGTGCGGAAATCTCGCGCAGGCGCTGACGATGGCTGCCCTCGCCCGGCGGCAAGCCGAGCAGGATGTTCTCCGCCACACTGAATGGCCGCACCAGCTTGAAGTGCTGGTGAACCATGCCGATGCGATGGCGCGCGGCATCGGCCGGCCCCTTGAGGCGCACAGGATTGTCGTCGATGAACAGTTCGCCGACTTCCGGCGCATAGAGTCCGGCGGCGACGTTCATCAGGGTCGATTTGCCGGCACCGTTTTCACCGAGCAGCGCGTGCACCTCACCCCATTTCAGAGTGAGGTCAGCATCGCTCAGTGCCTTGAAACCATCGAACGTCTTGCTGACACCGATGAGCTGGAGTGCATTCACCAGAGTGCTCCCACGAACAGCGAATGGGTGGAAAAAGCCGGCGTAATCATGATGCGGCTCACTTGGAACATTCACGATCAGCCCCTCTCCCATTTATGGGAGAGGGGCTGGGGGAGAGGGCCGAAGAATCCGCGAAGCGCTGGCTCTCCCCCTCTCCCGAACCCTCTCCCCGGCGGGGCGAGGGGACTGATCGCGTCCGAGCGCGTCTTGTGTGAACAGCATTACGGCTTAACGCCGGCCACATTGATCACTTCTGGGTGATGACGCCGTCGACGTACCAGTCCATCTGCCACAGATCCTGATCCGACAGCACCTCGCCAGCGGCGATGCGCTCCTTGCCTTCACGATCCTTCAGCGGCCCGGCGTAGACGTGCTTGCCGTCGAGAATGGCCTGGCGCTCGGCTTCGATCCTGGCCTTGGCTTCGGCCGGCAGTTCGACCGACCGAAGTCGATGTCGCCACCGCCCTCGGACATGCTCATGAAGGCGCCATAGGGATTGGGTTTCCAGCCACCGGCGATGATCTTCTTCACCTCCGGCACGAGGAAGCGATCCCATGTCCAGGAGGCCGAGCAGAGCGTCGCCTTCGGCGCGAACTGCGACAGGTCGCGGTGGTGACCGGTGGCGTACACGCCGCGCTCCTGGGCCACGATCTGCGGCGTCGGCGTGTCGACGTGCTGGCCGATCACCTCGGCGCCCTGATCGATCAGCGCCATGGCAGCGGCGCGCTCCTTGACCGGGTCGTTCCAGGCACCGGTGTAGATCACCGTGGTGGTGGCGTTCGGGTTCATCTGCCGGGCGCCCATCTGGTAGGCGTTGACCGTCCAGTTCACCACGCCGAACGGGTTGGCGGCGACGAAACCGAGCTTGCCGCTCTTGGACATGGCGCCAGCGGCCATACCGCACAGGTAGTGGGTTTCGTAGCTGCGGCCGTAGAACGACTCCAGGTTGTGCCCGTTGGTGGTACCGGAACCGTTGAGGAAGGCCACGTCCGGGTACTTCTCGGCCAGCTCTTTGAAGCTGTCGGAGTAGCCGAAGGCGGTGCCGATGACGATGTTCGCGCCACGGGCGATGAAGCGTTCCACCGCCGGCTTGATCGCCGAGGCGCTTTCCGGCACCTCTTCGACGAACTGGATCTTCTGCCCCAGCTCGCTCTCCATCTGGGTTCTGGCCGTCTCGAAGGCCTGCGTCCAGCCACCGTCGTTACGCGGGCCGAACAGGATCATGGCGATCTTCGGATCGCCCTTGAGGGTGAAGCCCTCTTCAGCCAGTGCAGCACCCGCGCAACTGAACATCAGGGCGGCACAGGCAGTCTTGCGAATCCATCCTTTAAGCATGGTGCGTCTCTCCGTTCAGAGCATGTAGTTGATGCGAAACACGTTGCCCTCGGGATCGAGGAGCACCGCCTGGTACCAGTTGTAATAGGTGAGATAGGGCGCCTTGATCAGCGTCGCGCCGGCCTCGACGGCGTGCGGCACCAGGCGATCGACATCGGCCTGGCTGTCGACGTCGATGTTGAGCAGGAACTTCACTCCGCGGGTGTCGGCGTAATCGGCCAGGTGCAGCAGTTCGTAGGCATCCAGCGCGTTGAAGCCCAGGCTCGACTTGCCGGTGTCCAGGCCACGAAAGATCGGCGAACGGATCGCCTCGATCTCGGCGAAGCCGAACACCTGCTGATAGAACCCCGAGAGCGCGACGACATCACGGGCGAACACGTTGACGTAGGAAAGCGTGCTCACGCGGCATCCTCCGTCACGCCCTTGCCGAAGGTGGTCTGCTTGACGAACTTCGAGCGCAGGTGGTCGCCGGAGCTGATCGGCGCGTGCCGCGCGGTCTCGCCCTCTCCCAGGCAACTGGGCAGGCACTCGACCATGGCGTCGTAGTTGGGCTGGTGGAAGAACACCAGCGACTGCCGGCGCGCGTTGCTCGGCGCCTCCAGCTCAGGGACGATCACCCGGTGCACGGTGGAGATCCAGCGGTCGTTCGTCCACTGCATCATCAGGTCGCCGATGTTCACCGCGAAGCCGTCCTCCACGAAAGGTACATCGACCCACTCGCCCGCCTTGTTGCGCGCCTGCAGGCCCGGCGAATCGGGTTTGACGATGGTCATGCTGCCGTAGTCGCTATGCGGGCTGGCGCGGTACTGGCCGTGCTCCGCCGGCTGGGTCAGCGCTGGGTAGCTGAGCACGCGGAACATGCTGATATGGCGGTCGACCTTGTCGTCGAAATAGTGCTCCGGCAGTTCCAGAGCGAGGGCGAAGATGCGCATCATGTGCAGCGTCAGTTCGCTCATGGCGGTGAAATACTGCTCGTAGGCCTGACGGAATTCGTCCATGCCTGCGGGCCAGACATTCGGGGCGAAATGCGGGCCGGCATCAGCACCGGTGAAGTACGGGGTATCCGGCACATTGCTCGGGCCAACCGAGAACGACTCCTTGAGATCGCCTGGCGCCGCCTCGCCGGTGCTGTAGGCCAGACTCTCCTCGGCCACGGCGGAAAAGCCGCGCACCTGATCCGGGCGAGGCCGGTCTACCTTGCGTTTGGCCTCCAGCGGCAGGGCGAAGAAAGCCTCGGACAAGCGCGTGACCCGCTCGATCAACTCACTGGGAATCTGATGGTTCTTGATGATCAGAAAACCAATATCGCGACAGGCCTCGTCCACCGCCCTGGCAACGGCCTGCTTCCCTTCCTGGGTGCCCTGAAAATACGGTTCGAGATCGATGATTGGCACATAAGACAGCGTCATTTCCTTCTCCATTACTTGAGTGGAAAGCTCTTATTGGCAGCTGTTTATGCGGAACTCAAACAAGTTCCACGCAAGGTTTTCGGGTGTTTTCTAATAGTTTTTGCTGGCAGTTGCAGAGCAACCGTCGTGCCAGTTTTTGACCAAATGGACAAATATTAAAAACACAATAATTTCAGTAATTTGCAATTAATTACGTAGCGATCTTCAAGCCTGTTCACGCACCGTACTGGGGCTCGTTCGCACCAAAGCAAAACCGTTTTTCATGGCCAACGGGTCTCCGGAAAAACGCCGACGGAAATCGCCGTGAAGGCCATCGAAACCCGCGTATCGCTATGCTCAACCCAGGTTGTGATAAGCCCGGCGGAAGTACACCAGGCCGCTCTCGGCATCGCCGTTGCGGATGGCGATCACCTCGCAATAGAGCACGTCGTGCGTGCCGACCAGACTGACATCGCGCACCCGGCAATCGAATGACACCAGCGCATCGTCGAGCATGGGCGAGCCACTCAGACCAACGCTCCAGGCGGCCGCGGCGAAACGCTCGACCATCGGCGTCTTGCCGCCGAACAGGTTGGACAGGCCGTCCTGCCCGGCGGCCAGCACGTTCACGCAGAGTACGCGGTTGCGCTCGAAGGCCTGGTACACCGAGGCACCACGGTTGAGGCAAACCAGCAGGGTCGGCGGCTCATCGGTAACGCTGCACACCGCCGAGGCGGTGAAGCCGGCGCGCCCGGCCGGGCCGTCGGTGGTGATCACATTGACCGCTGCGCCGAGGCGCGACATGGCATCGCGGTAGTCCTGCTTGAGCACGGTCTGGCAGGCCAGAGCAGTCGGATCGAACGAAGAAGATGAAGTCAGCATCATGGTGTCCCCCCTCGGCTGTTCAGCTCAGTTGGCAGGCATCGTCGAAAGTCAGGCGAGGCAGCCGTTCGTAGAGTTTTTCCGGGTTGCCGTGGCCGAGGTTGATCAGCAGATTGCTGGTCCAGGTGGTGCCGGCGAAGAAGGCTTCGTCGAGCTTCTTCGCATCGAAGCCGGACATCGCCCCACTGTCGATATCCATCGCCCGCGCGGCCATGATCAAGTAGGCCGCCTGCATCGAGCTGTTGCGCAACGCGGTCTGCTCGGCGAAGGCCGGACTCGAGGTGAACCAGCTGCGCGCATCGGCATGCGGGAACAATTCGGGCAGTTTCTCGTAGAAGGCCTTGTCGTAGGCGACGATCACCGTCACCGGCGCGCTCATGGTCTTCTCCAGGTTGCCGGACGACAGACAGGGCTTGAGCTTTTCCTTGCCCTCGGGTGTACGCACGAAGACGAAGCGTGCCGGCGAGCAGTTGGCCGAAGTCGGCCCCATGCGCAGCAGGTCGTAGAGCTGGCGCAGCTCGTCATCGCTGACCGGCTTGTCGAACCAGCTGTTGTGGGTGCGGGCATCGATGAACAGTTGGTCGAATGCGGATGGATCGAGAATCATCGGTTTCCTCCAAAACGGATCAGTGCGCAGGCGCCAGCAGAAAGGCCAGCAGCTCCACGTCGAAGGTCGTCTGTTCGGTGATGTTGAAGGCATGAGCGCCGCAGTCGTGCAGGCTCAACCGTGCGTTCGGCAGGCCCTGCGCCAGCTGGCGCGATTGCGTCCAGGGCACCAGCACGTCGTCGCGACTGGCGATGACCAGGGTTTCGGCGCTTATGCGCGACAGCGCCTCACTGCAGTCGAATGCGCGCAGCGCCGCGATGCGCCGCAACGTGTTGGCCTCACCCGGAAAGTGAGCCAGGGCATGTTCGACTTCGCCGCGCACGCGCGCCTCGTTCTCCACCAGCCACACCGGCGGAAACAGGAAGATCGGCTGCGCGGCGACATAGGCGGCCGGGCCACTGCACTTGAGCAGTTCGATGCGGGCATCGAAGCAGCGTGCGCTGTGCGAGTTCGGCGCAGCCCAGGCGTTGATCGGCACCAGCCGGCGAATCAGCGCCGGGCGTTGCAGCGCCACTTCGAGGCCGACCAGACCGCCGAGCGCATGACCGACGAAGTCGCAACGCTCGATGCCCAGTTCGTCCACCAGCGCCAGCACGTCCGCGGCCATATCGGCAATGCGATAGCCCTCGGGCAGCTCGGCCGGACTACGCCCGGTACCGCGTTGATCATAGGTGACAACGCGAAAATGCTCGCTCAGCGCCGGCAGGTTGGGCGCCCAGTAGGCCCCCGAACCGCCAAGGCCGGACGACAGGACGACGGTTGGCGCGTCAGCATCCTGACGACCATGGATGTCGTAATGCATGGTGATCTCCAACGGGCACGCAGGCGCAAAGCGCGGACGCCATGACACGCCACGCGCGGGCTGCGCGCCCCTGCGCTTCAGCCGACGTGGGCGATGGTGGCGATCTCGATCAGCGCGTCCGGTTTCACCAGGCCGCACTGGATGCAGTAGCGGGCCGGCTTCTCGCCGGGGAAGTACTCGGCGTAGACGGCATTGATCGCAGCGTAGTTGGCCCAGTCGGTGATCATGATCATGTTGAAGGTCACGTCATCCATGGTGCCGCCGGCTTCCTCGACGACCCCCTTGATGATCTCCAGCACATGGCGTGCCTGTGCGGCGGCGTCGCCGACATGCACCACGTTGTTGTCCTTGTCGAACGGCAGGGTGCCGGAGACATAGAGCACGCCATCGGCCAGTGAGCCGGGGACGAAAGGCGCGAGCGGTTTACCGGTTCCAGCAGGAATTACGGATTGTTTGGGCATGGCAAGGCTTCCTTTTTTCTAATTGGGGTCAGGCGGCGTGCAGGGCACTGCAGAAGGCGTCCACCGAGGACACCCAGCCGAAGAAGGTTTCAATGTTGAACAGCGCGGCATCGTGAGCCGAACGCGGCCCGGCCTGGTGGCAGGCGTCTTCCAGCACAACGCCGAAGTATTCGAGGAAGAAGCCATCACGCAGCGTGGACTCCACGCAGACGTTGGTGGCGATACCGGTGAACACCAGGTTGCGGATGCCACGGGCACGCAGGGTGCTGTCCAGCGGTGTGTTGAAGAAGCCGCTGTAGCGCGACTTGGGCATGACGATATCGCCTGGCTCGGGTTTGAGCTGATCGACCAGGTCGTAGTCCCAGGTGCCCTTGGCCAACAGCGTGCCTTGCAGCTGCGGATTGCGGCGCATGGTCTTCAGCGCGTTGGACTTGTGCCAGTTCGGCGAGCCCGGCCCGCCTGCCTCGACGTAGTCCTTGTCCCAACCGTTCTGGAAGAAGATCACCAGAATGCCGGCAGCACGCGCCGCATCGATGGCGACCTTGATCCGCTCGATCACCGGCCCGGTGGTGCTGACATCAAAGCCAGCCTTGTCCAGGTAGCCGCCGATGGTGGAATAGGCGTTCTGCATATCCACCACGATCAGCGCCGTCTCGCTCGGGCTCAGTTGCAGCGGCTCAGGGCGCGCCGGCAGGGTCACCGGCGCGCTCGCGCCGGCCGGCAGGGCGTAACCTGCCACGGTGTTTTCACTCATCAGGCACTCTCCTTCACGGCATCGATGTGGCGACGACTCTTCATCAGCGGCTGGATGCGCTTGCCGAACTGCTCGATGCCCTCGATGAAGTCATCGAAGGTCAGCATCGCGCCTTCGGTGCCCGGTACCTCGGCCACTTCGTCGAGCATCCGCGCGACCTGTTCATAGGAGCCCACCAGGGTGCCCATGTTGATGTTCACCGCCGAGGTCGGGTCGGACATCTGCCGCACGTTGGTATCGCTGCCCGAGCGGGTGTCGACGGCGGCCTGGTCGCCCAGCCACTTCAACGCCTCGATGTCGGCACCAGCCTTGTAGTGTTCCCACTTGGCCCGCGCCGCCTCTTCGGTCTCGTCGGCGATGACCATGAACAGCACGCAGGAGGTGACGTTGCGTCCGGTCTTCTCGGTGGCCGCCAACAGGCGCTCGGTCGCCGGGGCGAAGGCCTTCGGCGTATTCACGCCCTTGCCGAAGCAGAAGTTGTAGTCGGCGTACTGCGCCGAGAAGGCCATGCCGGCATCGGAGGAACCGGCGCAGATGATCTTCATGTCGGCCTGCGGAATCGGGCTGACGCGGCAGTCTTCCATCTGGAAGTACTCGCCCTTCAGGTCGCTGTGCCCGGTAGCCCAGAGGTCGCGCAGCACTTGGGCGTATTCGCCGAGGTACGCGTAGCGGGTGGAGAAGAACTCGTCGCCCGGCCACATGCCCATCTGCGAATACTCGGGGCGCTGCCAGCCGGTCACCAGGTTCACGCCGAAGCGGCCACCCGAGATGGAGTCGATGGTCGAGGCCATGCGCGCGACGATGGCTGGCGGCAGAGTCAGGGTCGCCGCGGTGGCGAACAGCTGGATACGGCTGGTGACGGCAGCCAAGCCGGCCATCAGGGTGAAGGATTCCAGGTTGTGTTCCCAGAACTCGGTTTTACCGCCGAAGCCACGCAACTTGATCATCGACAGGGCGAAGTCGAAACCGTAGTGCTCGGCACGCTGGACGATGCGCTTGTTCAGCTCGAAGGTTGGCATGTACTGCGGCGCGTTCTCCGAGATCAGCCAGCCGTTGTTGCCGATGGGAATGAAGATGCCAATATTCATTTTGACTCCATTTTCTACGCAATTCGCAAAAAATGACGGCACATTGCCGACACGTTCATCTACAGGTCACTGAAGCGTGTTGAGCATGGAGCGTGCCAGAATTGCAAATTGCTTAGGAATCAGGTGCTTGCGAGAAAGCCTCGAATTAAAGCAGACCAAATGGTCTAACTTAGAGCACTCAGTTTGTGCAGCCATGCACGACAACGAGGCAAGAATGGGTCGCGCCCCCTGCTCGCTGGCAGCTTGCTCTGGCTCCCGTTAAGGTGACGGCTTGCGCCCGAACGAGAAGTGCCCATGAGCGAATCCGCGCCCCACGCCAAAACGCCCCGCAGCCGAGTCAAAGCGAAGACCACCCGCGTACCCAGCGAGGCGACCCTGGCCCGTCGTGAACGGCAGATGGAAAGCAAGCGCGCGGCGATCAGCGAGGCGGCCATCGCCCTGTTCTCGCAGTTCGGCCTGCATGGCGTGAGCATCGATCAGATCGCCGCCCGCGCCGACGTTTCCAAGACCAACCTGCTGTACTACTTCCCCAGCAAGGAAGAGCTTTACCTGCATGTGCTCAGGCAGTTGCTGGTGATCTGGCTGGCACCGCTGCGAGCGTTGAGCGTGGAGATGGAACCGCTGGAGGCGATTCGCGAATACATCCGCCTGAAGCTGGAACTGTCCCGCGACCACCCTGCCGCCTCACGGCTGTTCTGCCTGGAAATCATCCAGGGCGCGCCGCTGCTGCGCGGCGAGCTGGAGCACGAACTGCGTGATCTGGTGATGGAAAAGCACGCGATGATCGCCCGCTGGGTCGAGGCCGGGCGCCTGGCACCGATCGACCCTTACCACCTGATTTTCTCGCTATGGGCAACCACCCAGCACTACGCCGACTTCCGCGTGCAGGTGGAGTCGATCACCGGCAGGACACTGGAAGACCCGGCTTTCTTCCAGCAAGTGCTGGAAAGCCTGCAGACCATGCTGCTGGATGGCATTCGACCGAGAACCTGACAGTCGATCAGCGCTGCCGCATACAGAGAATCGCCAGCAAGCTGGCTCCTGTAAAAGCAGTGCGCCCACCCTGTTCAGTGATTTCTCAGCAGCAGCTCGCCTTCGATGGGTACATAGACACTGGCGGCGCGGATCAGCGACTGCGCCGTCAGTCCTGGTACGCCGAAGGCAATGGCCTCGACACCCTGGCTGCGCACCCGCTCGAGCAGCAGGTCGAAGTCACCGTCGCCAGAGGCCAGTACGACCTCGTCGACCCGCGCGGCGGCATCGAGTACATCGATGGTGATGCCGACGTCCCAGTCGCCCTTGGCCGAGCCATCGCTACGCTGGATGTAGGGCTTGAGCTTCACGGTGAAGCCCAGCTTGCGCAGAATCTGCTGGAACTGCTGCTGCTTGGCGTCACCCCGATCGATAGCGTAGGCGTAGGCCTCGACGATCACGCCACGGCGGCTGACCTCGGCCCACAGCACGCTGTAGTCGAAGTGGCAGCCATAAACCTGGCGCACCGTGTAATAGAGGTTCTGCACATCGGCGAATACGGCGATCTTCTTCACCGGGAGTCCTCGTGGGCTTTGAGCGCGCCAGTATGCCAGAGCCAGTTGCCTGCGCGCTCACCGGGGCTGGCATGGTCGATCCGCAGCCCCTATCCTTGCCGCCATGACACCTCTAGAGCGCCTCTGCCAGCGCAATCTCGATCTGCTCCAAAGCCTGGACATCGCCTATCGCCTGGTCGAGCACGAGCCGGTACTGGACTACCCGACCGCACATGCCGTGCGCCAGCGCTTCGACCTGCGTGGCGTGGAGAGCAAGAGCCTGTTCCTGCGTATCGGCGAGCAACGTTACGCCATGCTGGTCAGCGTCGAAGGCGCCCGTGCCGACTGGGCGCGTCTCACGCAGCTGCTCGGCAGCCGCCCACGCATCGCCAGTGACGAAGAGCTGATCGAACTCACCGGCTGCGTACCGATGTGTGCCTGCCCGTTCGGCCATGACGCGCGGATCAGCCTGCTGATCGACCGCGCCGTGCTCGCCTGCGACTTCCTGCTCTACTCACCCGGCCCACCACAGTTGACGCTGGAGGTCGCGGGCGCTCATTTGCCACGCCTGCTCGCGGCCCTGCCCAACCCGCAGCTGGAGTACCCTTGAATCTTTCAATCACCCTGGCGGGCGGCCATCAGAGCCCACGCCTCGATACCTGGTAGCCTGCCGATGAGTCCTTTGTCCGTCCTGCGCGACGCCTGGTTTTTCTTCAGCCACAACCTGCCCGCCATCGCCCGCCTGTGCCTGCCGCTATTGCTGCTCGAAGCCATCTGCCAGGCATTGCTGGCGGCTCAGCTCGGCGAGGGCGCCAACCCGGCCTACGCCATATTGCTCGGTGTGCTGTTCTACCCCCTGTACGCCGCGCCGCTGATTCTCTTTCTGCATGCACGCAGCAACGGGCAGACGCCAGGCAACGGCCAGTTGTTCGCAGCCGGTCTGCAACTGTGGCCCACCTTCGCCCTGATGGTCGGCCTGAGCACGCTGGCGATCATGCTCGGGCTGTCGCTGCTGATCGTGCCAGGGATCTGGATCATGATTCGCCTGGCGTTCTCGGAATTGATCCTGGTGCTACAGCAGGAACCACCACTGCGCGCACTGCAGAGCAGCTTCGAACTGACCAAAGGGCGTTTCTGGCCGGTGTTCACCTGTTTGATCAACGTACTGCTGCCGCTCTGGCTGCTGGACTGGTGGACGCTGCCAAAACAGAGCGACACTCTGCTCTGGGTGCTGCATCAGGCCGGCAATGGTTTCATCCAGCTGTTTGCCATCGTGGTGCTGTTCCGCCTGTTCATGCTGCTTGCGCCACAAGCGGCGAACAATCGTGGTGACGACTGACAGGCCGTTGGAAACCAACTGCTAGGCTTGCCTCTTCGGCAAACGAGGAATGAGTGCAATGAGCGACTACAACCCGAGCATCCTGTCTCACGTATCCATCGGTACCAATCGTTTCGAGGAGGCCAGCGCCTTCTATGCCAAGGTCTTGGCAACGCTGGGCTGCAAGGAAATCATGCGCCACCCCGGCGCTGTGGCGTTCGGCCGCGAGTACCCGGAGTTCTGGGTACAAACCCCGATCAATGGCCAACCCGCGACCCAGGGCAATGGCAGCCATTTTGGCTTCGTCGCACCGGACAAGGCGTCGGTGCACGCCTTCCATCAGGCGGCTCTCGAATCTGGGGCGACCGACGAAGGCCAACCCGGCCCGCGCCTGGACTATGGCGAACCCTATTACGGCTGTTTCGTGCGTGATCTGGATGGCCACAAGGTCGAGGCCGCCTACTGGGATATGGCGCTGGCACAGACGCTGTACAGCGAACCACACGATCACTCGTAGCGCGTCATTACTGACCTGCCACCGCCGCTTGGTAGCGCAGGGCTGCGCGGGCAATCCAGCCCTCGCGCAGCAGATTCTCGATGGCAGCAGCCAACTGCGGCATGCGCGCCAGGCGCTTGCGCGAGAACCCGATATAGAGCTCGGTGCGGGCATCCGGCTGATAGGCGGCCTTGACGATGTGCCCCGCCAGTTCGGGATCGAGCAAGGCATAGTCGACCTGGCAATCGGTTCCCACCAGGGCATCGATACGGCCGCGCGCCAACATTTCCAGCAACTGGCTTTCGTTGCTCACGCCGACCTTGTCCAGTTGCTCATCGCCATCGAACGGCTGGAAGTAAACCGACTCCAGCACATAGCCGATGCGCAGCCCGCGCAATGTCGAGTAGTCATTCAAGCGCACCGCCACCGAAGGGCTGGCATAGAAACGTGGCGAGCACGCGTAATACGGCATGTCCAGGTAATGGATGTAACGCTCGCGGTCCGGCGTTTTCGCCAGGCCGGTCATCAAATCGGCCGTGCCCTGATCCAACGCCGCCAAACCACGCGCCCAGGGCGCACGCTGTACATCGAAATGGATGCCGGTACGACGCGACAACTCATTCAACAGATCGATATCCAGCCCGCGCAGCTGGTCGCCCTCGTCCGCCATGCGAAACGGCGGCCACAGATCCGTCATCACCTTCAGCGACTCGCCTTCGCCTGCCCGGCACAATGGCGCAAGCACCAGTAGGATCAACAGCCAGACACGCATCAGACTCTCCATAACCTCATGGTTTACCGAGCTACCACACGACAGGCACACCTTGCATTTCGCGTATTGCGGCATGGTACGTCAGCCCTTCCAGGCTGTCCCAAGCGCCGCGAACCTCTGGGAACTGGCGCTCAACATGCCTGGGCCGATGCGACGCACTGGGGTATCCTCGCCTCCTCCCAGCATAGTCGCCTGCGTCGCCATGTCTCTGCCCCGTCCGCTGCGCCTGTTCCTGTTCACCCTCGCGGTGCTGTTCGGCATTCTTCTCATCCTGCTCTACACGCTGACCTGGCGCCCGGCCGCGCGTGAGGACGCAGCGCTGAGCTGCAACGCCCAGACCGCCAAGCTGCAACCGGGCCAGGCCTTGAAGGTGATGACCTGGAACGTGCAGTACCTGGCAGGCAAGCGCTACGTGTTCTGGTACGACTTGCCTGGCGGCGATGGCCCGGACGAACGCCCCAGCCGCGAAGACCTGGCGACCACGCTCGATGAAGTGGTGCGCGTCCTGCGTGACGAGCAGCCCGACGTGGTACTGCTGCAGGAGCTGCATGACGGCGCCAGGGCCAGCGACTACCAGGATCAACTGGCGCTGCTGCAGGAACGCCTGGCCAACCTTTACCCCTGCGCCAGCCAGGCCTTCTACTGGAAAGCCGGTTTCGTGCCGCACCCACGCATTCTCGGCAGCGTTGGCATGAAGCTGGGCACCCTCAGCCGCTTCCAGATCGCCCGCGCCGAGCGGGTGCAGTTGCCGACTCCCGGCAGCGACCCGCTGAGCCGCCAGTTTCAGCTCAAACGCGCCTTGTTGATCAGTTACCTGCCGATTCGTGGCAGCGGCGAACTGGTCATGATCAATACCCACTTCGATGCTTTCGCCCAGGGCGATGACACCATGCAGCGCCAGGTGGCCATGACCGACGGCCTGCTGCAGCAATTGCAGAGCGCAGGAACGCCGTGGGTACTGGGCGGCGACCTCAACCTGCTGCCGCCAGGTCAGTTCCAGCACCTGCCCGAGGATCAGCGTGGCTGGTATGCCTCCGACAGCGAGCTGCAGGATCTGGCCCGGCGCTATCCGATGATTCCCAGCCTGCAGCAATCGAGCGGTGCGCGGCAGGCAGACTGGTACACCCACTACCCCAACGACCCAGCCGCCAAAGGCCCGGATCGCACCCTCGATTACCTGTTCTACAGCCCGCGCCTCACCCCGCTCGCCAGCCAGGTGCGCCAGCACGACACGCAGGGCATTTCCGACCACCTGCCGGTCATCGGCCGCTTCTTCCTGCCCAGCCACGAATAAGCGCAGACGAACTGGACAAGCCCGCCAGGACTTGTCCATGCTCGAAGGGCACGACCCAATAACGACAAGACGGCGAAGAGCCGCGATACCCGGATGCCAAGACGCTTCTGCCTGATACTCATCACCCTGCTATGGCTGCCCGTTGCTCACACGGCCGAGGCCAGGCAGCGCATTCATGTCGGCTATTACGAATTCCCACCCTATTCCTATACGGACGCCCAGGGCCAACCCAGCGGTTCTGGTCTGGAGCTGACGGCGCGCCTGCTGGAACAGGCCGGCTACCAGGTCGAGTTTCGCTCCTACCCCGGTGCCCGCCTGTACAGCGGCCTGCAGGATGGCAGCGTGCAGATATGGCCCGGCGCCCCCGGCAAGACTGAGCTGGCCGAGCACACCCTGGAAGGCCGCCACCTGCTGGGCGAAATCACCCTCAACCTGTACTTCCGCCCCGACACGCCACCACCGCGCCTGCCGGACGATCTGCACGGGCGTGGAGTGATCCTGATCACCGGTTACAGCTATTGGCAGGACGTCAATCAGTGGCTGGAAGACCCGGCCCGCCAGATCACCCGTCATCGCACCTCCAGCCACACCTCGGCACTGGAGATGCTGGAGCGTCGACGCGGTGACTACCTGCTGGACTATCAAGCACCTGTCGAACAGGCCAAACGAGCCTTGGCCATGGGCGATCTGCCGTTCGTCGAAGTGCAGCGCCTGCCACTGCGGCTGATCTTCTCCCGCCACGCCCCCAACGCCGAACGCCTGCGTGACGACCTGGATCGCGTCTATCAACAGCTCAAGGACGCCGGCGAGGATCTGAGGCTGTATTGACGACTCACTCCGGCCGTAACGCCGCCAACGCACGCTCCAGGCTGGCGTGTGACAACTCACCCAGGTGGCTGCCGACCTGACGCCCTTCGGCGTCGTAGAACAGCGTGGTAGGCAAGGCCCGCGAGCCGACCATCTGCCCCAGTTGCACCGAACCATCGAGCAGCAGGTTGTCCAACGCCAGGTTCTGCTTGGCCAGGAAGTCGGCTACCCGCTCCGCACTCTCGCCCTGATTGATGAACAGGAAGGTCACCCCCGCCTCACGCTGCTGAGCCTGCATCAGCACCGGCATCTCACGGCGGCACGGCGGACACCAGGTGGCCCAGAGGTTCACCACCAGTGGCTGGCCAGCGTAATCGCGCAGGTTCACCGTGCGGCCCTGGGCGTCCTGAACCTGCAGGTCGGGCAGCCGCGTACCCTGCTCCAACGCCTGCAGTAGCAAGCTACCGCCCAACCACAGCGCCAGACCGACGCTCATCGCAATGCCCAGGGGTCGACGCAGCGGTATCTGGCGCCAGATGTACCAGGCACCCAGCATCAATCCGGCGAGAACGCCTGGCCAGGCGATGAAGCCACCATCGCGTATATCCACCACCCGCCATGGCTCGTCACGGTAGTACTCGGCATACACCAGCACGAAGGCCAGGCGCGCCACCACCAACCCCACCAGCAGCAGGCGAAACAGCTGTGCTTCCGGATTGCAGCCATGTCGGCGGCCGATCAACCAGCCAACCAGTGTGGCCAGCAGCAGGCTGCCGAACAGCAGCACATGGGAAACGCCAAGAGCAAACGGGCCGATATTCAGCGTCAGCATGTGCGCACCGAGGCGCGTAAACGGAGAGAGAAGTATGCAGGTGAGGCGAAAGCCAGGTACGGAAGCATCGGAAGAGGAAACGTGCGGCAAACGAAGAGAAGATCCTAGTCGTTAGCCACACGCACACTCAAGCGAGTAGGAATAAGAGCACCTGCAACACCCGCTCATGCGAATTGCTGTGAGTGTCGCAGGGCAATCGATGGCAGATCAGGCAGTACCGGTCTGCACACTGGGTTTACGTTTGAACAATGGACGCAGGCCCAACAGCAGCACGAGTACCGTGAGCCCCAGCACGGTCGCACTGATCGGGCGGTCAATGAAGGTGCTGAAGTCACCGCGCGAAAGCAGCATGGCCCTTCTGAAATGCTCCTCCATCATCGGTCCCAGCACGAAGCCCAGCAGCATCGGCGCGGCCGGGAACCCGAGCACACGCATGCCGTAGCCGATCGCACCGAATATCACCACCAGGAGCACATCGAAGTAGCTGTTATTGACGCTGAATGTGCCAATGCAGATGAACATCAGAACCGCCGGGAACAGCAGCTTGTAGGGCACCATCAACAGGCGTACCCACAGCCCGATCAGCGGGACGTTGAGAATCACCAACAACACGTTGCCAATCCAGAAGCTCATCACCAGCCCCCAGAACAGCGACGGCTGCTCGGTCATCAGCTGCGGACCGGGAGCGATGCCATGGATCATCAGTGCGCCCAGCATCAAAGCCATGGTTGCACTGCCAGGGATGCCCAGAGCCAGCGTCGGAATGAACGAAGTCTGGTCTGCCGCATTGTTGGCCGACTCGGGTGCCATGATGCCCTCGATGGCCCCCTTGCCGAAGCGTTCGGGCTGCTTCGCCACGCGCCGCTCGACAGCATAGGCCATGAAGGCGGCAATCGAAGGGCCGGTTCCCGGCAGGGTGCCGAAGAAAGACCCGATGGAGGAGCCACGCACCATCGGCATCCAGGATCGCTTCACGTCGTCGCGCGTGGGCTTCATCGCCGACAGCTTGAGGGTACTGCGATCGACACGGCTGCCATCGACCTTGCCAATACTGGAAATGACCTCCGCGACACCGAACAACCCCATCGCCAACGCCACGAGGTTGATGCCGTCCGCCAGATCGAGGATGCCGAAATCGAAGCGCCGAGTCCCTGTGTAGATGTCACTGCCGACAGTCCCGAACAGAATACCGAAGGCGACCATGATCAAGCCCTTGATCACCGAACCACCGGAAATATTGGAGGCGGCGACCAGCCCGAGCAGCATCAGCGAGAAGTACTCGGCCGAGGAGAAATTCAGCGCGTAGGAGCTGATGGTGGAGGCGAAACTCATCAACAGGATGATGCCCACCGAGCCGCCACAGAACGACGCCACGGTCGTCATCAGCAAAGCAATGCCACCGCGCCCTTGCAGGGTCATCGGGTAGCCGTCCAGGCACGTCACCGCATTCGATGGAGAACCGGGCACATTCAGCAGGATGGAGGCCGTGTTGCCGCCATACGAGGTGCCGTACCAAATGCCAGCCAGCATGATCAATGCAGCGGTCGGCTCCAGGTGGAAGGTCATGGGGAACAACATGGAGATGGCCGCCAGCACACCGATACCCGGAATCACGCCGAGCAAGGTGCCGAGGAAGACCCCCAGAAAGCAGTAGAACAGGTTGTACAGCGAGAACGCTGTCTCGAGCCCCAGGAGTATGTTTTCGGAAAAAGACATCAGAAACCCCACCTGATGAAGACGAAGTTCATGCCCAGGCCAACCTGAAAGATCAGGTAGGACAGCAAGCAGAGCACGACACCCAGGATCGCCACCTGAAGGATGCGCACCTTGCTCTCGGCGAAGGAAGAAACGATCACCACACTCAGTACCGCCGGCACCAGACCGAGTGGTTTCACGCAAACGGCGAACAGCGTGACCGAGACCAGCACCATCACGGCGGCACGCCATTGCACTTCGATAGGTTTGACGACACCGGTTTTCAGGAGCGAAACGACGCAGAGCAACACCCCGAGAAAGG
>Ga0206116_1000261_pt1 | contig 71721 bp, 57 predicted proteins | sample 3A1Ametagenome_FD_178000 | JGI IMG/M metagenome (GOLD analysis project Ga0206116, IMG submission 178000) | Enriched microbial communities from leaf-cutter ant dump, University of Wisconsin, Madison, United States - 3A1A | ecosystem: Environmental > Terrestrial > Nest > Insects nest > Nest dump...
AGCGCTTCCAGCCGGGCGGCCCGCGCCTCCTTGGCGGCCTGTTCGCGGGCCTGCTCCGCCGCCAGACGGTCGGCGGTCAACATGCTGTCGCGGAAGACGGTGACGGTCGCCGCCATGCCGCCGATCTCGTCGGCCCGGCCAAGGCCGGGGATGGTCACGGCCATGTCGCGGTCGGCCAGACGGCGCATCGCCTCGGTCATTGCGTGGATTGGATCGCTGACCCGGCGCTTGGCGACGATCATGCCGGCAAGGGTCAGCAGCACGGCTGCCACCACCAACAGGCCGGCGATGACGGCATCCTGCGTCGCACGCGCGGCCTGTGCATCGGAACGGACGACCATGCGGTCCACGGCCGCCAGCGCGGCGTCGACGATGTAGCCCTGGCTGGCGGTGTCCTGCTGGCGCAGCGTGCCGATCTCGACCGGAGACCTGCGGCCTTCGGCGAGGGCGGCCAGCACCGCCTTGCGCTGATCGACCAGCGGGCCTTCGAAATTCACCTTGGCCTTTTCGACCGCCTCGCGGATCCGGTCGGGCGTATCGGGCCGGGAAGCCGCTTCCCTGACCAGGGCCCAGGCCTGACCGGTGCGGCCGATGGCCTCCGCCACCGCATGCGCGTCGGCCGGAGTCCAGGCCTGGCCGGTGGCGACCGCGGTCTGGATGCGCAGCGCCATGCCGCCGGCATTCAGCCGGGTGTTCCAGGCGGCGCGCTTGATGCCCAGCAGATGGTCGATCATCGGATCGGCCAGCTTCAGCGATCCGTCCAGCAGATCGGTCGCGGCGGTCAGCGCGTCGAGATAGGCGACCGGCGCCGTCGCCCAGGCCTCCGCCACTGCCGGATCGCGGGCGGCCTTGCGCTGGCGCAGCGCGCCATCGGCTTGTCGGCGGAGGGCGGCCAGCGTGTCGTGGGCGGCGCGCAGCGTCGAGGCCGCGGCCGGCAGGCCGGGCAGGTCGAGCGCGTCCAGCTTGGCGGCGATGGCGGCATAGCCGCTTTCCGCCACCGCGCGGTTGGCGGCGATGTCGCGCAGTTCGGCCTCGCCGGCCGGCTCCTCGGCCCCCAGCGCCGGGCCGACCAGTCCGCGTTCCAGCCGGATCGCCAGCAGCGTGCGCAGCAGATCGCGGCTCGTTTCGCTCAGGGTGGCGACACGCTGGGCGTTGCGGGTGCGGTCGACGACGTCGATCAGCGTGACGGTGCTGGTGGCGATCAGCAGCAGCCCCAACGCGGCGACGACAAGTCCAAGGGTGGCGCGGATCGACAGCCGCGAAAGGAGCGAGATCATGGTCTGGTCCTGTCTGTGCGAAGAGTTGGAGCCGTTGCGGACGGCGCGGCACCGCCCCGCCAGCCGGGGCGGGCCTGCTGAACCGGCATGTCTTGGAAACCGGTTAGGGCCTAAACCGAAGACGATAACGGAAACCGACCTTGCGGTTTCGGTTCAGTCCCGATTGACAATGGCGCCGGTCATCCGCGACGGCTTTCCTCCGACGTTGATATATTAATATGCTAATGCGGATGAGTTCGGAAATGCAGGCAAAATCCAAATGTGGATCAAAATGCCGCAGCGTCCGAAAGGTCGGGATCGAAGGCGTTTTCCGGAATTTTAAAATAAAATTCCAAGTCTAGGGGATGGCATTATTTGCACGCATCGGTCGCATCTCTTGATCAGAAATGTGCGCCGCGACCCCCATCAAACCCTCCACCAAACCCGCCCCCGAATCCTCCTCTCGGGCCGCCGTGGGGCGAACCGCCATCCCCCGGCATGGAGTCACGTCCCCGTCCGGGACCGCCAAATCCTCCCCCGAACCCGCCGGTCGGGGCGGCGGTGGATTCCGGCGAAGTGCCCAGGGAAGAGGGCGGGCTGGCCGCCCGGGCGGCACCGGAGGTGGAGGTGCCATCGGGGCTGGAGTTTAGGCCGGCAGCGGGACGCTGACCGGCTGCCGGGCCGCCATAGGGGCCGGGTGGCGCCCCCCATCCGGGACGGCTGCGCACGCCGTCGAGCGGCCCTTCCGGCCCCTCCAGGCCCGGTGCATCCGGCCCCTGCGGGCCGTCTGGGCGCATGCCCGCCCTAGCCAGTCCCGCGGCGCGGGCGGCAGGGTCGGTGCCGTCGAGCGAGCGGCCGCCCAGGCGCGGGGCGCCGAAGGATCGGCTGCGGTCGATGCCGCCGCCGGACGTCACCACGCTGTCGATCACCACACGCGCAGGAGCGGCTTCGCCGTCGGGCCGGCCGACGCGCGGGCCGCCCGGACTCGTCGTCTGCCCGGAGGCATCGACATAGGTTTCGATCGACAGGGCGCTGACCGTGCTGCCGAAGGGGTTGAAGGGATCGGCTTCGACCGCGAGCGCCGCGGCGGGATCGGGCTTGCCGGCGACGCGCACCGTGCTGCCCACCGCCGGGAGAGCGCCGGTCAGGCTCCGGCCGCGGGACAGCGTCAGCCCGGCAACGGTCAGCGTCTTCGGTGTCACGGAGTCCAGCCGGCCGCGCAGGACCCAGCCGCGCGCCGGTTCCCAGGGATCGACGCGGCTGGCGTCGATCACCCCATCCGGCCGGCGCAGGCCCGAGATCGCGACCCAGCGCCCAGGGGTGAGCGCCGTGGTGCCCTCCACCTCGGCGAGGTCGATGCGCTGTCCCAGCACCAGGGTGCTGCCGGCCGTCGTCCGTTCCACCGGGCCGGCGACGGCGAAGCGCACCTCCAGCGTCTGCGCCGTCAGGCCGGTCGGTCCGCCCGGAGCGGCGGTCATGGCGACCGTCTGGCCGATCCGCACGTCGCCGGGCTGGGCCGGGCGGCCCTCGATCCGCACCTGGGTCGTCTTCGGCAGATCGACCCGCAGGCCGTTGACCCAGACGCTGCCGAAGGCGGTGACGGTCCCAACGATGCCGGTCCCCCCGATTCCGCGGTCGGCGACCGAAACGCCGGTGCCGCCGATGCCCCGGTCCGATAGTTTGCTGTCCGCCAATCCACCGTCCCGGCCAGGGGAGGCGGTGGGACCACAGCCGGCGGCGACCAGCATCAGCGTCAGCATCAGCGTACGGGCAAGAGGGTGGGGCTTGCGGATCACGATGCCGCCGCTCCCTCGCCGGGCCCGGCATCGCGCCGCGCAGGATCGGCCGCTTCCTCCTCGTCATAAAGGTAAAGGCCGGCGGTGAAGCGGTGGCCGGCGTCGTCGCGGCCGGCGTCGCCGTCGGCGAGATCGGCCGCCAAGCGGTTCAGTTCGACCAGCATCGCCATTCCCAGCCGGTCGGCTTCCTGCCGCAGGACGGCGACCGAGTCGGGGCTGAGCCGGTCATAGGCGAGCGCCCGCTCCAGGAACGGCGGCGCGCCGCCCGCCAGATTGTGACCGGACGCCGCCAGATGGTCGGCAAGGTTGCGGCCGTAATAATAGGCGAGCTTGTCCAAATCGCCGCGCGGCACATGCGCCGCCTCGGCAAGGTCGAGCAACCCGTCCGGCCGTTCCGTCACCAGACCGGCATGCAGAAGCTCGTCCAGCAGGGCGCGCGGGCGGATGTCCTTGCTGATGCCGGTCACGAGCGTTTCGAAGCCGGCTTCGCCGTCGGAAAGGCGGGGCAGGGGACGGGGACGGCCATCGGCGTCGAGGAAGGCGGCATCGGTCAGCCAGCGGCTCAGCACCTGGGCGCCCAGCGACGGGGCAGCGGCAGCGGCGGCCTCCGCGACCGGCGGCGCGCTGCGGATCTGGCTGACGTCCTTGCGGTGGACGCCGGTCAGCAGGGTGATGCGGCTGTCGGTCATCGGCTTTCCGGGCAGCGCGAAGCCACGCTCCGCCACCTCGACATACACCGACTTCAGAAGGTTCGCCAGCATCGGCCAGGAAATGCCGAAGCCGATCAGCGTCCGAACCAGCGGAACCAGCAGCCGGCGCACCGCCGTCAGCAGCGCCGGCGGCGGTGCCGCCCCGGTGTTGCCGGCCACTGTCGGGCGGTCTGGTTCGGGGCTGCGGATCGGCACGCGCCTGACACTCCGGCGGTTGGTGGGCTGGGTCTTGGGATCGATTCGAGGACCGATGTGACAATAGCGCGGCGCAAGGGAAAGGGAATCACCTTTTCGCTTGATGTGGGAAATTTTCCCACGCATCATGCCCGGCATGCGACGGTCACCGTGGCTGCGCAGTGTCAGGAGGACCACCGAGGTCCGCCAAGGTTTGAGGAGCGGCCGTCCGGCCGTAGCCCGTATGAGCCTGTCATCGTTCGATCATCAGTCCGCCAGCCGTGACTGTCCGGCCCCGGCCATGGCGCGCGGGGCGCAGGCCCTGCCGCCGGTCCTTCCCTTCCGAACGCGAGCGTCCGACATGGCGTCGTCCATCGCCCGTCACGCGGTCACCAACCGGTCCGCCCTGATCCGCAACTGCCTGTTCGGGGCGGCGGCGAACCTGCTGGTGGCCGGCAGCGCATTGTATGCCCGGCCCTTGCAGGATGCCTTGTGGGTGGGAGGCGACGACGGCAGCCTGCTTCTGCTGGTGGCCGTGGCGCTGAGCCTCTTCGCCCTGCATGCGATGCTGGAGTTCGCGCAATCGCGGGAGCTGGCGCGGCTGGTGCCGTCGGGTGCCGCCACCGCGTGGCTGCAGCGTCTGTGGGTTATTGAGGCGGCATGGGCGCCGATCCATCTCGCGGTGCTGGCGCTGGTGAGTCCGCTGATGGGCGCCATGGCGCTGGCCGGCGTCGCGGCGCTGGCGGCGATGATCGCGGTGGGGGCGACCGGGCCGGCGCACGGCGTGGGCGGGCAGTCGCAGCTCGCCCGGCTGGCCGGAGCCGACAGCTTCGGTTGCACCGACGGCTTCCTTGCCGGGCTGGGGTTCTGCGAAACGGTCTATCGCGTGCTGATCGTCGGGTTGGGGGCGGCGCTGCTGATGCGCGGCGACCTGACGCCGGGTTTGTTCGTTGCCGCATCGCTGATCGGTATCGCCGCGATGCGCGCCGCCGCCCGGAGTGCCACCCGCTGGCATGGCGGCCGGCAGGCGGCAGCGGTGCTGCTGATGGCCGGGCGGGTGTGACGGTTGCTCTGTAGCGTGTGAAAAAGCCGGCACGCCCAGCGATGGGCGGCCGGCTTTTTCCGTTTCAGGTTCTCAAAGCGCCGGCCAGGTCTCCGCGACCAGCCGGCGGACCTCGTCGGCGCTGTCGGTGCCGAGGGCGGCTTCGGCGACGCGGCGGCAATCCTCCATCCGCAGGGTACGGATGAACGCCTTCAGGTCGGCGATCACCGCCGGGGTGGCCGACAGCTCGGTGACGCCCAGCCCGATCAGCAGCGGCGCCGCCATCGGGTCGGAGGCGGAGCCGCCGCACACCGCGACCACCCGGTCATGGGTCTTCGCTCCCATCACCGCAAGACGGATCAGCCTCAGCACGCCCGGATGCAGCGCGTCGAGCTGGGCCGCCACATGCGGGTTGCCGCGGTCCATCGCCAGCACATACTGGGTCAGGTCGTTGGTGCCGATGGACAGGAAGTCCGCCACCGCGCCGATGCGGTCGGCGATCAGGGCGGCGGCCGGCACCTCGATCATCGCCCCCAGCTCGATGGGCTCGGCCCGGCCCAGCTTTGCCCGCTCCTCGTCCACCATGGCCCGCACCGCCTGGAGTTCGGACGGCGAGGCGATCATCGGCACCATGATGCGGCAGACGCCGGCCGGCTTCACCCGCAGGATGGCGCGGATCTGCGCCCGCAGAAGCTCCGGTTCGCGCAAGCCCACGCGGACGCCGCGCAGGCCGAGCACCGGGTTCTCCTCCTTCGGCAGGGGCAGGTAGGACAGCGGCTTGTCGCCGCCGACATCCAGCGTGCGGATCACCAGCGGCCGGCCTTCCAGCGCGTCGGCGATCTGCTGGTACTGCTGGTACTGCTCATCCTCGGTCGGGGCGAACTGGCGTTCCAGGAACAAGAACTCGGTGCGCAGCAGGCCGCAGCCCTCGGCACCCTCCACCACGGCGCCGGGGGCGTCGCTGACACGGCCCAGATTGGCGAACACCTCGATCCGCGTGCCGTCGGCCATCCGACACTCCTCGCGAGCGGACAGGCGGTTCTCCTCGCGGCGCGCCGTGCGGGCGGCGACGGCGGTCCGGGTCGCCGCCAGCGTGTCCTCCGGCGGGAAGACCAGCAGTTCGCCGCGGTTGCCGTCGATCACGACGGGTGCGCCGTCCGGCACCCGCTCCGCCTGCCGGCCCAGCGCCACCACGGTCGGCACGCCCAGCGCCGCCGCCAGGATGACGGCGTGGGAGGTCGGGCCGCCATGCGCCATGCCGATGCCGGCCAGCCGTCCGGCTGGAACCCCGGCGAGGTCGGAGGGGAGGATCTCGTCGGCCAGGACGATGCTGCCGGCCGGCAGTTCGGCCAACCCGACGTCGGGCTCCTTGCCGGACAGGGCGGTCAGCACCTGCTGTTCCAGGTCGCGCAGGTCGGCGGCGCGTTCGGCCATGCGGGGATCGGCGAGGGCGGCCAGGGCATCGGCCTGGAGGCGCGCCGCGCGCTGCCAGGACCATTCGGCACTCTTGCCGCTGCGGATGTCGGCGAGCGCGCCGTCCAGCAGCTCAGGATCGTCCAGCAGCTCGCGGTGGGCCTGGAAGATGGCGGCATGCTCGGGCATCCGCTGCGCGGATTGCGCCAAGCCGGCGACGACCCGCTCCAGCGCCCGGCGCAGGCGCGGCTCCTCGATCTCCGGGCCGGCGCCCTGTTCGACCACGCGCACACTGTTGCGGAAGCGGCGGACGACGGTGCCGACCGCCTGTCCCGGCACGGCGATGGTGCCCTTCAGCAGCACCTCCTCGCCGGGAGCGAAGGGCGGGCCGACCTCCTCCTCGGCAGCCGGCTGGGCCGGGGTGGCGGCGGTGGGGGATGCAGCCGGCGCGACCTGTGAACCGGCATTGGCGGCGGCCCCGGCCACGACCGGATCGCCCAGCCCGCCTTCGATCAGCACGGCGATGCTCTCCGCCATGTCCTGGGCGCCGGGGCCGGAGGCACTCACCGTCAGCCGGTCGCCGAGCGTCGTGCCGAGTCCCATCAGCGCAACGACGCTCTTGGCGTTCGCGCGACGGTCGCGGCAGTGGATGGTGACGGTGCCGGGATAGGCCTTGGTCGCGGCGACCAGAGCCGCGGCCGGGCGGGCATGAAGCCCGTTGGCGATGGGCAGCACGACAGTCCGCTCGCCGGTCTCTCCATCGCCCTCTTCTGCCGAGTCGGGGCCGGCGGGGAGTCCGGCATCGTCGCCGTTGCCGCCATGGACGGTCATCGCCGCGTCGCCGGCAGCGATCTCGCGATCCACCGACTGGCCGTCGACGGTGTAGCCGTCATTCACCACGACCATCATGCTGACCAGGCTCTGCGCCCGGCTTCCCACCAGATCCATGTCGAAGCTGATCAGGCGGTCGCCGGTCTTCACCGATTGCCCGTCCTGGACATGGGCGGTGAAGCCTTCGCCGTTCAGGCCGACGGTGTCGACCCCCAGATGCAGCAGAATTTCCGCCCCGCTGGCGGTGCGGACGGTACAGGCATGGCGTGCCCGGTGGATCGACAGCACGGTACCGTCGCAGGGGCTGCGCAGCTCGTTCACCGTCGGGTCGATGGCCATGCCGGTTCCGACCAGCCCCTGGGCGAAAGCGGGATCGGGCACCTCGGACAGCGGCATGGCCCATCCGGCCAGCGGAGCTGCAAGCGTGATCGCGGTCATTTGGTTCGGTCCTCTTTTCTTATCGCTTCGACCGCAGCGGGCATTCCCTGGCGGGTGCCTCCGGTCCGACGCCGTCTGTGCGCAGACGCCGCATAGCCCAAGCGCAATTCTCATCATATGTTATCGAAAGATCCCGTCCGGGAAAGGCGGAAGCCTGCGGCCAATCCGCGCCCCGCATGGCGCATCGGGGATAAGCCGCAAGCTTGCCCGACACGCTATGCCGTCTATGTCGTGAAACCCGACCATGGGTCAGCTTGTAGTTCCACCCAGGGCCGACCCATCCGGAACCCAGGATGTCGCCGCCGCCGGACAATTTGCGGGAGAGCCGCCATGGCCTTGAACCCCTTTGCGTTTCTACAGAAAATCGGCAAGTCGCTGATGTTGCCGGTGGCGGTCCTTCCCGTCGCCGGTCTGCTGCTCGGTATCGGCGCGGCAAATTTCGAGTGGATGCCGCCGCTGCTGTCGATGCTGATGAAGAATTCCGGCGATGTGATCTTCGGCAATCTGCCGCTGATCTTCGCCATCGGCGTGGCGCTGGGCTACACCGAGAATGACGGCGTGTCGGCCATCGCCGCCACCATCGGTTACATCGTGATGCTCGCCACGCTGGGCGTGATGACCGGGGTCTGGGGCATGGAGCCGAAGACCATCATGGGCATCAAGTCGATGGAAACCGGCGTGTTCGGCGGCATTCTGGCCGGCGGGCTGGCGGCGGCGATGTTCAACCGCTTCTACAAGATCGCGCTTCCGGCCTATCTGGGATTCTTCGCCGGCAAGCGGTTCGTGCCGATCATCACCGCGCTGGCCGCCATCGTGCTCGGCATCGTGCTGTCGGTGGTCTGGCCGCCGGTGCAGGAGGGCATCAACAGCTTCTCGCGCTGGGCGGCGGTGAACGACCCGCGTCTGGCCGCGACCATCTACGGCTTCGTCGAACGCCTGCTGATCCCCTTCGGCCTGCACCACATCTGGAACGTGCCCTTCTTCTTCGAAATCGGGTCGTTCCAGAACGCCGCCGGGCAGGTGGTCCATGGCGACATCGCCCGCTATTTCGCCGGCGACCCGACCGCCGGCATCCTGTCCGGCGCCTTCCTGTTCAAGATGTTCGGCCTGCCGGCCGCGGCCATCGCCATGTGGCACACCGCCAAGCCGGAGAACCGGGTGCGCGTCGGCGGCATCATGGTGTCCGCGGCGCTGACCTCCTTCCTGACCGGCATCACCGAACCCATCGAGTTCAGTTTCCTGTTCCTGGCGCCGGTGCTGTACCTGATCCATGCGGTTCTGGCGGCGACTTCGCAGTTCATCATGAACTCGCTGGGCGCCCATATGGGCTTCACCTTCTCGCAGGGCGGCATCGACTTCGTGCTGTTCAACGCGCTGAGCCCGCTGTCCCAGAAATGGTGGCTGGTGCTGATCCTTGGGCCGGTCTATGCGGCGATCTACTATGTCGTGTTCCGCTACACCATCCTGGCGCTGAACCTGAAGACCCCCGGCCGCGAGGACGCGACGGAGGAAAGCGTCAGCACCGCCACCGGCAGCGAGCGGGCGCGCGACCTCGTCCTGGCCTTCGGCGGGCGTGGCAACATCAGCAATCTGGACGCCTGCATCACCCGCCTGCGCGTGGTGGTGAAGGACCCGGCCCGCGTCGATGACGGCAAGCTGCGCGGCATGGGCGCGTCCGGCGTGCTGCGGGTGCGCGACAGCGTGCAGGCGGTGTTCGGCACCCTGTCGGAGAACCTGAAGACGGAGATGCAGGAGTATCTGCACAGCGCCGGTGCGGAAGCCGACGGTCCCGCTGCGGTGGCGGTTCCGGTCGTGGCGAAGCCCGCATCCGCTCCGGCCGCAACGCCGGTCCCGGCCGACCGCGCCGCCCGCATCGCCGAGGCGCTGGGCGGCGCCGGCAACATCAAGGATGTGGCCGGATTCGCCACCACCCGTCTGCGGGTCGAGTTGAGCGACGCCGGCAAGGCGAATGCCGAGGCGCTGAAGCGGGCCGGCGTGCGAGCGGTGATGGGGCTGGGCGCCAACGGCCTGGACCTGATCGTCGGCAACGACGCCGACGCGCTGGCGGGTGCGATGACCGGCATGCTGCCGGGCGGACGGCGCGCCGCCGAATAGCGGGTGCCCTCTCTGGTATTTGAGTGGTTTTATCACGCGGCGCGACCTTTCCCGGGTCGCGCCGCTTTTCTTTTCCGCTTTGCGGCGGGGAGTGTGATGCGATTCCACCAATGGACGCTGGCCTCCGGCGCAAGAAGGTCTTACATTGGTATCTATACCAGTCAATCGCGAGCGCCGCCATGACCGATCAAGGCCTTCCAGATTTCAGAGCCCCCGCCTCCATCCCGCTGATGGCGGTTGAGGCGGCGGAGGCCCCCGCCGCGGTGGCCCGGCAGATCGCGCGCTGTGGCGCCGGCTTCGCCGAGCTGGGCGAACGCCTGCGCCGCGAGCCGCCGCGCTTCGTCGTCACCTGCGCCCGCGGCAGTTCCGACCATGCCTCGGCTTACGGCAAATATCTGATCGAGACCCGGATCGGGCGGGCGGTGGCCTCCATCGGGCCGTCCATCGCCTCGGTCTATGGCGGGCATCTCAGCCTGGAGGGCGCACTGTTCATCGCCGTTTCGCAGTCGGGGCGCAGTCCGGACCTGCTGCGGCTGGTGGAGGCGGCGAAGGCCGGCGGTGCGCGGGTGGTCGGCTTCGTCAATGCCGAGGACTCGCCGCTGGCGGAGATGTGCGACCATTTCCTACCGTTGGCGGCCGGGCCGGAACGCAGCGTCGCCGCAACGAAATCCTGCATCGCCTCGCTGGCCGCCTATCTGCAGCTGGTGGCGCACTGGCAGGACGATCCGACCTTGAAAGCGACGCTGGCGGCCCTGCCCGACACGCTGGAGGCGGCGAAGGGGCTGGACTGGAAGCCGGCGCTGATGCCGCTCGCCACCGCGCGGAACCTCTATGTGCTGGGGCGCGGAGTCGGTTTCGGTGCTGCGCTGGAGATGGCGCTGAAGTTCAAGGAGACCTGCCGGCTGCATGCCGAGGCCTTCAGCGCGGCCGAGGTCGTCCATGGCCCGCTGGCGCTGGTCGGCCCCGGCTTCCCGGTGCTGGCCCTGACCCAGCCCGATGCGGCGGAGCCCCACACCCGCGCTGTGGTGGAACGCATCGTCGGGCTGGAGGCCGCTGTCGCCACCACCGAGGCTGGACTTGCGGGAACCACGCTGCTGCCCAGCTTGCCGGGGATCGCGCCGGAGGCGGCTCCGCTGGCGGCATTGCAGAGCTTCTACGGCGCGGTCTATGAACTGGCCCTGGCCCGCGGCATCGACCCCGACAGCCCGCCCAACCTTGCCAAAGTGACGAAGACCGTCTGATGCGACAGCTCCTGACCGGCGCCCGGATTTTCACGGGCGAGACCATCCTCGACGGCCGCAGCCTGCTGGTCGCCGATGGCCGCATCCTCGACATCGTGGCGCCTGGCCGCACGCCGCCGGAGGTCGAGCGGACGGTGGCGCTGGAGGCCGGCGACCTGCTGGCGCCCGGCTTCCTCGACATCCAGGTCAATGGCGGCGGCGGCGTGCTGTTCAACGAGCAGCCGACGGCGGAAGCCGCCATCGCCATCGCCTCGGCGCACCGGCGCTTCGGCACCACCGGGCTGCTGCCGACCATCATCACCGACACCCCCGACTGCCACCGTGCCGCCGCCGAGGCGGCGGTGACGGCGGTGGCGCAGGCCAGCGGTGTGCTGGGCATCCATTTCGAAGGGCCGTTCATCAGCCCGCAGCGGGTGGGCGCCCATGACCCGCGCTTCGTGCGCGCACCGGACGAGGGCGATCTCGACTTCATCGGCGGGCTGCCGGCGCGGATGCCGGGAGGCCGGGTGCTGCTAACCCTGGCGCCGGAATGCGTGGAGGACGCGGCCTTGTCCCAATTGATGACGGCGGGGGTGATCCTGTCGGTCGGCCATACCATGGCGAGCGCCGAGCGGGTGGTCGAGGCCTTCGATCTCGGCGTTCGCGGCGTGACGCACCTCTACAACGCCATGCCCGGCATCGCGAACCGCCAGCCCGGCCCGGCCGGGGCGGCGCTGGGCGACGGGCGGCCCTGGTGCGGGCTGATCGCCGACGGGCACCATGTCCATCCGCTGATGATGCGCGCGGCGCTGGCTGCCCGGCCGCGCGGCCGGATGATGCTGGTGACAGACGCCATGCCGCCGACGGGCACCGATGCGGATCGCTTCGAACTGAACGGCCGGACGATCTACCGGCGCGACGGGCGGCTGGTGCTGGCCGACGGAACGCTGGCGGGGGCCGACCTCGACATGGCGACGGCGGTGCGCAACGCCGGGACGCTGATCGGCCTGCCGCTGGAAGAGACGCTGCGGATGGCATCGCTCTATCCGGCGGAGTTCCTGGGCATGGCGGGAGAGCGCGGGCGGATCGCGCCGGGCTGGCGGGCCGATCTGGTGCTGCTGCGGCCGGACATGACGGTGCGCGGGACCTGGGTCGAGGGGGAGTGGCGGGCGGCTTAGGTGGTGCTGACTTCGTAAAGCTCAACCACCCACAGCCACGATCTCCAGCCCGTCCTCGTCCACGCCCACCCGCAACGCGGTCAGGTCGGGCAGGGACAGGTTGCCGTCCAACTCGTGCGCCGGCAGCGTCGTGGTCAGTCCGATCACCCAGGCACCAGCCGCGTTGCCGGCCGCCAGCCCTGCCGGGGCATCCTCGAACACAACGGTATCGCGCGGGTCGAAGCCCAGTTTCTCGGCGGCGGTGCGGTAGCCTTCCGGGTGGGGCTTGCCCTGGCTGACGTTGTCGGCGCCGATCAGCAGATCGGGCAGGGGCAGGCCGGCCTGGGCAATACGCTTCCGTGCCATGTCGTGCGGGGCGGAGGTGACCACCGCCCAGCGGTGGCGCGGCAGCGATTGCAGAAGCTCCAGCGCGCCGGGCACCGCGCGCACGCCTTCGGTATCGCTGGTGTAGCACTCCTCCACCAGACGCACCTCCTCGTCGATGTCGGCGCCGGCGGGGGCGAAGCGGCGGACGGTTTCGATGCTGCGGACACCGTGGCAGACGGCCAGGATGGCGTCGGGATCGAGATCGTGCCGGGCGGCCCAGGCGCGCCAGGAGCGCTCAACCGGACCCTTGGTGTCGATCAGGGTGCCGTCCATGTCGAACAGGATGGCGCGGACGCGGAACGGGGTATCAAGGGCAGGCTTCATCGCTCGCTCTCGTTGGAAACGTCTGTGTGGGACGGAATGGTCCGGGGGGATCAGACCAGCGACAGCTCCACGACGAAGTCATAGGCGTCGCCGCGGTAGTGGGAACGGACGAACTCCAGCGGGGTTCCGTTTTCCAGGAAGGTGCGGCGCTCAATGTAGAGGGCGGGGGCGCCGTCGGGAACCCCAAGAAGCGTCGCCTGATCCGTCGGCAGGCGAATGGCAGACAAGCGTTGAAGGGCGCGGAAGGGCGGATGGCCGCGCCCGCGCAGGGTCTCGTACAGGGACCCCTGCACCAGTTCGGGATCGGGCAGAACGCTGGCCGGCAGGGCGCTGAGCTCGATGGCGAGCGGGGTGCCGTCGGCCAGACGCAACCGGTGCAGCCGCACCACCTCCGCCCCCGGACGCAGGCCCAGCGCCATTGCCTCCTCCGGCGTCGCCGTGGCGACCGAGCGGCTGAGCCAGCGCGAATCCGGCTTCAGCCCGCGCCCGCCGATGTCCTCGGTGAAGCTGGTCAGAGCGGACAGCCGCTGTTCCACATGGGGGCTGCGGTTGATGAAGGTGCCGGCCCCCTGGCGCTGGTGCAGCAGTCCCTCCGCGATCAGTTCGCGCAGGGCCTTCCGCACGGTGACGCGCGACACGCCGAAGGTCTCAGCCAGCTCCCGCTCGCCGGGAAGGGCGTCCTGATCGGTCAGCCTGCCTTCGACGATCAGCGTCCGCAGATGCCGCGCCAGCTGCAGGTACAGCGGCAGAGGCAGGGCATCGGACAGGGCGGTCGGGTCGAACGGGGCCGCGGCGGCGGCAGTGGACATCGGCAACCACTCCAGTGCTCCAGGACCGGCATGATACCACTGAAAGGCCTTTGGGCAACAGGCACCGGACGGGATGCTGAGGCGCAAGCAGAATTACAACCAGTTTCAGATTGCGGAATGTCCGGATTTTGGTATTCTGCGCATACAGTCCAATCTAATACCACCAACCAGACAACACCAAACCTCCGGGCGAAGCGCCGGGGCGACAGCGGAGCCGGAACGATGGCGGGCGGCACGGAAGATGCGGCGAACCGGTACAGCCGGCTGGACGTGTGGCCGGCCGCCGAACTGATGACGGCCCTGTGGGAAGGTCAGACGCGCGCACTCGCCGCCTGCGCTCCTGCCTTGCCGCTGGTTGCCGCCGCCGTGGAGGCCGCCGCGGGACGTTTGACCTCGGGACGGGGGCGGCTGGTCTATGCCGGGGCCGGGTCGTCTGCGATGGTCGCGGCCCTCGACGGGCTGGATCTGGGGCCGACCTTCGACTGGCCGGCGGAGCGGCTGGTGCTGCTGATCGCCGGCGGGCTCGATCTGTCGCGCGGGCTGGCCGGGGCGGCGGAAGATGACGAGGGGGCTGGCCGGGCCGATGCAGCGCGGGCGGGCGTTTGCGCCGACGACGTGGTGGTCGGCCTGTCCGCCAGCGGCGCCAGCGCCTACACCGTCGGCGTCCTGCGCGCGGCGCGGGAGGCCGGGGCGCTGACCATGGGCATCGCCAGCAGCGGCGCTTCCCCCCTGCTGGAAGCGGTGGAGCATCCGGTGTTGACCGCGACGGGGGCCGAGGTGATCGCCGGATCGACCCGGCTCGGTGCCGGCACCGCGCAGAAGGTGGTGCTGAATCTGTTTTCGACCGGCGTCATGACGGCGCTCGGCAATGTCTACGACAACCTGATGATCAATGTCCGGCCGGAGAACGCCAAGCTCCGCCGCCGCTGCACCGCCATGGTCGCCCGCATCGCCGGGGTGGACGAGGATGTTGCCGGTGCTGCGCTGGAGCGGCATGGCGACGTGCGCCGTGCCGTGCTGGGGCTGGCCGGACTGGAAGCGCCCGAAATCGACCGGCTGCTGACCGGGACCGGCGGCAATCTGCGCCGCGCGATGGAGCAGGCCCGGTCGGGGTCCGACACACAAGAATGACCAACATGCGAGGCCCGGCCCCGTGAGGCCGGAGCCCGTTGCACTGGGAGACGTCCGAATGTCTGCTGATCGTTTGTCGGGCGACCGTTTTTCGGGCGTCCAGAGGCTTGGGCGGGCGCTGATGCTGCCGATCGCCGTGCTGCCCATCGCCGGGCTGCTGCTGCGCATCGGCCAGCCCGACCTGCTGAACATCGCCTTCATCGCCGCGGCGGGCGACGCCGTCTTCTCCAACCTGGGCGTCCTGTTCGCCGTCGGCATCGCCATCGGCTTCGCCCGCGAGAATCACGGCGCCGCCGGGTTGGCCGGCGCCGTCGGCTATTTCGTTGCGGTGAAGGGTGCGGTGGTGCTGAGCGGCGTCGCGCCCGAGCTGGTGGCGAAGATGTCCAGCCGCATCAGCATCCCGGTCGGCATCCTGATCGGCATCATCGCCGGCCAGCTCTACAACAAATACAAGGACATCAAGCTGCCGGACTATCTCGCCTTCTTCGGCGGGCGGCGCTTCGTGCCCATCGTCACCGGCCTGGCGGCGCTGGGGATCGCGCTCGTCTTCGGCTATGGCTGGCCCGTCGTCGATTCCGGACTGACCGCGCTGACCACCGGCGTGCTGGGGCTGGGCAAGATCGGCCTGTTCCTCTACGGCGTGCTCAACCGCATCCTGATCATCACCGGTCTGCACCACATCATCAACAACATCGCCTGGTTTCTGCTGGGCGATTACCAGGGTGTCACCGGCGACCTGAACCGCTTCTTCAAGGGCGATCCGACGGCCGGCGCCTTCATGGCCGGCTTCTTCCCGGTGATGATGTTCGGCCTGCCCGCTGCCTGCCTCGCCATGTACCACACCGCCAAGCCGGAGAACCGGGCGGCGGTCGGTGGCGTGCTGCTGTCGATGGCGCTGACCGCTTTCCTGACCGGCGTGACGGAACCGGTGGAATTCGCCTTCATCTTCCTGGCGCCCGCGCTGTTCGCTGTCCATGCCCTGCTGACCGGCCTGTCGATGGTGCTGATGGACGTGCTGAACGTGAAGCTGGGCTTCGGCTTCTCGGCGGGGCTGTTCGACTATGTGCTGAACTACGGCAAGGCGACCAACCCGATCCTGCTGCTGCCGGTGGGTGCGGTCTATTTCGTCGTCTATTACGGGCTGTTCCGTTTCGTCATCCAGCGCTTCGACCTGAAGACGCTGGGCCGCGACGACATCGCCATCCCCGCCGGTCAGGCGCCGGCCGCCGCCGGAGTCCGGCCCGCCGCCGTATCGGCCGCGTCGGCCCCGGCGGTCAGCGACCGAGCCGGCGCCTATGTCGCGGCACTGGGTGGGGCCGGCAATCTGCGCTCGGTGGAGGCCTGCACCACCCGTCTGCGCCTGACCGTCGCCGATGCCAGCCGGGTGAACGAGGTTGAGCTGAAGCGCATCGGCGCCCGCGGCGTGGTGAAGCCGTCGGCCAATTCGGTCCAGGTGATCGTCGGTCCGATTGCCGACCAGTTGGCGGGTGAGATCCAGGACTCGCTGAACGCATCGGCGGGCATGCGGGTCTAATCGAAAGCACCCCCGTCTCGATATTGGAAAGCCCCGGTCCCTCGCGGAACCGGGGCTTTCCGTCTTTTGACGCCTGTGTACCGTCAGGCGGGTTCCGGCTCGTCGGCGAAGATTGCCTTCAAGTCGATGCGGGTGTCGGTCTTCGCTTCGAGGTCAAGCTGCCGCTCGACCTCGTCGAGATGCTCGATCATCAGGGCGGTCGCCTCGCCGGGGCGGTTGCCGATCAGGGCGGCGATCAGGCGGCGGTGATCGTCGGCGGAGCAGGTGTGCGACGACCGCCGCTCGAACGCCGCGATGGCGAGGCTGGAGCGGTCGATCAGGTCGGTCAGGATGCCGGCCAGCGTCGCGTTTCCGGCGAACTCGGCCAACAGCAGGTGGAACTGGCCGGACAGGCGGATCATCGCCTTGCGGTCGGCGGCGCGTTCCGCCGCGTCCTCCAGCGCGCCATGGCCGCGCAGCTTCTCCAGCATGTCGTCGGACAGCGGGCGGGGCAGCCGCTCCAGCCGCTCCATGATCGCACGCTCGATCACCCGGCGTGCCTCGAACACCTCGCGCGCCTCTTTCGGCGACGGCTTGGCGACGAAGGCGCCGCGGTTGGGGATCAACGTGACCACGCGGCGCTGCGCCAGCAGAAGCAGCACCTTGCGCACTCGTTCGCGGCTGACGCCGAAGGCTTCGGCCAGGCTTTCCTCCGTCAGCTTGGTGCCGGGCGGCAGGCGGCGGTCGGCGATGGCCTCTCCGATGCTGCGGACGATGCGGGATTCCGCGTTGCCGCGCGGTGCGCCGGTGCGGGCGAGGGGAGTGCGGCGGGCTGGCTTGGCGGGGGTGGCGGTGGTCATGGGCAGGGGAGGTACTTTAACCGGTGTGCAGGGATTGTACCGCAGATTGTGCACAAAGTGGGCCAGCAAGGAAACTGCAATCGCTTGAGTGGGCTGACGATAATTGCTTGGCCTGAAATTGCCCAAAACTGCGCCATTGCGCCGAATCGCTGCACAAATGCCGTTCCTTTGCGCAGCGGAGCGCTACAGGGCCGGCTGATTTCCGCCGTTTGGCTGTTGGCACGCGGGATGCAAATGGCGGAACGGTCACAAACGACCGCGTAGATTGTGCACAATTCCGGAGGCGCTTCGATGACGGCAGGTTCGACGGTCGAGCTGGTGAAGCTGCGCAAGGCCTATGGAGCGACCGTGGCGGTGGACGGCATCGATCTGCGGATCGCCGCGGGGTCCTATTGCTGCCTGTTGGGGCCGAGCGGTTGCGGCAAGACCTCCACCCTGCGGATGATCGCCGGGCACGAGGACATCACCGACGGCGACCTGCTGATCGGCGACTCGGTGGTCAATGACGACCCGCCGGCCAAGCGCGGCACCGCGATGATGTTCCAGAGCTACGCCCTGTTCCCGCATCTGGACTGCACCGACAATGTCGCCTTCAGCCTGAAGATGAAGGGGGTGGCGAAGGAGGAGCGGCGGCGCAGGGCGGCCGGGATGCTCGATCTCGTCGACATGGGCAAATACGCCGGGCGCCTGCCGTCGCAGCTGTCGGGCGGACAGCAGCAGCGCGTGGCGCTGGCCCGCGCGCTGATCACCCGGCCGGGCGTGCTTCTGCTGGACGAACCGCTGTCGGCGCTCGATCCCTTCCTGCGCGTGCGCATGCGGGAGGAATTGAAGCGCCTGCACCGCGACATCGGCATCACCTTCATCCATGTCACCCACAGCCAGACCGAAGCGATGGCGCTGGCCGACCTCGCCGTGGTGATGAACCAGGGCCGGATCGAGCAGGCGGGGCCGCCGCGCGAGCTGTTCAACCAGCCGCGCACCGCCTTCGTCGCCCGCTTCATCGGCGGCCATAACGTCATCGAGGGGGGAGTTGTGGGCGACGCCGGCCGCTGTGCCGTCCGCGCCGACCGCATCCTGCTGGGCGGCGCCGACCTGCCGACGGAAATCCAGGTGGAGGGGACGGTGCGCGCGTTGGAGTATCACGGCGCCTCCGTCCATCTCAGCCTCGACGTCGCCGGTGCCGACGAGTTCGCCGTCGTGCTGGACGAGGCCCGCTATTTCGACGCCCCCGTCGGCGTGGGCGACCGCGTGCGTGCCGGCTGGAGCCGCCGCGACATCCACCCGCTGGTGGCCTGACCTTTTTCAAAGACCGCTCATCAAAAAACAACACGACGAACAGACTGGAGGCTCAGCGATGACCGACACCCGTACTCCTTCGACGCTCTCCACCGGCGTCAGCCGCCGCACCCTGCTGAAGGGCACCGCCGCCGTGGCGGGGGCCGCCGTCGGCTCGGGCGCCATCACCGGCTTTCCGACCATCTGGGCGCAGAACATCAAGAACGTCACGCTGCGCCAGTTCGGCACCGGCGTGTCGAACCTGAACGCCGTCGCCGACAAGGTGAAGGAGGATCTGGGCTTCACCCTGCAGATGACGGCGCTCGATTCCGACGCGGTGACGCAGCGCGCGGTGACGCAGCCGAAATCCTACGACATCGCCGACATCGAATACTGGATCGGCAAGAAGGTGTTCCCGGCCGGCGTCATGCAGCCGATGGACGTGAAGAAGATCAAGAACTTCGACAAGATCGTCCCGATCTTCATCACCGGCAAGCTGACGCCCGACAGCGCCATCGCCCAGGGCACCGCCCCCCACACCGTCGGATTCGTCGAGGGCAAGGACAGCACCAAGTTCGCCAAGGCGCCGACCGAGTGGATGACGCTGATCCCGACCATCTACAACGCCGACACGCTGGGCATCCGCCCCGATCTGGTCGGCCGGCCGATCTCCAGCTGGAAGGACCTGCTCGATCCCGCCTTCAAGGGCAAGGCGTCGCTGCTGAACATCCCGTCCATCGGCATCATGGACGCCGCCATGGTCTGCGAGGCGATGGGCGAGGTCAAATATGGCGACAAGGGCAACATGACCAAGGAGGAGATCGACAAGACCCTCAAGATCATGACCGACGCCAAGAAAGCCGGTCAGTTCCGCGCCTTCTGGAAGACCTTCGACGAGAGCGTCAACCTGATGTCGTCGGGCGAGGTCATCATCCAGTCGATGTGGTCGCCGGCCGTCGCCGCCGTGCGCTCCAAGGGCATCCAGTGCGTCTACCAGCCGCTGAAGGAAGGCTACCGCGCCTGGGGCGGCGGTCTCGGCATCGCCAAGCATCTGAGCGGGCTGGAGCTGGACGCCGCCTATGAATACATCAACTGGTATCTGTCGGGCTGGGTCGGCGCCTATCTGAACCGCCAGGGTTATTATTCGGCCGTGCTCGACACCGCCAAGCAGCACATGTCGCCGGAGGAATGGGCCTTCTGGATGGAGGGCCAGCCGGCCAAGACCGACATCCTCAGCCCCGAAGGCAAGGTGATGGAGAAGGCCGGCGCGGTGCGCGACGGCGGGTCGTTCCAGGACCGCATGGGCCGCGTCGCCTGCTGGAACGCGGTGATGGACGAGGACCGCTACATGGTCCGCAAGTGGAACGAGTTCATCGCGGCGTAACGCTCACAACTGTCCTGAAAACGGCAATCATCCCCCCCCTCCCTCAAGAGGGAAGGGGGGTGATTGCCGCCAATACCATCAAATCCGCAGGATCCCGCCGATGACCCTGACCGCCGAAACGTCCCGACCGTCCGTCACGGCCGCCGCCGGCAGGGTGCGGCGTCGCCGCCTGCTGCCGCGCGTCGCCCCATACCTCCAGGCGGCGCCGCTGACCGTCACGCTGCTGCTGTTCCTGCTGGTGCCGATCCTGACCATCGTCGTCGTCAGCTTCTGGGATTATGACAGCGTCCGCTTCTACCCGGACTTCGTGCTGACCAACTACACCGAGCTGCTGACCTCGCCGGTCACCTGGAAGACCTACCTGAACACGCTGAAATACGCCGCACTCACCTGGGCGATCACGCTGGGGATCGGCTTTACGGTGGCGTATTTCCTGGCCTTCCATGTGCGGTCGACCACTTGGCAGATGGTGCTGTTCCTGGTCTGCACCATCCCGTTCTGGACCTCCAACATCATCCGCATGATCTCGTGGATCCCGTTCCTGGGGCGCAACGGGCTGCTCAATTCCGGCCTGATCTCCGCCGGAATCATCGACCAGCCGCTGGAGTTCCTGCTGTTCTCCGACTTCTCGGTCGTGCTGGCCTTCGTCCACCTCTATGCGCTGTTCATGGTGGTGCCGATCTTCAACTCGATGATGCGCATCGACCGCGCCCTGATCGAGGCGGCGCGCGACGGCGGCGCCAGTGCCGCACAGACCTTGTGGAACGTCATCCTGCCGCTGACCAAGCCCGGCATCGCCATCGGCTCCATCTTCGTCGTCACGCTGGTGATGGGCGACTTCATCACCGTGCGGCTGATGAGCGGCGGGCAGAGCGCCTCCATCGGGCTGATGATCGCCAACGAGATCTCGCTGCTGCAATATCCGGCTGCAGCCGCCAACGCGGTGGTCCTGCTGGCCGTCGTCCTGATCATGGTGGTGGCGATGCTGCGCATCGTCGACATCCGCAAGGAGCTGTGAGAGATGAACACCTCCCGCCGCGGCCTGTCCTTCTACCTGCTGGGTGCCTTCTTCGCGCTGTTCGTGCTGTTCCTCTACGGCCCGACCGCGACCATCCTGATCCTGTCCTTCCAGGGGCCGGAAGGCGGCTTGACCTTTCCGATGAACGGGGTTTCGCTGCACTGGTTCCGCAACCTGTTCGAACAGCAGGCGGTGGGCGATTTCGGCGGGTCCTTCCGCCGTTCCATCGCGCTGGGGCTGATGGTGATGGTGCTGACCGTGCTGTTCTCGGTGCTGGCCGGCTTCGCCTTCCGCCGCCGGTTCCGCGGCAGCGGGGCGATCTTCTATCTCGCCGTCGCCAGCTTGATCGTGCCGTCGATCCTGGTCAGCCTGGGCATCGGCCTGTTCTTCAACATCCTGGGGCTGGAGCCGTCCTGGTACAGCTCGGCGCTGGGCGCGCATCTGACCTGGACGCTGCCCTTCGGCCTGCTGATCGTCTTCGCCATCTTCAACCGCTTCAACCCGGCCTACGAGGAGGCGGCGCGCGACCTCGGCGCCACGCCCTGGCAGACGGTGCGCCATGTGGTGCTGCCGATCCTGCTGCCCAGCCTGATCGGCGTCGGGCTGTTCGGCTTCACCCTGTCCTACGACGAGTTCGCCCGCACGCTGATGACTGCCGGCAGCTTCAACACGCTGCCGCTGGAGATCTACGGCATGACCACCAACGTGACGACACCGGTGCTCTATGCGCTGGGGTCGCTGACGACGGTCTTCTCCTTCACCGTGATCGGCCTGTTCTTCCTGGGCCTGATCGCGCTGCGCCGCCACCGCCTGCGCCGAAGCGGCCCCTGAGGACTTTCAAGACATGCGCATTCTGGTCGTCAACCCGAACAGCACCGCCTCGATGACCGCGCGGATCGGTGCCGCCGCCCGCACCGTCGCGGCCCCCGGCACCGAGATCGTCGCCACCAACCCGCCGGGCGGTCCGGCCAGCATCGAGGGCTATTACGACGAGGCGCTGGCCGTTCCCGGCATGCTGGCCGAGATCGAGCGGCACCAGCGCGACGGCGCCATCGCCGGCACGGTGATCGCCTGCTTCGACGATGTCGGGCTGGATGCCGCGCGCAGCCTTGCCACCGCACCGGTCGTCGGCATCTGCGAGGCGGCGATGCAGACCGCCGGGCTGCTGGGCGGCCGGTTCAGCGTGGTGACGACGCTGGCCCGTTCCGTCCCGGCCCTGGAGCGGCTGGCCCAGCGCTACGGCATGGCCGGGCGCTGCACAATCCGTGCGGCAGGCGTGCCGGTGCTGGCGCTGGAGGATCCGGCGTCCGGGGCGGTCGAGCGGGTGCGGGCGGAAATCCGCCGGGCGGTGGAGCAGGACGGGGCCGAGACCATCGTTCTGGGCTGCGCCGGCATGGCTGACCTCGCCCTCAACTTGAGCGATGAGATGGGCCTGCCGGTGGTGGACGGTGTCACCGCCGCCGTGAAGCTGGTGGAGGGGCTGGCCGCCCTGGGACTGCGGACCAGCAAGTCAGGCGGCTACGCGCCGCCGCTGCCCAAGGCGCGCTGACCCCTCCGCCGTTTTACAGCCGTGGCGGTTCCGGAAAATCCGGTGTGCCGATGCCGGGCAAGCCCGTCTGGGTTGACATGGCTCCGCCCGGCAGTCCGCTGGCCAGGATGCGGCGGGCGGCTTCGGCGCATTGGCTGCGCAGTTCCGGCACGGCCGTCATTTCCCAGAAGGGCGCCTTGGCGACCGGACCGAAGGCGAGCAGGCGCGGCGACGGCGTGCCGTCCGCGGCGATCACCGCTCCGTCTTCCGTCACGTCCAGCCCAAGCCGCAATTCGTCCGGACGGGCGAGGCCGCGGTCGAGCAGCGAGCGCACCAGCGGGTGGCGGATGCGGGTGTAGTCGCAGTTGGTGCCGGTGGCGTTGATCAGCGCGCCGGCAGCCAGTTGCCGCTCCACCCCGCCGCCGCGCTCGGCGACGGTCAGCTCCAGACCGCGCGCGGTCAGTGCGGCGTCCTTCAGGCGGCCGGGCAGGATGCTCAGCTGGCCGCTGTCGCGGGCGGCGGCGATGCGGTCTGCCACCTGCGGGGCCATGCGGTGGCGATGCACCTCCCAGAAGGGACGGGCGTGACGCAGGAAGCGGCGGCGCTCCTCCATCGGCAGATGCGCCCAGATGCGGTGATGGTGCGGCCGCAGCGCGTCGAATGCCGACCGCCAGTCATAGCCGGCCGCGGTCGCCCGCCGGGCATCGGCCTTGAGTGCAATCAGCACGTCGAGAACCGTGCTGGGCAGCACGTCCGGATGAAGGAAGGAGGTGTAGGGCCGCGTCTCCTCATGGCGCAGCGGCAGCAGTCCGCGGCGTGACACTGCGGTGACCGGTCCGCGATGCCCCTGGTCCAGCAGCGACAGCACAGTGTCCACCATGGTCAGCCCGGTGCCGAGGATGGCGACGGGGGCATCCCGGTCGATGGTGCCGATGGCGGCGGCATCCCAGGGGTCGCCGATGAAGCGGTCCGATGCGAAGGCCTCATTCGCGGTCGGGGATGCCAGACAGGGCGGAGAGGGCGGAAAATTGCCGATGCACAGGGCGGCGATGTCGGCGCTGACCACCCGGCCGTCGCCGAGCCGCACATGCACTCCCGGCCGGCTTCCCGACGGGGTTTCGGTGCGGACATCCACCGCTTCGGCGCGGATTAGGTTCAGCCGGGCATAGGCGGGCGCTTCCGCCTGCGCCTCCGCCAGGACATCCTGGATATAGGCGCCATACAGCGCGCGGGAGGCGAAGGCATGACCGCTGGGCGGCATCGGCTCGTCCGGCGTCGGCCCTTCCGCACGGCTCCACAGCCAGCGCAGGAAATGGCGCGGATCGTCGGGATAGGCGCTCATGTTGTAGGCGCGGACGTTCAGCACATGCGTGCCGTTCGGTGTGGAATAGGCGACGCCGGTGCCCGGCCGGTGCCCGTATTCGATCAGATGCACCACCAGCGGCGCCTGGGCGCCGCGCAACAGATGGGCGGCCAGCAGGCTGCCGGTGAAGCCGGCGCCGACGATGGCGATCTGGCGGGGCTGGTGGAAAGCGTTGGGCGGGCTACCGCCGGGGGGAGGCCCAGGGCGATGGAAGTGAGGCGTTGCAGGCATCGAAGTCCGTCCTTCCGTGAGTCATTCCGGAAAAGGCCGGCCGTTGGCGTCTGTTCCCCAAACCTGCCAGGCTATCGCTGAAAGAGGGGACTCGCGTCGGCCGTGTGTCTGCTCGGTCCGCTTCGTTCTGCCTTGAATATCACAGCGCCGGGGACACGCGCCATCGGCCGAAGGGCAAACACTATTCCAAAAGTAGGGATATGCCGGTTTTTTACGCATGCTGCTCCGCATCATCGCTGTCGCCAAGCCCGCGCCGATATGGCACATGCGTTCGGGCACCGCCGCCACTGTGCAGCCGTGCTGCAAGACCGATCAGGAGCACGCCCATATGTCCACGCCGTCCGTCCAGTCCGCCCTCCACGCTTCCGCTTGCGAACGGCTGGAGGCGGCGCTTGCCCGGATTTCCGATCCGCAACGGCAGGGTGACATGGTGTTCACCGATATCTATGCGGAGGAGTCGCGCACAGCGGCGGCGGCCAGCGACCGCCGGGCGGCGGCGGGTCGCTCGCTGGGACCGCTCGACGGGCGGATCGTTTCGGTGAAGGCGCTGTTCGACGTGGCCGGCGATGCCACGGCGGCCGGCTCCGCCATCCTGCGCGGCCGTCCGGCTGCCGGGCGCGACGCCCGGGCGGTGGCCCGGCTGCGCGCCGCGGGGGCGATCATCGTCGGCCGGACCCACATGACCGAATTCGCTTTTTCCGCCGTCGGCATCAATCCCCATTACGGCAACCCCGGAAATCCGCAGGACCGCTCGCGGGTGCCGGGCGGCTCCTCGTCCGGGGCGGCGATCTCGGTGATCGACGGCATGGCGGAAATCGCGTTGGGCAGCGATACCGGCGGGTCGCTGCGCATTCCGGCGGCGCTGTCGGGGGCGGTCGGCTTCAAGCCGTCCGCCGGACGCCTGCCGTCCGAAGGGGCCTTTCCGCTGTCGCCGTCGCTGGATGTGATCGGGCCGATTGCCGCCACTGTCGCGGATGCCGCGCTGCTGGACAGCATCCTTTCCGACGGCGACCCGGCGCATTTGGCACCGCTGCCCCTTGCCGGGCAATCCGTCCTGGTGCCGCGTGGGCGGCTGTTCGACGGGACGGAACCTGCCGTCGCCGCCGCTTTCGAGGCAGCACTCGACCGGCTGCGCGCAGCGGGGGCACAGGTCGTCGACGGGTCCATCGAAGCGGAACTGGACGCGCTGGCGGAACTGGACCGCATCGGCGTCTTCACGGCCATCGAGCTGGCGGCGACCCTTGCCGATCTCGGCATCACGGCGCTCGACGGCATCGACCCGAAGACACGCGCGCGGATCGAGGCCGGTGGCAAGGCGCCCGCCGCCGATTATGTCCGCATGCAGAACCGCCGCGCCGCGTTGATCCGCCTGATGGACGAGCGGCTGATCCGCCATCCCGTCCTGCTGCTGCCGACGGTGCCGATGACGGCGCCCACCATCGCCGAGGTGCTGGACGATGCGGCCTTCCACCGCGTCAATCTGGCGCTGCTGCGAAACACCCGTGTCGCCAACCTGTTCGACCTGCCGGCCATTTCCCTGCCGGTTCCGTCTGTTGGGCTGCCGGTCGGCCTGATGGCGATGGGCCGGCGCGGCAGCGACCGCAGCTTGCTGGGCATCGCCGCCGGGATCGAAGCGGCGCTGGTGGGATAAGCCTTTGTCAGGTGTGCTGTGACCATGATGAGGCCGTGGATTTTCCGCGCAGGAATCACGGCCCCGTGCGTATCACCCATGTGGACGTACGCCATGTTCAAAGAGTAGAAGTGAATGTTTATAAATAACCGATTCCTGACTCCCAAATGACCATCCGTCGTCACAAGCGGTGTCAAAGAGTGGTGCGGGAAAAGAATCCAGTTTAATTTGCGGAAAAATCGCACTTATTGTCTGCCGGCGGTCGGATGACGACTGCAGACGAGAGCCGACGATCATCATGCGTGATGGTCGGATGCCATCCGCTGGCGCCGGGAATATTGGCGTGAGAATGCCGGGTGGCGATCGGCTGAAATGCTTGGAGACTTCCTATGGCTACCAACTTCGCCACTGATACGCTCAAGACCGTGACGTCCAAGGCCACTGCGCCGACCTCATCCGTCACGACCACCGACAGCGCAGTCGCCGAGTTCCGGGACCACCAGCCTCTGCACCAGCACGCCCAGGGCTATGCCGCCACCAATGGCACAAATGGGAACATGACTTACGACACCACCGTCGGACACAGCGCTCCGACGCTGTCGGACAGCGCCGTCGCCGAATTGAAGGCCGCTTACGTCGCGGTCGAAAAGGCCATCGCCGACGCCAAGAGCGGCGGCACGGCGACGGATACGGCAACCACCGACAGCACGGCAAACGATACCTCGACAAGCGATAGCTCCACGACGGACAAGGCCGCCACCGGCAAGACCACCGACACGACCACCGATACGACCACGCATCAGCCGCCGGCCGATCCGCTGGTGAAGGTCCTGGCCGAAGCCACCGGCGAAAGCACCGCCACGGTCCAGGGCGTGCTGCAGCAGGTCCGCGCCGTGCTGCACCAGGAACACCTGACCGACGCCACCAGCCACACCGGAGCGGCTGAAACGACGACCAACACCGGAGCGTCCACCGAAACGTCCACTGGTGGCACCTCCACCACGACGGCGAGCGACGATACCAAGAGCGGCACCGGCGACGCGCCGCATTGGCACGACCGTCTGATCGCACAGCATGACGGCACGACCGATGCCGGTACCGGTCAGGCCGCTGCCGATGGCGGTAGCGCAATCTGGCAGCATTTCCTGAACCACTATGCGTCCGGCGACAGTGCGGTCACCGGCAACGCCACCGTGGTGGCGGCTGTCGACGAGTTCGTCGATACCGTCCAGTCGCTGCATCTCGACCCCGGCCATGGCCAGATGAATGGCCACCTGCATGGCCATGGCGCCGACAGCGTCCATCTGGACACCGCCGCCTGACCGGTCCTGCGCCCTCCCGGCCGACGGGAGGGCGCAAGCCCTTTTCACGACAACCCGTATTTCCGGATCTTGTCGTGCAGCGTGGTCTTGGCGACCTGCAACTCTTCCGCAGCGCGGGCGAGGCTGTGGTCGGTGCGGCGCAAGGTGTCGGCGATCAGGGCGCGTTCGAAGGCCTCCACCGCCTGGGCAAGCGGGCGGTTGGCGGTGGGATGGGCTGTTGCGAAGGGGGGAAAGCCCTGTTCGATGCCCAGGACGCAACGGTCGGCGACATTGTGCAACTCGCGCACGTTGCCCGGCCAATCGTAGGCCATCAGGCGGCGCATGCGCTCGGCGTCCGGCTGCGGGACCGGGCGGCCGTGGCGGGCGGCAGCCTGAAGCATGAACTGTTCGAACAGCAGCGGGATGTCCTCCCGCCGGTCGCGCAAGGGTGGCAGCGGCAGGTTGGCGACATTCAGGCGGTAATAGAGATCTGCACGGAACTGACCGCGGTCGGCAAGCTCGCGCAGATCGACCTTGGTCGCGGCGATCACCCGGCAATCGACATGGACGGGGGTGTTGGAGCCCAGCCGCTCCAACGTGCGCTCCTGAAGCACGCGCAGGAACTTGATCTGCACCGGCATCGGCATGCTCTCGATCTCGTCGAGGAACAGGGTGCCGCCGCTGGCATGCTCCACCTTGCCGACACGCCGTCTGCCGGCTCCGGTGAAGGCGCCGGCCTCGTGGCCGAAGATCTCGCTGTCGATCAGGCTTTCCGGCAGGCCACCGCAGTTGATGGCGACGAAGTTGCCGCCGCGCCGCGGGCTGGCATCATGCAGGCAGCGGGCGGCCAGTTCCTTGCCGGAGCCGGTCTCGCCATGGATCAGCACGTCGGCCGCCGAACTGGCAAGCTCGCCGATCAGCCGGCGCACCCGCGCCATCTGCGGCGATCCGCCGACCAGCCGCGCCTCGATGCTGTCGCGGTTCTGCAGGCGGGCGCGCAGGTCGCGCACCTCCAGCGTCAGGCTGCGCTTGTCCAGGGCGCGGCGCACCACCTCGACCAGATAGTCGGGCGAGAAGGGCTTCTCGATGAAATCGTGGGCGCCCAGCTTCATCGCCTGCACCGCCATCGCCACGTCGCCGTGGCCGGTCATCAACACCACCGGCAGGTCCGGGTCGCTTGCCAGCAGTTCGGCCAGCAGCGCCATGCCGTCCATGCCCGGCAGGCGGATGTCGGTGACGACGATGCCGGGAAAACCCTCGGCCACCAGACGCCGGGCCTTCTCCGCGCTGTCCACCGCCTCCGTCGGGATGTCCTCCAGTTCCAGCGCCTGCTGGCAGCCGAGGCTGACGTTCGGGTCATCCTCGACGATGAGGACCTTCAGACGAGGACCTTTCAGGGCGGAGACGGCAGAGTCGGACATGGAAAATCTCCGGCCTGTATGGCGGTCGGGTCGGTGGGCAGGGTGGCGGCGGGAAGGTCGATGGTGAACACCGCTCCGCCCTCCGGACCGTTCGCCCCGGACAGGGCGCCGCCGAAGTCACGCACGATCCCGGCCGAGATGGCAAGCCCCAAGCCGAGCCCGCCGCTGCCCTCCTTCGCTCCGTCCTTCGCCGCCTCCTTGGTGGTGAAGAAGGGTTCGAACAGGCGGGGCAGCACGTCGGCGGGCAGGCCGGGGCCGGTGTCGGCGACCTCGATGCGCACCCGGCCGCCCTCCGTCCGGGCAGTCAGCGTCAGCCTTCCGCCCGTCCGACCGGCCAGCGCATCCAGGCCGTTGGCGACCAGATTGACCAGCACCTGCTCCAGCCTGTTGGGATCGCAGAGTGCCGCGACATCCTCCGGCGCGTCGACCTGCACGGCGACACCGGAGCGCCGCAGCCGCTGGTCCAGCAGGAACAGTGCGTTGTCGATGGGCCGGCGCACCGCGACCGGGCGGGGGGCGCCGGAGGATTTGCGGGCAAAGGACTTCAGCTGGCTGGTCAGCGCCCCCATGCTGTCCACCAGATGGGCGATGCGCTCCAGGTTGCCCTGGGCGGCCTCCAGATTGCCGCGCTGGAGGAACTTCACCGTGTTGCCCGACAGGGTGCGGAGTGCCGCCAGCGGCTGGTTCAGCTCATGCGCCAGGCCGGCGGAGAGCTGGCCGATCACCGCCAGCTTGCCGGCATGGACCAGCTCGTCCTGGGCGGCGCGCAGGTTGCGGGTGCGCTCCTCCACCTTGCGTTCAAGCTCATGCAGGTGGCGGCGGCGCTGTATCCACATCAGCAGCAGGATGCCGGGGACGGCGCTGCCCATTGCGGCGAGGGCGGCGCGGGTCCAGGCCATGCCGGTCACCTGATCGACCGGCGACAACACGGTCATCGTCCAGCCGGTGCCCTGCAGGGGGGCTGTCTGGGCCAGGAACCCGCCGGACACCGGGAAGACCGTCTCCTCCAGCTGCCCGTCGGCCGGGCGGGAGAGCCGCACCAGTTCGGCGTCGGCGGCAACGCGATCCTGCCGCATCAGACCCAGCGGCGGAAGCGGGCGGGCGTTGTATTGCAGGGTCTGGTCGAAATGATGTCGGGCCGCCTCGTCCAACGGGCGCAGGGTGGTGAATTTCCAGGAGGGGACGGAGGCGAGGATCACCACGCCATTCTCGTCGGTGACAAGGACCGGCGCCTCGACCGTCGACCAGGATTGCTCCAGCTGCTCCAGGCTGACCTTCACCACGGCGACGCCGACGATGGCGCCATCCTCGGTCAGCGGCGAGGACAGGTAATAGCCGGCCTCTCCCCGCGTGGTGCCGACCCCGAAGAAGCGGCCCTGGCGGCCGGCGGCGGCCTCGATGAAGTAGGGGCGGTAGGACAGGTCCTCGTTGATGAAGCTGTCGGGACGGCTCCAGTTGCTGGCGGCCAGAACCCGGCCCTGGCGGTTCATCACATAGATCGACAGGGTGCCGGCCCGTTCGTTCAGCCGCTCCAGATAGCGGTTCAGCCCCCAGGCCAGCGGCGCCCGTCCGGTGACGAGGTCGAGGACGTCGCGCTCCAACCCGAGCGTCGCCGGGAAATAGGCGTATTTGTCGATCTCGCGCTCAAGGCTCTCGGCATAGAGGTCGAGCCGGTGATGCCCGGTTTCCTGCAATGCGGCGAGGCCCATCCCCTCGCTGAGGCGGAAGCCCGCGACGCCGGCAAGCAGGGCCAGACCGGCGAGTGCCGGCAGGAGAAGGCCGATGGTGCGGAGGCGTCTGGCAGCGGGCATGAAAAAGACGGCCATGAAAAAGGCGGGCAAGGAAAGGGGCCCCCGCATCATAGCAGAAGCCCCCGTCCCATTGCCCGCCTGTCTTCCTGACCGGCCGGTCAGGATATCGGCCCGTTACTCGGCAGCGGCCGGGGAGGGGAAGGCGGCACCGGCCTCCTCCTCGTTCTCTTGCCCGCCGATGGCGTTTTCCCACTTGGCGACCACCGTGGTGGCGATGCCGTTGCCCAGCACGTTGGTGGCGGTGCGGCCCATATCGAGGAAGTGGTCGATGCCCATGATCAGCAGCACGCCGGCCTCCGGCAGGTGGAACATCGGCAGCACCGCGGCCACCACCACCAGCGAGGAGCGCGGAACGCCGGCGATGCCCTTGCTCGACACCATCAGCACCAGCAGCATGACGATCTGCTGTTCAAGCGTCAGCGGGATGCCATAGGCCTGGGCGATGAACAGCGACGCGAAGGCCGTGTAGATCATCGAGCCGTCGAGGTTGAAGGAATAGCCGAGCGGCAGCACGAAGCCGATCACCCGCTCGCGCACGCCCAGCGTCTTCAGCTCCTCCATCACGCGGGGATAGGCGGATTCGCTGGACGCGGTGGAGAAGCCCAGCAGCATCGGCTGGCGCATCGCCTTGACCACGCGGAACACGTCACCCTTCAGCACGACGAAGCCGGCGAAGACCAGAACCGCCCACAGCACCGCCAGCGCCACGTAGAAGCTGCCCATGAACTTGCCGTAGACCAGCAGAACGCCCAGCCCCTGGGTGGTCACCACATTGGCGACGGCGGCGAAGACGCCGATGGGGGCGAAGCGCATCACATAGTCGGTGACCTTCAGCATCACCGGCACGACCTCTTCGATCGAGCGGGCGAGCAGGCCGGCCTTGGTGTCGCGCAGCTGGCCGATGGCGAGACCGACGAAGACCGAGAAGATCAGGATCTGCAGAATCTCGTTGTTCGCCATCGCCTCGAAAAAGTTGCGCGGGAAGACGTGGGTCAGGAAATCCTTCAGGTTCAGGGCAGAGGTCTTCAGGCCGGCGCTGGCCGCCACGTCGGGCAGCGGCACGCCGACATTGGCGCCCGGATGCAGCAGGTTGGCGAAGATCAGCCCGATGAACAGCGACACGAAGGATGCCATCAGGAACCAGCCCACCGCCTTGCCGCCGATGCGGCCGACGGTGCGGGCGTCGCCCATGCCGGCCATGCCCGCGACCAGGGTGGCGAAGATCAGGGGCGCGATGATCATCTTGATCAGCCGCAGGAAGATGTCCGTCACCATCGCGAAATAGCCCGCGATCTCCTTGGCGGCGGCCGCGTCGAACAGGCTGTTGCAGACATAGCCGGTGACGATGCCCAACAGCATGGCGACGATGATCAGCGTCGTCTGTTTGTTCATGGTCCTGTTACCTCACCTTGTCCCGCCCGCCTGTCAGCGCCGGCCGGGTTGCGGTCGTATGGGAACCGGCCCCGAACGGGTCGGGGCCGGGTTGGCGGAACGGGTCAGCCGGCGGTCGCCAGCAGCCGCGGCTGGGTCAGCACCTCCGGCCGCAGAACCTCGGCCAGCGCGGCGGCGGTCATCAGGCCGCGCGCCTCAACCAGTTCGGCGACGCCCTTGCCGGTGCGGTGGGCCTCGGCGGCCACCTCGGTGGCGTTGGCATAGCCGATGTAGGGGTTGAGCGCGGTGACGATGCCGATGGAGTTGCGCACGCCCGCTTCCAGATGGTCGCGGTTGGCTGTGATGCCGTCGACGCAGCGGTCGGCCAGCACCAGACAGCCCTGGCGCAGGTGGGTGATGCTCTTGAACAGGCTGTGCGCGATGATCGGCTCGAAGGCGTTCAGCTGGAGCTGACCGGCTTCGGCGGCGAAGGTGACGGTCATGTCGTTGCCGATCACCTCGAATGCGATCTGGTTGACCACCTCCGGGATCACCGGATTCACCTTGCCCGGCATGATCGACGAGCCGGCCTGACGCGCCGGCAGGTTGATCTCGCCGAAGCCGGCGCGCGGGCCGCTGGACAGCAGGCGCAGGTCGTTGCAGGTCTTGGACAGCTTCACCGCCACCCGCTTCAGCACGCCCGAAAGCTGGACGAAGCTGCCGCAATCCTGCGTCGCCTCCACCAGATTGGGGGCGGTGACGACGGGCACGCCGCTGATCTCAGCCAGACGGCGGCAGACCAGGGCGGCGTATTGCGGATGGGCGTTGATGCCGGTGCCGATGGCGGTGGCGCCCAGGTTGATCTCGCGGATCAGCAGGGCGGCCTCCTTCAGCCGCTCCTCATCCTCGGCCAGCATGACGGCGTAGGTGGAGAATTCCTGGCCCAGCGTCATCGGGACGGCATCCTGCAGCTGGGTGCGGCCCATCTTCAGGATGTCGCGGAACTCGTCGGCCTTGCGCTGGAAGGCGGCCCGCAGATGGCCCATCGCCTCCACCAGCCGGAAGATGCCGGTGTAGGTCGCCAGCTTCAGCGCCGTCGGATAGACGTCGTTGGTCGACTGGCTCATGTTGACGTGCTCGTTGGGGTGCAGGTGGGCGTAGTCGCCCCGGCCATGCCCCAGGATCTCCAGCGCCAGATTGGCGATCACCTCGTTGGCGTTCATGTTGGTCGAGGTGCCGGCCCCGCCCTGGATCACGTCGACGACGAACTGGTCGTGCAGCTTGCCGGCGCGGATCTCGCGGCAGGCGGCGGCGATGGCCTCGGCCCGCTCGGCGTTCAGCAGCCCCAGCTCATGGTTGGCGCGGGCGGCTGCCATCTTGATCTCGGCGAGCGCGCGGACCAGATCGGGGTAGTGGGAAATCGGCGTGCCGGTGATCGGGAAATTCTCGACAGCGCGCAGGGTGTGGACGCCGTAATAGGCATCGGCCGGGACTTCGCGGTCGCCTAGCAGGTCGTGTTCGGTGCGCGTTGTGGCAGGCATCGTACGTTTCGCTCCCTTGATTGAGACCGTCCCGTCTGCGCGGGACGCAACCAATCAGGAGCAACCGCCATGCCAGCGCGGGCTGACAGGGTGTCACGGCCTAAGCCATTGATCTTTTTGGATAGGATTGCTGGTCAGAACCGCGGATGTTCGGATTTCCGAATGAGGCCCGCGCTCGGGCGTTCGGAAATCCGAACGGGCAGGGCGGCGAACCCTCGCCCGGTCACTCGCCGAGGCGGCCGGACCAGTCCTCCACCCTGCCGCTCTCCACCCGGCGCCGGGCGAGCGTGCGCCAGCCGGGGGCGAGCGGCTCCAGCTCTGCAATGCCGGCGAGCGTGGGGAGGTCGCCAGTGTCGTGGTAGAAAGCGCGCAGGATGCGGGCCAGCGGCCACTCGGGCAGCGGACGCTCGACCAGAGTGATCCCGTCGCCGGCGGCGACGATGCCCGGCTCCAGCACGCGATAATACCAGCCGGTCCGGCCGGTGGACTGCACCCGCCGCGCCATGTCCGTCACGCCGAAGCGGTGGTTCAGCTTCCAGCAGGGCTGGCGCCCCTGGCTGACCTGCACCGTCGCCGTGCCGACGCGGAAGATATCGCCGACGCAGACCGTCTCTTCCGTCAGGCCGAGCGTCGAGAGGTTCTCGCCGAAGGCACCGACGGACTCCAGCAGCGGGCAGGGGGCGGGCAGGTCGCCGCGCCATGCCGCGTAATGGTCGAAGGGATAATGGTGGATCGCCTTGTCCGGCCCGCCATGGTTGCGGCGGTCGGCCTGTTCGTCGCCCTCGATGCCGGCCGGACCGATGGCGACGGCGGCATCGACCGGATGCTTGCCGATGGCGCTGAGCGTGTCCGGCCGGCCGAACGGGATCGCCTTGCCGGTCAGGACTGCGTTCAGCATGGTGGACTTGGTCATCGGCCCTTCTCCGCTTTGGTGATTGCCGAACGGCTTCGGCTTCAGGCGTGCGTTTCCTTATCGCCGCCCGGCCGGCGCCAGCCAAGGCATCGCCTTGGCAGGTCAGCATTGCGGCGCGCACGCGTAAGACAACGGAGAGGCTGTCCGGCACAAAGCCGGCGGTTGTCCCGAGGCTGCCGGTTGATGCAGGATCCGGACGCCGCCAGCAGCCTGTGGGAGTTCACCGCCGCCATGCCCGCCTTCGCCGCGAATCTGACGACGATGTTCACGGAGTGGCCGTTCCTCGACCGCTTCGCCGCCGCCGCCGATGCCGGGTTCCGGGCGGTCGAATATCTCTTTCCCTACGAGCATGGGCCGGACGCGGTGGCGCAGCGGCTGGAGCGCAACGGACTGACCCAGGCGCTGTTCAACATGCCGCCCGGTGACTGGGCGACCGGGGAGCGCGGGCTGGCCGCCCTGCCGGAGCGGTTCGACGAGTTCAGGGCCGCGGTCGCCAAGGCGCTGGACTATGCCGGGGCGACCGGCTGCCGGCGTCTCCACATGATGGCCGGGCTGGCCGATCCTGCCGATCCGGCGGCCGTCGATGCCTACCGGCGGGCCGTCCGCCATGCCGGTGAGGCGCTGGTGGACCGCGGGATCGAGCTGCTGCTGGAGCCGATCAACGGGCGCGACATGCCCGGCTATTTCCTGAACGACTTCGGCCTCGCCGAACGGCTGATCGTCGAAGCCGGGCTGCCCAACGTCCGGCTTCAGTTCGACCTTTACCACCGGCAGATCCTGCATGGCGACGTGATCATGGCGCTGCGCCGGCTGATGCCGCTGATCGGGCATGTGCAGGTCGCCTCCGTCCCATCGCGCAACGAACCGGATGGGGAGGAGCTGAACTGGCCCTTCCTGTTCGACGAGCTTGACCGGCTCGGCTATGGCGGTTTCGTCGGCTGTGAATACCGGCCGCGCACCGCCACGCTGGACGGGCTCGGCTGGTTCGCCCCGTATCGCGCAGCGGCCCGGTAACGCCCTGCGACTTCAGCCGAGCTTGTGCACGAAGTGGTGGCAGGCGATCTGGTAGCGCTTGCCCATATAGACGCGGTGGGCACTGCTGCGCTCCGGACCGACGGCGGAGTCGAGATGCAGCGCCTTGCAGTCCAGCCTCTCTGCCTCCGCCTTCACCCAATCCAGGATGAGGGCGGCATAGCCGCGGCCGCGATATTCCGGCAACGTCGCCATGTCGACGATGTAGAGGGACTTTCCCAGCCACAGCGAATGTTGCAGGCGGAAGCCCAGGACACAGGCCGCCGGGCCGCCCGGATCGGGAAGAATCCCGGCGAGGCGGTAGCCGTTCGGCCGCAGCACCGTGTCGATGATGCGGGTCATCTCCGCGGCATCGTATTTCGGCCACAGCACCTGCAGGGCAGGCACGGCCGCGTCAGTCTGACCTTCGGAAATCTCAACAATCTCTGGCTGCACGTCTCTTACTCTCGCTGTCGGCTTTCTTATACAGGCCGTTGGTGCAGAATGCTGCGTGTGTAGAGCGGTGTGCAAGTCCGGGCTTGAGATTCGGGTTGGATCGGCTTGGCTGTGTGGCATTTGCCTGCCGCCTATACGCGCATCCGGCGATGGATGCGTGGCGGGCACGCCGGTTCAGACGGCGGTGAGCACGATCTTGCCCTGAACATGGCCCCTTGCGGCACGCTCGTGAGCCAGGCGGGCGTCCGCGAGGGGGAAGACGTTGTCGACGATAATGCGGAGGGTGCCGTCGTCGAGGAGACCGGCGATCTCCGTCAGCTGCGCGCCGTTGGAGCGGACCTGTGTCGCCGAAACCGTGACGCCCCGCTCCATCGCCTCGGCTGCGGCATCGAGGCCCAGCGGGAAGATCGGGAACAGGGCGCCGCCGCGCTTCAGCGTCTTCAGGAACCGGGCGGAGGATGCACCGCCGACCGCATCGACGACGAGGTCGACCCCGCGCGCCACCTCCTCGGCCTTGACCCTGGTGTAATCGATGACCTCGTCGGCGCCGAGATCACGCAAAAGCGCCTCGTGCCGGGTGGAGGCGACGGCGATGACGCGTGCGTCCCGCCATTTCGCAAGCTGAAGCGCGAGGTGCCCGACACCGCCCGCGGCCCCGTTCACCAGCACGGTCCGGCCGTGGAGCGGCACCGGCCGGTGCGGGCGCGGCTGGAGCGGGTTCGGTTCGTCGTGTCCCAGATCGATCAGGAACTGCCATGCGGTCAGCAGCGACATCGGGGCCGCGGCAGCCTGCACATGGTCGATGCCGCCGGGCTTGCGGCCAATATCCGTCGCCGGTGCGGTGACATACTCGGCATAGGCCCGGCTTTCCCCGGCCAGTCCGGCGGGAAAGCGGATCATCGTATAGACCTCGTCCCCGGGCGCCAGCGTGCGCACATCGTCGGCGACGGCCTCGACAACGCCGGAAACGTCGGTTCCGATGATGACGGGGAATGACACCTGCGGCTGCCATTCGGGCGGAAGCATCCGATAGCCGTCGCGCAGATACCAGTCGGGAGGATTGACGCCGACCGCATGCACGCGGATCAGGACTTCGCCCGGCTTCGGCACCGGCTTCGGCGCATCTTCGTAAACCAGAACCTCCGGACCGCCGAAGGCATGCAGCCGGACCGCTTTCATCGTCTTGCTCATCATGGTCTCCTTTTCAGAGTTTCAGGACCGGATGACCATATGGCAGGCGGTTTTGGGATTGATAATCCGCCCCAATATCGCTTCACTCATGCCATGAAGGAACAAATTGTCCTTGAGCGGCTGACCGGCCTGATTGCCTTCGCCCGCGCCGGGACGTTGGGCAGCTTCACCGCCGCCGCCCGTTCGCTGGCGGTCTCGCCCTCGGCCGTCAGCAAGAGCGTCCAGCGGCTGGAGCAGCGGCTCGGGGTGTCGCTGTTTACACGGACGACGCGGTCGCTGACGCTGACGGCCGAGGGCAGGGACCTGCACGAGCGGGCGCTGAGGCTGCTGCGCGATGCGGAGGAGATCGAGCAGGCGGCGATGGCGGCCCGCTCGGAGCCGTCCGGCACGCTGCGGGTCGCGGCATCGCTGCCGATCGGCGTCCATGTCATCGCACCGGCGCTGCCGGTGTTCCGGAGGCTCCACCCGAAGGTGTCGGTCGATCTGCGCCTGAACGACAGGATGGTCGACCTCATCGATGAGAGGGTCGACATTGCGGTGCGGATCGGCGAGCTTGCGGACTCACGGCTGCTGTCCCGCCGGCTGGCGCCGCACCGGCTCTGCTGCTTCGCCTCGCCCGCCTATCTGGCGGCCCGCGGGATGCCGGTCCACCCGGACGGGCTGGACGGGCACGACACCGTCAGCCTTCGTTTCCAGAGCACGGGACAGACGCTGCGCTGGCCCTTCCGGATCGGCGAACGTCTGGTCGAGGTCGTGCCGCCGTCCGGCATCGTCGTCGATGTCAGCGACGCGCTTGTCGCCGCACTTGTGGCCGGTGGCGGCATCGGCATCGCCGCCACCTTCATCACCGCCCCCCATGTGGCGCGCGGCGAACTGGTCCCGGTGCTGTCCGGCTTCGCCGTCGAGCGGCACACCGTCACCGCGCTCTGGCCGGAAAGCCGCCGCACCAACCCGGCGGTACGCGCCTTCCTGGACCACTTGCAGGAGGCGTTTCAGGAGCGGATGGCGGCGGCCCGCTTGCAGGCGTGACGGCGGCGGCGGGCGTTGACGAGGATGTCGGCACCCAGCGCGACCGTCAGCGCCACGGCGCCGCAGAGGAAGACGGCGGCATAGTTCTGCCCGCTGTGGGTGAAGAGATAGGAGTATCCATAGCCGCCCAGCGCCTGGAACAGGGCGAAGGCGGTCGTGGCCCAACTCCAGGCCGCGCGCTGTTCGGTCTGGCTATGGGGCAGCAGCTCGTGGATGCGGCCCAGCACCAGGGGAACCACGCCCGGCGTCAGGGCTCCGAGGACCACCGTCGCGGCCCCGACCGCCACCGGATGGCCGCTGACCGCCAGGGTGGCGACGGCCGCCGCCTGGAGCAGCAGGGCAATGCGGTAGGCTGCAGCATAGCCGACCCGGTCGGCCAGCGATCCGACGGCGACCGGCCCGGCCACCGATGCCACGCCATAAACGACCCAACAGAAGGCGCCGATGTCCGCGCCATGGCCCAGCCCGCGGGCGACGTAATCGACCAGCAGCAGCATCACCGGCACCAGACCGAGGGCATTGAGCGCATATTCCCCGTAGAGGGTGTGCAGGATCCTGCCCCCATGCCGTGGGGCATGCTCCATCGCCGGTGCCGCGATCCCCTGGGGCGGCGCCGACGGCGGCCAGCCGAACCAGGACAAGGCGGTCAGCAGCAGCGACAGCCCGCCCAGCCCGAGCCACGTCTCGTGCAGGCCCAGCCGCATCAGCGCCGGCACGGCGGTGCCCGATGCTGCGATGCCCAGCCCGATACCGAGGAAAATCATGCCGCTGACGAAGCCGCGCCGGGAGGCGGGGATGTGGGGCAGAATGCTGGTCGCGACCAGCACCATGATGGCGCCCCCGGCGAGGCCAGAGACGAAGCGCCAGCCGAAGAACCAGGCCAGCGACAGCGGATAGGCGCAGGCGATGAAGGCAAGGGAGGTCGCCAGCATCAGCAGCCGCAGCAGCGCCCGGTTCGGCAGCAGACCGGACAACGGGCGACCGAGCAGCGCGCCCGCCAGATAGCCGGCGAAATTCGCCGCCCCCAGCGTCACGGCGTCGCCTGCCGAGAACCAGTGTGCCTCGATCAGCGACGGGACCAGCGGGGAATAGGCGAAGCGTGCCAAGCCGACGGCGACGAGGCTGCCGGCCATGCCGGCGAGTGTCGCCATCCAGGCGGAGCTGTCGAGGTGATCCTTCGCACCAACGGAGGTCGTGCTCATGGGCGTGCGTCCCTGTTGACGGCGCCGCGGCTGCGGCCCGCCCGGTTGAACGGGAAATCCTGGGAATGCAGGTCGGAGGGTGGTCAGATGTCCGGCATCGGCGGCAGGCCGAGGCTGGCAAGGGCGGCGCGGGCCGCCCCCTCCAGCAGGCTGCGTTCGGGACGGACGCGGGCCAGGACCCGGATGCCCAGCAGATTGGAGAAAAGCAGGCGTGCCGCATCGTCGGCATCGATGCTGGCGGGGATCTCGCCGCTCTGCCGTCCCTTGACGATGCAGCGGCGGAAGAAATCCTCGATGGTCGCCAGTTCGGCGTTCAGGTAATCACGCATCTCCGGATCGGCCGGCGTGACCTCCAACGCGGAGTTGACCAGCAGGCATCCGCGCCGGCAGCCGTCGCCGAGCGAGCGCTCGATGCTTTCCCGCAGGAAGCCGGCGATGGCCGCGGCTGGGGATTGTGCCGCCTCGTGCCGGGCGATGCGGGCACGCAGGGAGCCGTCCAGGTAATGGTCCAGCGACCGGCGGAACAGCGCCCGCTTGTCGCCGAAGGCGTTGTGCATGCTGGCGAGAGTCATCTGCATGCTCTCCGCCAGTTCGCGGGTGGAGGTCGCTTCATAGCCCTGGGTCCAGAAACGGTCCACCGCCGCATCCAGGACCGCCGTCTCGTCGAACTTCCGCGGCCGAGCCATCGCTTCCGCCTCCAGACCTTGTTTTAGATCGTTCGATCTAAAATCAGCGCGGGGCGGTTCGGGGTCAAGGAGTTTCGGTCCTGCAGAAACGCCGCCCTGCCTTGCGCCAGCGCCGTGGTGTCTGCCCGATCCTCGACCCGAACAGGCGCGTCAGATGGGCCTGATCGGCAAAACCGCAGGCACAGGCGATCTGGCAGAGCGGTTCGTCGGTTTCCAGCATCAGGCGCTGGGCCATACCTAAGCGGCGCCCGATGACGTAGGAATGAGGCGTTTCTCCGGTGCTGACCTTGAAGGCGGCGGTGAAATGCCCGCTGCTGAGCCCGACGAGAGCGGCCAGCGTCTCCACCCTGATCGATTGGGCGATGTTAATCTCTATATGCCTGGTCACCCGGCGGAGCTGCCAGGAAGTCAGGCCGGCCCTGGGTGGAGAAGGGGCGGCGACGGTCTCCGGCTCGTCCTGCCGGCCGGCGAACAGGGAGGCGAGCCGGTAGAGGCAGCGCCGCGCACCGTCGGGGTCATGGTCCAGCACCGCAAGGGCGCGGGTCACCAGCGTGGCGACCATCCTGTCGTCGGCGGTTGCGGGCTGAAGCATCGGGGGGGCTCCCTGCATAGCATGGCGTGCAGGAAGTTTCGCTTGCCTGGGGCACAGGACGGAATCGCACGCTGGGGTCGCCCGCATCGACCCATGGCTTTACGGCTGCTATCCCTTGGTATGGTGCTCACTCCAGCATCGCGCCCAGCCGTCGCCCGTAGGCGGCGATGGCGGCCCCGGCTGGGTGGCGTTCCTCGTTGTAGGCCTGGAGGGCAGCCTCGATGTCCCGATGGTTCGACAACTGCCGGACGAGCGCCATCGCATCCCCCGCCGCCTTGGCGACGCCCATCGCCGTATGTGGACGGACCACGAAGGCGGCATCGCCCAGCAGAGCGACCCGGCCGCGCACCATGGCCGGCACCTCGTAATCGAAGATGGCCTGGAGGAAGGGGCGGGGCTCCGCCGCGATGGCCGCGGCGAAGGGCGGGGGCAGCCGGTCCGCCGCGTCCTGCCGCAGCCGTGCCGCCACCGGCTCCGGCACCTGCCCCGGCGCCAGCGAGTGGGGGTGGTGGCGTCCCCTGGCGTCGGTCAGCAGCACCGGCAGCTCGGCCGCCGCCACCCGCCGGTACCAGACCCAGTTGTAGCGCCGCTGGCCGACCGCCGTCTCCGCCGCCGGCCCGGTGACCAGATAGCCGAGCGTGTGCGACTGCGGCATGTCGAAGAAGGCGAACCGGTCCAGCAGGATGGCGGACTCCGCCGGCAGCTTGCGTTCCGGAACCAGCCCGCGCCAAGCGACATAGCCGGCATACTCGTTGGCTGCGTGCCTGCCCGCCACCGCACAGCGGACGATGGAGCCCAGCCCGTCGGCACCGATCGCCAGATCGGCCTCCTCCCGGCTGCCATCGTCGAATTGCAGGGTCGCCGAGGCGCCGTCCTGCTCCACCGCCAAAACGGTGCGGCCCAGGACATAGCACTCGTCGGGCACCTTGCTGCGCATGGTGGCGTACAGATGGTCCCAGGAGATCTGCATCTGCGGCGTCGCCTGCCGTTGCCGGATTTCTCCGGCGCGGTCGAGGAAGATGCGCTCATGCGCGACGACGCCGACCTGCGCCACATGCTCGCAGCCCACCGCGCGCAGCAGGGCTAACAGGTCGCGCTGGCCGACCAGACCGGCACCGCGGCCGGCCAGCCCGCCGCCGGAACGCTCGTAAAGGCGGACATCGTGCCCCTCCCGCCGCAGCATGGCGGCGGCGAACAGACCGCCGACCGATCCGCCGACGATCCTCACACGCAGGGTCTTCATCGCACTTTTCCTTCAAATAGGGCCAATTCAAGCAGGACCGAGCGCGGCCTTGAGCCGTTCGGGGCTGAGCGGCATGTCGCGCAGGCGCACGCCGGTGGCATCGGCGACGGCGTTCGCCAGCGCCGCGGCGGACGGTCCCTGCGCCGCCTCGGCGGTGCCGAGGAAGGGGGCGCCGGGGCGGTCCACCACCACCACCTCGACGGACCCCGGTACATCGTCGAAGCGCAGGATTGGGTAGCTGCTCCAGTCGAAGCTGGCGCGGCGGTCGGCGGCGAAGCGCACCGTTTCCCGGCCGGTCCAGCTGAGCGACTGCACCAACGCGCCCTCGATCTGGTTGCGCACGCCGTCGGGGTTGGCGGGCTGGCCGCAGTCCACCGCGGCGACCGCCCGGCGGACCATCGTCCGGCCCGTCTCGCGGTCGACCTCCACCTCCATCGCCACCGCGCAGTAGGCGCCGAGATTCTTGTAGCGGGCAAAGGCCATGCCGCAGCCGCGCCGGCCGTCACCCTTGACGCGCTTCGACCAGCCGAAACGGTCGGCCGCCGTCTGCATGACCTCGCGCGCCCGCTCGTCCCGCATATGGTCGAGCCGGATCGCCAGCGGGTCGATACGAGCCGCGGCGGCCAGCTCGTCCAGCATGCTTTCGATGGAAAACACATTCAAATGAGCGCCCAGCGACCGCAGGGCGGAGACGCGCGCCGGCATGTCCTTCAGGAAATGATAGACGACATGGGTGTTGGCGAAGCTGTAGAGCGGATTGGAATTGCGGCTGCCGTCGCCCTCCGGCATCGGGATCGGCTTGCCTTCGGGGACGGGAAAGGGCGGATCGGCCTCGTTGCCGGCCAGGACGCCGCCGGCCCCGACCGGGCGGTTGTTGTGCGGGTTGCTCCAGACCGCATGGCGCCAGGACAGGATCCGGTTGTCGGCGCCCAGTTCCGCCTCCAGCTCCGTCATCATGCCGGGGCCGAGCGGCTCCCAACCGAATTCCTGCTCGCGCATCCATTGCAGGCGGATCGGCCGGCCGGGCAGGGCCCTCGCGATGACCGCCGCGTCGGCCGCCACGTCGTCGGCGCCGTTCTGGCCGTAGCAGCCGGCGCCCTCGGCATGGATGGCATGGACCTTCTCCGCCGGCAGGCCGACCAGTTCGGCGACGACGCGGCGGACGTCGAAGGTGCCCTGGCTGTGGGTCCACACCGCCATCGTCCCGTCCACATACTGGGCGATGGCGCAGGACGGGCCGATGGAGCCATGGCTGATCCAGGGCCGGGTGTAGCGCGCCTTGACGCTGCGGGTGGCCGGTCCCGCAGGCTCGCTGGTGTCCATGATCGCGATGTCGCGGGCCGGCAGCGCCTTCAGCGTTGCGGCCACGGCGTCGCCGGTCCCGTCGGCGGGCAGGGGCGGCTGCGCGGTGCGGGTGTAGGCTGCCCGTTGCAGAAGGCGCAGGGCCTGGATCGCTGTCCATTGCCGCTCCGCCACCACGGCCAGGAAGCCGCCCTGCCGGACGATCTTCACCACGCCCGGCATGCCGGCGACGCTATCCAGATCGGGCGATTGCAGGACGGTGCCGACGCTGGGGCCGCGGACGACGCGGGCATGCAGCATGCCGGGCAGGCGCATGTCGTGCAGATAGGCGGCACCGCCGGTCAGCTTTGCCGGGATGTCCACCCGCGGCAGCGCGCGGCCCAGCGTGCGGTAGTCCGCCGGCTTGCGCAAAGGGGCGTCTGGCACCGCCTGGACATGCAGCGACAGCCCCGCAACCATCTCGCCATAGGACAGGGTCCGCCCATCCGGTGCGCGCAGCCTGCCGTCGCCGCCGGTGCCGACCTGCCCGGCCGGCAGATCCCAGATTCTCGCCGCTTCGGCTGCCAGCAGCATGCGCACATTGGCGGCGGCGTTCTGAATCGCCGTGCCGCTGTCCTGCATGGAATGGCTGCCGGCGGTCAGCCCCTCGTCCGGCGTGCGCCCCGTGTCGGCGGTGACCAGGGTGACGGTGGCGGGCGGGATGTCCAGCTCCTCCGCCGCAACCTGGATCAATGCGGTGCGTATGCCCTGTCCCAACTCCACTTTGCCGGTAAAGACGGTGGCCCGGCCATCGGCATCGATGCGGATCCAGGCATCGAGCCAGGGTGCCGACTTCAGGCTGCCCTTCAGGTCAGGTGCCACCACGGCCGGACCGGCACCGCCCTCGCCGCCGCCGGCGAGCTGGGCGAAGGCCTTGGGCGCCAGGGCGAAGGAAACCACCAGGGCGCCGCCGGTCAGGAAGCCGCGGCGGGAGAGAGGCGACTGGATCGGGCTCATGGCCGCACCTCCTGAGCCGCCTGGGCGCCCACTTGCACCCCCTTGCGCATGGCGACGGCACGGCGGATGGCGCGCAGGATGCGCATGTGGGTGCCGCAGCGGCAGAGGTTGGTCTGCATGTGGGCGCGGATCTGCGCCTCGTCCGGGTCGGGGTTGCGGTCGAGCAGGGCCTGGGCCCGCATCAGCATTCCGGCGATGCAATAGCCGCACTGGGCGGCCTGTTCCGTCTCGAAGGCCTGTTGCAGCAGGCCGGGAGCCTCGGCGCTGCCCAGCCCCTCCACCGTGCGGATGCGCCGTCCGGCGACCGCACCGACCGGCGTCAGGCAGGAGAAGGCCGGCTTGCCGTCGATGTGGACGGTGCAGGCGCCGCACTGGCCGAGCCCGCAGCCGTACTTCGCCCCGTTCAGCTCCAGGTCGTCGCGCAGCACATAGAGCAGTGGCGTGGCCGGGTCGACGTCAAGCGCATGGTCGGCGCCGTTGACGGTAATGGTGACGGTCATGGCTGGGACTCCTCCTTGCGGACGGTGGCGGCAGCGGTTTCCAGCGCGGTCCAGGCCGGCCGCTCGCTGAAACGGGATCGCAGATAGGCGGCGAGGTCGGCGACCTGCACGTCGGTCAGGCTGGCTGCGAAGGACGGCATCGCCGGTCCGGCCGGGCCGGTGGGGGCATGGAAGCCTTGCAGGATGGCGCGGACCGCGTTGTCGGGCCGGTCGAGCTGCAGGGCGGTGACGGTGGAGAGGTCGGGTCGTCCCTGCGTCATCATCGGCGCGCCGTTCTCGTGGCAGCCGGCGCAGGCCCCGGCGAAGAGTGCGGCGCCGGCCGGGTTGGTCCTGGCGGCCTCCGCCGCCCGGTCGGCAGCGGCCGGTGCTGTTGGCGCCCGATCCGCCGACAGCGAGGCGATGTAGGTGGCGATGGCGCGGACATTGGCTTCCGGCGCGCGGGACAGGCCATGCACCACCGGGCCCATCGGCCCGGCGGCGGCGCCGTGGCGGCCATCGACGCCGGTGCGCAGGTAGGTGAACAGGCTGTCCGCCGTCCAGCGCACCGCCGCCGGGCCGGACCCGTTCAATGCCGGCGCCACCCAGCCTTCCGCCACGCCGCCGGAATAGGCGTCGGAGCCCGTCTTCTCGGCCCCGGCGATGTTGCGCGGGCTGTGGCAGCCGCTGCAATGGCCGAGCCCCTCGGCCAGATAGGCGCCGTGGTTCCACTCCGCATCGCGGTCCGGCCGCGGTGCGAACTCCTCCTGATGCAGGAACAGCAGCTTCCATCCGGCCAGCAGCGGACGGAAGCCCAGCGGGAAGACCAGTTCGTTCGCCTTGGCCGGCGCGGAGACCGGTGGTCGGGTCATCAGGAAGGCGTAGATCGCGTCGAGATCGCCGTCATGCACCTGCCGGTAATGGTCGTAGGGCAGTGCCGGATAGAGATGCCGCCCGTCCCGCGAGACCCCGTCGCGCATGGCGCGCTTGAACGCCTCCTTAGACCAGCCGCCGATTCCGCTTTCCGGATCGGGCGTGATGTTGGTCGAATAGAGCGTGCCGAACGGCGTCGCCAGTGCCCGTCCGCCGGCATAGGCAACGCCCCCGTCGGCCGTGTGACAGACGATGCAATCGCCGATGGCGGCCAGCGCCGCACCGTGCGACAGCATTTCCGCCGGGAAGTCGGTTGCTTTGGGCGGGGGAATGGTCGGCAGGTCGCTTCGGTGGGCGATGGCCAGGAACGCACCGATGCCGACAATGCAGGCCAAAGCGCCGCCCGCCGCCCATCTTCCGGCTGTCCGGCCCGTCCATCGGGTTCGTTTCATGCTGCTCCTCCTCTGGTCCGCCGCGGGACATGCAGGCGGGCGGATCGTCCAGGGAGGGTGCCGGAAATCCCGGCTTCGCTATTGAAGATTGAAAGCGGGATTTTTTGAACAAAACCCGCTTTCGGCTTTTCCTAGTCCAGCGGCTTCAGTTCGCCCAGCAGGGTCGGCAGCAGTTCGGCGACGGTGGGGTGGATGTGGACGGCACGTTGCAGGGTGGGGTAGGGCGCCTTGGCGTACATCATGTCGAGCACGCCGTGGATCGCCTCGTCGCCGCCGGGGCCGAGGATGGCGGCGCCCAGGATCTCCTTGCTGTCGGCATCGACGACGATCCGCATGAAGCCTTGGGCCTCGCCCTTTTCCACCGCACGGCCGACGCGGGTCATCGCCCGCTGGCCCACCAGCGCCCGCCGGCCGGAGCGGCGGACCGCCTCGTCGGTCATGCCGACGCGCGCCAGCGGCGGATCGGTATAGAGCGCATAGGCCTGGATGCGGTCGTCCACGCTGCGCGGGTCGCCGTCCAGCAGGTTGGCCGCGACGATCTCGAAATCATTGTAGGCGGTGTGGGTGAAGGCGCCGCGACCGTTGCAGTCGCCCATCGCCCAGATGCCCGGCACAGTGGTGCGCAGCGTGTCGTCCACCGTGATGAAGCCGCGGGCATCCGTCACCACACCGGCGCGGTCGAGGCAGAGATCGTCGGTGTTCGGCGTGCGGCCGACGGCCAGCAGCACATGGCTTCCCACCACCGACGGGGTGCCGGACGTGCAGTTCACCCCAACCTCCACGCCCTCGGCATGGCGGGCGAAGCGGATGCAGTTGGCCGACAGCCGGATTGTCACCCCTTCCTTTTCCAGCAATTCCCGGATTGCGTCGGAGACGTCGGGGTCCTCGCGGCCGATCAGCCTTTCCCCCTTTTCCACCACCGTCACCTCGGCGCCGAAGCGGCGGTACATCTGGGCGAATTCGAGACCGATGTAGCTGCCACCGACCACCACCAGATGTCGGGGCACATGGTCGAAGTCGAGGATCGTCCCGCTGGTCAGGAGATCGACCTCGCGCACCCCCGGCATATCGGGGATCGCGGCACGGGCGCCGACATTGAGGAAGATGCGCCCGGCCGTCAGCAACTCGTCGCCGACGCGCACGCTGCCCGGCGATTCGAAACGGGCATGGCCCTGCAACACCCGGCAATTGGGCATGCCGCGCAGCCAGCGCTCGACATTCTGGCGCGAGCGGCCGGAGACCTCGTCCTTGCGCGCCTTGACCCGTGCCATGTCGATGCGCACCGGCCCGTCCAGCACCACGCCATATTCGGCGGCGCGCCTGGCCATTTGGGCGACGCGGGCGCTGGCGATCAGCGTCTTGGTCGGGGTGCAGCCGGTGTTGACGCAGGTGCCGCCGAACAGCTTGCGCTCGACCACCGCCACGCTCATGCCGGCGGCGGTGAGACGTTCGGCGAGCGGCGGCCCGGCTTGGCCGGCTCCGATGATGATGGCGTCGACCATGGCAGGCTCCTGCGGCCGGTTGCGTTCTTCGGGGGAATGGCGTGGGGCAGGATGGTAACGCCGGTGCCGGGGCTCTTCCAAGCAAACCAAGGTATGACTGGCGGCAAGCCGTGCAGATCGTTCACGTGATCGTCAGATCGTTCAAGAACCGGGCGGCGCCCGCAGGCAATCTGCCGGAGCCGGAACGGCATGGCGCGGGCTTGGAGACTGGCGTATGGGCGGCGCGGAAGGCGGTGCGAAGGGCGACGCGGCATGGGGCGGCCCGCCGGCCAACGGGCGGCCGATGATGGAGCGCCGTCTCGGCTTTCTGTCGATTCCGCTGGCCCTGGCGGTGTTCTTCGTCGACACCTTCACCGACATCGAAAGCGCCATCGCCGTCCTCTATGTGCTGGTGCTCCTGCTGGCCGCAACCGCTTTGTCGCGGCGGGGCATCCTGCGGGTGGCCGCCGGCTGCGCGCTGATGGCGGTGCTCTCCTTCTTCCTGTCGCACTGGCAGGACATGGACCTGTCTGCGGTCCTGCGCTGCGGCGTGTCGCTGGCGGCCATCCTGATCACCGGCGCGCTGCTGGTGCGGGATCATGACTCGCGCGCGTTGCTGTTGCGGGCCAACGGTGCGCTGGCGCGCAGCGAAAAACGCTACCGCAGCATGTTCGAACAGGCGCGGATTTCCCTGTGGGAGCAGGACTTCACCGCGGTGGCGGCGGCGCTCGACGCCCTGCGGGCGCGCGGGGTGACGGACCTTGCCGCCCATGCGCAGGCCGATCCCGGCTGGGCGCGCGGGATGGGCGCGCTGATCCGCACCACCAACGTCAACGACGCCACCGTGGAGCTGCTGGGTGCGGCCGGCCGGCCGGCGGTGCTGGGGCCGCTCGACCGCTACCTGCCGGCCGAGGACCCGGCGATGCTGCAGGTCCTGCAGGCGCTTTGGGAAAAGCGCGACCGCTTCGAAGGACGGGCGCAGCTGATCGCGGCGGACGGGCGCACCCTGACGGTGCTGCTGGGCATCAGCTTTCCCGACGATTGCGTCGACCTGGATCAGGTGGTTGTCGGCGTCGTCGACATCACCCAGCGCGAACGCACGCAGGAGGCGCTGCTGGCGGCCCAGGCGGAGCTTGCGCGCGCCGCGCGCGCCGCCACGCTGGGCGCTCTCTCCGCCTCCATCGCCCATGAGCTGAACCAGCCCCTGGGCGCCATCGTGCTGAACGCGCAGGCCTGCCTGCGCTGGCTGCGCCGCGACCAACCCGACATCGAAACCGCCGCGAAGGCGGCCGACCGCATCGTCCGCGACGGGCGTCGCGCGGCCGACATCGTGCAGCGGACACGCGGCATGCTGGTCAAGGACACCCGCTGCGACGAGACCATCGACCTGCGTCAACTGGTGGACGAGGTGGCGCTGCTGCTGGAGCGCGAGCTTTCGGGCGCCGGGGCCGTCCTTGTCACCGATTTCGCTCCCGCCCCGCCCGTACGGGGCAGCCGGGTCGGCTTGCAGCAGGTGCTGGTCAACCTCGTGACCAACGGATTGCATGCCATGATGGAGGCGGACAGCCCCCGGCGCGAACTGACCGTCTCCGTCGGCAGTCTGGACGGCGGGAACCAGGTCAGGCTTGCCGTGCATGACCGCGGCAGGGGCATCGACGAGGCCAGCCATGCCCGCCTGTTCGACCCCTTCTTCACCACCCGGCCCGACGGGATGGGGATGGGTCTCGCCATCTGCCGGTCCACCATCGAGTCCTGCGGCGGTACGCTGACCGCCCACAATCATGCGGACGGCGGGGCGGTGTTCGAGTTCACCGTACCGGCGGCTCCCCCGCCATCTGCCAAATCACTGGCCGGGAAATCACTGGCCGAGAAATCAATGGCCGAACCGCCAGCCGCCCCGCTGGCCGCGGCACGAGAGGACTGACCGCCATGGCCCAGAAAGCCGCCCCGTCGCCCGACCCTGCCCCCACCAAGGACGATCCGCTGGTTCTGATCGTCGATGACGATGCCGGCATGCGGGAGGCGGTGGTCGACCTTCTGCAATCGGTCGGCATCGAGGGCCGGGCCTTCGGCAGTACGGCGGAACTGCTGGCGGCGTCGGTTCCCGACCGGCCGGGCTGCCTGATCCTCGACGTGCGGCTTCCCGGCCTGGGTGGGCTGGAGTTCCAGACGAGGCTGGACAGCCTGGGCATCGCGCTGCCCATCGTCTTCATGACCGGCTTCGCCGATGTGCCGATGTCGGTCCGGGCGATGAAGGCCGGGGCGACCGACTTCCTCATCAAGCCCTTCCGCGACCAGGACATGCTGGACGCGGTCGATGCCGCGCTTGCCCGCGACCGGTCGCGGCGGAGCCAGCGGGCCGCCACGATGACGGTGGAAACGCTGGCCGCGACGCTGACCCCGCGCGAGCGCGAGGTGATGGCGGAGGTGGTCAAGGGCCGGCTGAACAAGCAGATCGCCGGCGATCTCGGCATCAGCGAGGTGACGGTCAAGCTCCACCGCGGCAAGGTGATGCGGAAGATGCAGGTGCGGTCCGTTGCCGACCTCGTCCGCAAGGTGGAGGTGCTCGACCACGAGGAGTGATGGCTACGGATCGGGCGCTTCGGTCCAGCGTCCAGCCCCGCCGTCCGCCTCTAGACCTAGGTGTGGTATCTGCGACCTGCCCCATCCGGATAGGATGCGTGTGGCGCCTGAAACCGGCGCTTCCATTCAGTCCCCGATCCGGTCAAGGCATCACGACGTGTCCAACGCACCCCTGATAGCGGTGGTCGATGACGACGAGGCGATCCGCGAGGCGCTGGACGACCTGTTGCGGTCGGTCGGCTTCCGCTGCCGGCCCTTCCTCTCCGCCGAGGATTTCCTGGCGCTGGCCGACCGGACGGGGATCGCCTGCATCATCCTGGACGTGCGCATGCCCGGCCTGTCCGGGCTGGAGTTGCAGGAGCGCCTGAACGCCGAGGGCGGCGGGCATCCACCGATCCTGTTCATGACCTCCTATGCCGACGAGACCACCCGGCTGCGCGCGCTGGGCGGCGGTGCCTTTGACGTGCTGGGCAAGCCGGTCGACGCACATGTGCTGATCGCCTCCCTGAACCGGGCCATCGCCGCAGGGTAACGCCAGAGAGCGGCAGCAATCGGCCTTCCGAACGGTTATGTATGCAGCAGGGCCGGTCGGGAGACGGGGCATGGCGGTCGCATCCCACAGAATTGTGGTCTGGTCCGGGGCGTGGGCCGGGATCGGGATGGGCACGCCATGAGCTTCCTGACCCGCCTGTTGATGCTCGTCACGCTGGCCCTGGTGCCGGTCTGTGCGCTGGAGGTCTGGAACCAGATCGACCTTCGCCGCCAGCGCTCCGACGAGATCCATGAACATGCGCAGCAACTTCTCAGCTTGCTGGGCGGGGAACAGCAGCGGCTGGTCGAAGGCGTCCGGCAGATGCTGGAACTGCTGGCGGAAACGACGTCGGCGCAGACCCTCGACGCGGCGGGTTGCCAGACGCTGCTGACGCGGACAGCCACGCGGATCCCGGATTACCTGACGGTCAACCTGACCGGCGAGGACGGGGTCATTCTCTGCTCCACCAACCCGCTTCTGCGCGGGCGTACCATCGCCGACCGGATGCATGTCCGCTCCGCCCTGGAAAGCGGCGGCTTCACCGTCGGCGAGTTCATCCGGCAGCGCCACAGCGGCAAGCCGGCGATGCCGTTCGGACTGCCGATCCGCCGCACCGGTGAAGACGGCAGGACCATCGGGGTGGTCACGGCGCTGATCGATCTCGGCTGGCTCGAACGCTACCTCTCAGAACACCCGCTTCCCGACAACGCCGCGCTGATGATCGCCGATGGCAATGGCATCGTGCTGGCCCATTCTCCGGCAAGGCCGGGGGTCGTCGGTGCCGCTCTCCCGCCGCGCTTCCGTCCTCTGCTCGACGCCGATGCGGTCGGGACCGCCCAGTTGATGGGGATCGACGGGGTGGAGCGGGTGTTTGCCTATGTTCCGCTGTCCGCCGGGGTCAGGCACATCTTCGTCGCGGTCGGCATCGACCATGACGCGGCGACGAGCGGCATCGACGCCGCGCTGACGCGGTCTCTGGTGTGGATCGCCGCCACGCTGCTGCTTGGCCTGCTGGCGGCATTCCTGATCGCCAGGAGGCATCTCTATCTGCCGGTCGCGGCGCTGATTTCGGCGACCGAGCGCTGGCGTGCCGGCGACCGGTCCGCCCGTGTGGGAGCGGTGGATGGGCCGGAGATGAGCCGGCTTGGGCTGGCGTTCGACGGGCTGGTCGAGGATCTCGACCGGCAGATGCAGGCCAATGAGGAAGCATCCGCCGCGCTGCGGGCCAGCGAGGAGCGGTCGCGTGCGCTGGTGGAAAACGCCCCGCACATGATGTGGGTGAACCGGCCCGACGGCACATTGGAATACGTCAATGCCGCGTTCCGGGCCTACACCGGCCGCATGACGAATGAAGAGAACCGGATGGGCGATCTCCATCCGGAGGATGTTGAACGCATCCAGGCGGTCCGGAGAGCGGCCATTCCGGCCGGCGCGGCACATGCCTATGAGCTGCGCCTGCGCCGGGCCGACGGAGCCTACCGATGGCATCTCAGCCGGACCCACCCGATCCACCATGGTGGGCGGATCATCGCGTGGTTCGGCGGGGCCGTCGACATCCACGACATCCATCGCGCCCGCGACGCGGCAGAGGAAGCCGGACGGTCCAAAAGCCGCTTCCTCGCCGCCGCCAGCCACGATCTTCGACAGCCGATGCAGTCGATCCTGCTGTTCGCCGAGGTGCTCCGCCCGCATCTGGCCGAAGGGCCCGGTCTCGATGCGCTCGGGCGGCTCCAGCACGGGCTTGAAATCCTGAAGGGGCTGCTGGACGGTCTGCTCGACATCTCCCGCCTCGACGCCGGCATCGTGGCGCCGCAGTTGGAGGAATTCCGCGTCTCGGACATCCTGAGGAACCTGGACGACGCCTATGCTCCGGTCGCGCATGAAAAGGGCCTGGACTGGCGGGTTCAGCCCTGCCATGCCGCCATTCGCAGCGACCGGATCCTGCTCGGCCGCATGCTGCGCAATCTGGTGGAGAACGCGATCCGCTACACCGACAGCGGGGGAATTACGGTGGACTGCAGCGTGGCGGCCGACCGCCTGCTGATCGGTGTCCGCGACACCGGCCGCGGCATTCCGGCGGACCAGATCGACCGGGTGTTCGAGGAACTTTATCAGGTCGACAACCCCGAGCGCGACCGCAACCAGGGGCTTGGCCTTGGGCTCGCCATCGTGCGCCGCCTGTCCGACCTGCTGGACCATCCCGTCACCGTACACTCGGATCCCGGCCAGGGCTCGCTGTTCGGCATCGCGGTGCCGCTGGCGACGGAGGACCATACGTCCGCCCCATCCGCCGGGGAGGCGGCGCCTGTGGAAATGGCACCGGCGCCGCCGGAGCGGGAGGGGCCGCGGCTGGCGGTGGTGGTGGATGACGACCCCATCGTGCTGGCCGGGATGGAGAGCCTGCTGCGCGCCTGGAAATTCGACGTGATCACCGCGGACTCGACGGACTTCGCGGTGGAGCGCCTGACGCTGGACGGGCGCCGGCCCGACATCCTCGTCGTCGATTACCGCCTGCGGGACAAGCGCATCGGAACGGAGGCGATCCTCCGCATCTGGGACATGCACGATGCGGACATCCCCGGCCTGATCGTCACCGGGGAGATCGGCACGGAGCCGCAGAACGATGCGCTCACCCATGGCTTCGACCTGCTGCACAAGCCGGTCACGCCCCGCAGCCTCGCCGCGGCGCTCGGCCGCCGCCTGGCGATGGTGGAAGGGGGAGCCCGCATCCCGGTCGCCGATACCGCCGAGCCGCCTTCGTCGACTCTTTGATACACACCAATTTTTTGGCCACGCCCAAGCTCCGGCGGAACATTTCCGCTGCACCGTGTTTGTCTGATGACATGGACCTTAAGGAGCCTTTGGTGCCCAACCCCCTCCCGATCGAGAAAGTGCAGACCGGAATTCCCGAATTCGATTTGGTTTTGCGCGGCGGGCTGCCGCGCGGTCGAATACATCTTCTGGAGGGTGTTCCCGGCACAGGCAAGACAACCATTGCCCTGCAGCTTCTGATCCAGACGCGCGACGACGGCAAGAAGGGGCTGTACATCACCCTGTCGGAGAGCGCCAAGGAGCTGGAAGCGACCGCCGCCAGCCATGGCTGGTCGCTCGACGGCTTTGCGGTCTTCGACATCGTGCCCATCGAGGCGCAGCTGGATCGCCAGCAGAGCGTGCTCTACCCCTCGGAGGTCGAGCTTGGCGAGACCGTGCGTCTGATCATCGACCGGATCGAGCGTGAAAATCCTGAAGTGCTGGTGATCGACACGGTGTCGGAACTGCGGCTGCTCGCCCAGGACCAGCTCGGCTACCGCCGTCAGATCCTGGCTTTGAAGCAGTTCCTCCAAGGGCGCCGCTGCACCACCCTGATACTCGACGACCTGACCCATCAGGATGGAGCGAGCGATCTGCACAGCCTGGCTCACAGCGTGATCGTGCTGGAGCAGATCGAGCGCACCTATGGGGCTGCGCGGCGGCGGCTGCGCATCGCCAAGATGCGGGCGGCGGAGTACCAAAGCGGCTGGCACGATTTCGCGATTACGAAGTCCAATGTCCTGGTCTTCCCCAGCCTGATCGCCGAAGAGCACAAAAGCGATTTCGAACAGACCACCATGGAAAGCGGCTTGCCGACCCTGGACGAGTTGATGGGCGGCGGCCTGACGCATGGCACCACGACGATGCTGGTGGGGCCATCGGGGGTCGGAAAATCCTCGATTGCGCTCCAGTATGTCACCGCCGCGGTCAAGCGTGGCGAGCATGCGGCATATTTTTCCTTCGACGAGACTTTCAAGACCCTGCAACTGCGCAGTCTCGCACTCGGCATCGACATCGAAGAGGCGGTGGAGAAGAACCGTGTCGGCTGGCACCGGGCCAATCCGTCGCGCTTGTCGCCCGGCCAGTTCGTCTGGCAGGTGCGTCGCGAGGTGGAGGACCGCAACGCCGGCATCGTGGTGATCGACAGCCTGAACTCCTATCTCAGCACCATGCCGGAAGAGAAGGCGCTCTCGCTCCAGATGCACGAGTTGCTGACCTACCTGAACAACAAGGGCGTGGTGACCATCCTGATCCTGGCCCAGCAGGGCATCATCGGCGACGTGCAGAATCCCATCGATCTGTCCTTTATGAGCGACACCGTTGTCCTGCTGCGCTTCTTCGAGGCTGGCGGCGAAGTGCGCAAGGCGATTTCCGTGGTGAAGAAGCGCACCGGCGTCCATGAACTGTCGATCCGCGAGTTCCGCCTGTTCCCGGACGGGATGCAGGTCGGGCCGCAGCTGATGGATTTCCGTGGCGTGCTGACGGGCGTGCCGGAATATGACGGCTCGGCGGAAGCTCTGCTCCGCGGCTCGTCCGAGACCGGGTGATCGATGCCGATGCGCGGGTCCATCCTTGTCCTGGCCCCTGAAGGGCGGGATGCCGAAGTGATCGGTTCGGTCCTGGCGGAAATCGGTCTGGCGACGCAGCCATGCGCCGATTTGCCGGAGCTTTGCCGCAGGCTTGGCGACGATGTCGGGGCGCTGGTCCTCTCCGAAGGGGTGCTGACCGACATCGAACCGCTGACCGCGTGGCTGGAGGCGCAGCCGCGCTGGTCGGACCTGCCCATCGTGATCCTGACCTCGCGGCGCAGCCGGCAGGCCGGGCGGGGCAGGCAGGCGTTCTTCCAGTCGCTCGGCAACGTCACGCTGCTCGACCGTCCGCTACACCGCGAGGCTTTGCAGAGCGCGGCGCAGGCGGCGTTGCGCAGCAGGGAGCGCCAGTACCGGACCCGCAGCCATCTTCAGGAGATCACCCAGGCGTCCAGCCGGCTGGAAGAGCGGGTCGCCGAACGAACGCAGGCGCTGAAGGCCGAAATGGCCGACCGTCGGCGGGCCGAGGAGCAACTGCATCAGGCGCAGAAAATGGAGGCGCTGGGGCAGCTGACCGGCGGGGTGGCGCATGATTTCAACAATCTGCTCCAGGGCATCGTCAGCTGTCTTGCCGTTCTGGCCCCCACCGTGCCGGACGGCATCCCGCGCGAGCTGTTCGACGCGGCCAACCGCTCCATCGAGCGCGGCGCGCGGCTGACCCAGTCGCTGCTCTCCTTCGCACGGCGCCAGACGTTGATGCCGGAGCCGACCGACCTCGGCGACCTGCTCACCGGCATGAGTTCCCTTCTGGAGCGTTCCCTGGGTGGGCAGATCAGCGTTGCGATCCAGGTGCCATCCGGCCTTCCGGCGGCGCTGATCGACCGGGCGCAGCTCGAATCCGCCATCCTGAACCTTGCGATCAATGCTCGCGATGCCATGCCGGGCGGCGGGCGGTTGTCCTTGACCGCCTCCGTTGCCGAAATAGGCGACGGGGAAACGGACAGACTGGCGGCCGTGCCTGCGGAGTTGCGGCCCGGCACCTATGTGGCGATCCGGGTGGCGGATACCGGTACCGGAATCGATCCGTCGGTGTTGCCGCATGTCTTCGAACCCTTCTTCACCACCAAGCCGCTCGACAAGGGGTCGGGGCTGGGGCTGTCGATGGTCCAGGGGATGGCGACCCAATCCGGCGGCGGCGTCCACATCGACAGCAGCCTCGGTGGCGGAACCGCGATCACCCTCTATCTGCCGAGCGTCGCGGCCGTCGCCGACCGGCTGGAGCGGATGGATGCCGACGTCGAACGCGGCCAAGGCCGCATCGTCCTGCTGGTGGAGGACGACGCCATCGTGCGGATGGGGACGATGGCGCTGCTGGAAAGCCAGGGCCATCACGTCATCGAGGCGGACAGCGGGGAAACTGCCCTGTCCCTGCTGCAAGACGGTGTGGAGATCGATGCGCTGGTCACCGACTTTGCCATGCCCGGCATGAATGGGGCCGAGGTGGTGCGCAACGTGCGGCTCCTGCGTCCCGGGGTGCCTGCGCTGATCGTCACGGGCTACGCGGACACGCCTGATCTGGGCGAGGCCGTGCGCCTGCTGCGCAAGCCCTTTTCGCCGAATCAGATCGCCGAGCAGCTGGCGGCGATGCTGGCAGAGTGACGGTTTTTCAGGTTGCGGGCATGGTTCTGACGAAATCCAGAAAGGCCCGAAGCGGGGCCGGTACCAGACGCCGTCCGGGGTAATAGAGGAAGGGGCCGGAAAAGGACGGCCACCAGGATTCCAGGACGGGTTCAAGCGCGCCGCTGTCCAGATGCGGGCGCAGCCATTGCTCGAACAGTTGAAAGACCCCGACGCCCGCGATGGCCGCATCGATGGCGAGGTCCATGATGCCGCCCGGTCCGACAACCAGCGGTCCGGCCGGGTCGAGGCGGATCGATTCGCCGCCGCGCTCGAATTCCCAAAGCGGCATCGCACCGCTCGCAAAGCGTCCGCGCACACAGCTGTGGGCCATCAGGTCGCGTGGATGCTCCGGCCGCCCGCGTGCGTCGAGATAGGCGGGGGAGGCCGCGGTCGCGAAGCGCTGCCGGCGGGGGCCGATGGGAACGGCGATCATGTCCTGTTCCAGCCGGTCGTCGTAGCGGATGCCGGCGTCGCATCCGGCGGCGAGGACATCGACGAAGCTGTCCTCGCCCATCACCTCCACCCGGATTTCCGGATAGGCGGCATGGAAGGCCGGCAGGATCGACGGCAGGACCAGCCGCGCCGCGCTTACCGGTACATTGAGCCTGAGGGTGCCTGCCACCCGATCGCGGAAGCCGTTCACCACGTCGAGGGCTGCATCGACCTCGCGCAGGGCAGGCTCCAGCCGGGCCAGCAGGCGCTCGCCCGCTTCCGTCGGGACCACGCTGCGGGTGGTCCGGTTGAACAGCCTGACGCCAAGCTGCCCTTCCAGCCGCCGCACGGCTTCGCTGAGCGACGAGGCGCTGACGTTGCCGGCCTTGGCCGCGTCGCGAAAACCACGGGCGCGGGCCACCGCGACGAAAGCGTTCAAGTCCCCCAGCTCATGCTGCATTGTTCGGAAATCCGCACGGGTTGTCCTGATTGTGCAGACTAATCGGACTTGCAGGTGGTGGCTAGATTGGTCAAGCCATCAAGGAGTTCCTCATGTCCGACACCAATCAGACCGAATCCGGCAGCTTCACCCTCGGCGGCAAGACTGTCCGCCGGCTCGGCTATGGCGCCATGCAGTTGGCGGGTCCCGGCGTCTTCGGTCCGCCGAAGGACCGCGACGCTGCCATCGCCGTGCTGCGCCATGCCATCGAGGCCGGCGTCACTCACATCGACACCAGCGACTTCTATGGCCCGCATGTCACCAACCAGTTGATCCGCGAGGCGCTGGCGCCCTATCCGGACGATCTGCTGATCGTGACCAAGGTCGGCGCCCGCCGCGGCGCGGATGCTTCCTGGCTCCAGGCATCCTCGCCGGACGAACTGCGGCAGGCGGTGCATGACAATCTGCGCAATCTCGGCCTCGACGCGCTCGACGTCGTCAACATGCGGCTGTGGGGCGACCATGGTCATGCCCCGGCGGAAGGACCGGTCGAGCGGGAGCTGAGCGTCCTTGCGGACCTCCAGCAGCAGGGGCTGATCCGCCACATCGGGCTCAGCAACGCCACGGCGCGGCAGGTCGAGGAAGGCTGCCGCGTCTGCGAGATCGTCTGCGTGCAGAACCACTACAATCTGGTGCATCGGGCGGATGATGCGCTGATCGACGATCTCGCCGCCAAGGGGATCGCCTATGTGCCCTTCTTCCCGCTCGGCGGATTCTCGCCGATCCAGTCGGGCCTGCTGTCCGAAGTCGCCAACCGGCTCGGGGCGACGCCGATGCAGGTGGCGCTCGCCTGGCTGCTGAACCGGGCGCCCAACATCCTGCCGATCCCGGGAACCTCGTCGGTCAGGCATCTGCAGGAAAATCTGGCGGCGAGGGATCTGGTTCTGCCCGCCGATGCCCTGGAGGAACTGGATAAGCTGGGGAAAGGAGCCTGAGGAACGAGATGGACAAAGGGGAGCCTGCACTCCCCTTTGTCCCGGTGCCGCGTCCCGGTGCCGGTTACCGGCGTTCCACATTCGGCAGGAAGATCGTCAGCAGGCCAAGCAGCGGCAGGAAGGAGCAGGCCGTGTAGACGAAGCCGATGCCTTTCCAGTCCGCCACGACGCCCAGCCCGGCCGCGCCGATGCCGGCGACACCGAAGGCCAGCCCGAAGAACAGGCCCGACACCATGCCGACCCGGCCGGGCAGCAGTTCCTGCGCATAGACCACGATGGCCGGAAAGGCCGATGCCAGGGCCAGCCCGATCACCGCGCTGAGAATCACCGTCGTCGTCAGCCCGACATAGGGCAGGGCCAGGGTGAAGGGCAGGATGCCGAGGATCGAGACCCAGATCACCGTCTTGCGGCCGATGCGGTCACCCACCGGGCCGCCGATCACCGTACCGGCTGCGACGGCAGCCAGGAAGACGAACAGGCAGAGCTGTGCATCGCCGGTGGACAGGCCGAAGCGGTCGATCAGGTAGAAGATGTAATAGCTGGTGATGCTGGCGAGATAGACGTATTTCGACACGATCAGCGCGATCAGGATCGCGACCGCCCGGGAGACCTGACCGGCCGGCAGATCGGCATGGCGCGTCGCTGCCGAGCCGCCTGCCTTGCGCGGCTTGGCATTCCGGCGCTGCCAGCTTCCCAGCCGCACCATCACCACCATGCCGGCCAGCGCGGCGAAGGCGAACCAGCTGAGGCTGCCCTGCCCGCGGGGCAGGATGACGAAGGCCGCCAGCAGCGGGCCGAGTGCTGAACCGAGATTGCCGCCGACCTGGAACAGCGACTGGGCCAGTCCATGGGCGCCGCCGGACGCCTGACGGGCGATGCGCGATGCCTCCGGATGGAAGACGGACGAACCGAAGCCCAGCAGCATCCCGCCGGCCAGCAGGGCCGGAAAGCTTGGCGCCCAGGCCAGCGTGAGAAGGCCGAGCAGGGTGGAGCCCATGCCGAAGACCAGTGAGTAGGGCATCGGCTTGCGGTCGGTGAAAAGCCCGACCAGCGGCTGAAGAAGCGATGCCGTCAGCTGATAGACGAAGGTCAGCAGGCCGAGCTGGGCGAAGCTGAGGCCGAACTCGTCCTTCAGGATCGGGTAGACCGCCGGCAGCAGCGACTGGATCATGTCGTTGAGCAGGTGGCAGGCGCTGATCGCGGCCAGGATGGAAAAGGCCGTCGAGCCGGCGCTGGGCCGGCTCATGGTGGTGTCGGTCACGGGGGCATGCCCTCTTCTCTCCGCCTCAGGCGTCCGGGCCGCATGTCGGCGGCCCGGTTGGCCCGGCACTGTTGCGTTGACTGCATCGTAAGCCTACGGTCGACCGAGAAGGCCCGCCACCGCGGTCAGGCCAGTTTTCTACGAGTCTGGGCCATGGTCAGGAATGTCCGTGTCGACGAGATCGATGCCGTCGAGCGACCTTTGCTCGCCACCACCCATGACTATCCGGACGGCGGCACGCTGCCGCTGCATTGGCATCGGCGGGGGCAGCTGATCTCCGGCATCACCGGGGTGCTGATCATGTCGACGCCGCAGGGCCGCTGGGTGGTGCCGCCCGATTTCGGCCTTTGGATCCCGCCCGGCGTCATGCATGAGGTGCGCATGATCGGGGCGGTGACCACCCAAAGCCTTTATCTGGACCCGGACCTGACCGGCGGAATGCCGGATCGTTGTCAGGTCGTCGGGCTGTCCCCCTTCATCCGCAGCCTGATCGCCCGCGCCGTGGATGTGCCGGCCGATTACGATCCGGACAGCCACGACGGCGCGGTGATGGCGCTGATCCGGTACGAGATGCTGCATCTGCCGGCCCAGCCGCTGACCGTCCCGTTTCCGACCAGTCCAGCGTTGGCCGAGCGCTGCCGGCGCTTTCTGCGGCAGCCGGCGGTGCACGAGACGATCGAGCAGTGGTGCGACGAGCTGGGTGTCAGCCGGCGCGCCTTCACCCGGCTGTTCCGGCGCGAGACCGGGCTGAGCTTTCTGGAGTGGCGCCAGCAGGCCTGCCTTGCCGCCGCCCTGCCGCGGCTGGTGGCGGGCGAAGCCGTCACCGCGGTCGCCATCGACCTCGGCTATGACAACCCCGCCGCCTTCACCGCGATGTTCAAGCGCGTGCTCGGCTCGTCGCCGCGCGCTTACTTGAAGGGCGCCGAATGACCTCCTGTCCGGTCAGGAGTAGCGCATCGCCTGCAGATCGGCGATGAGGCCGGGACCTTCCGGACACCAGCCGAGCGTCGTCTGGGTCAGGGCGCTGGACGCGGCCATGTCGATGCCCGCAAACATCGCCATCCAGCCGAAATGCTCGGCCGCCTTGTCCTGCGGGATGGAGACCGCCGGAATCTTCAGGCCGCGGGCCAGCGTCTCGACGATTTCGCGGGTCGTGACGCCCTCCTCCCCGACCGCGTGATAGCGGGCACCGACTTCCGCCTTCTCGATGGCCAGGCGATAGAGGAGGGCGACGTCGCCCAGATGGCCGGCGGACCAGCGGTTCCGCCCCTCACCGATGTAGGCGGCCACACCCTTCGCGCGGAAGATTTCGATCAGCGGGGTGATCAGCCCCTGCTTCTCCGTGTTGTGGACCTGCGGCAGTCGCATCACCGCGACGTTGACGCCCGCGTCCAACAGTTCGTTGCCGGCCCGTTCCGACGCGATGCGGGGGTTGGGGTGTGTGTCGTCGAAGACATCTTCGCGGGCAAGCCGGCCGTGGCCGGCACCCCCCATCCCCACCCCGGAGGTGATCAGCAGCGGCCGGTCCGAGCCTTTCAGAGCTGTGCCCAAGGCACCGATCACCCGGCCGTCCTTCGCGCAATTTTCGACGAAGCGCGAGAAGTCATGGTCGAAGGCGGTGTGGATCACGGCGTCGGCCTTCTCGGCCCCGCTGCGGATGCTCGCCAGATCCTCCAGCGTGCCGAGGTGCGGCTCGGCGCCGGCGGACTCCAGCGCGCGGGCGCCGTCCCCGGACCGGGTCAGGCCGATGACCCGGTGGCCGGCCTTGAGCAGTTCGGAAAGCACGGCCCGACCGATGAAGCCGGTGGCGCCGGTGAGGAAAATACGCATGGGGAAGATCACCTTTCCAATTCCGTCGCCCCCACTCTGTTCCGCCGTGATATCCTGTTAAAGTAGTGATGTTTTCCTAGTATAGCCGCTACCAGGATCAGCCAATGCAGACCGACACCAGACAGACCGGTCCGGCCGGCACGCTCGCCGCCTTTCTGCGCGACCGCCGGACTCGGCTCGATCCGGCGGCCTTTGGCTTCTCGGGGCGCCGCCGCACGCCGGGGCTGCGCCGGGAGGAGGTGGCGCAGCGCGCCAACATCAGCCCGACCTGGTACACTTGGCTGGAGCAGGGGCGGGGCGGGGCGCCGTCGGCCGACGTGCTGGACCGCATTGCCGGCAGCCTGATGCTGACCGATCTGGAGCGGGAACATCTGTTCATCCTGGCGCTCGGCCGGCCGCCGGAGATGCGCTACAGGCCGGCGCAAGGGGTAAGCCCGCGTCTGCAACGGCTGCTGGATGCCTTCGACGCCTGTCCCGCCTTCATCAAGACCGCGACCTGGGACGTGCTGGCCTGGAACCGCGCCGCTGCGGTGGTGCTGACCGATTACGGCACGCTTCCACCCGACCAGCGGAACATCCTGCGGCTGGTGTTCGGCAATCCGGCGATCCGGGCCAAGCAGACGGACTGGGAGGGCGTGGCGCGGCATCTGGTCGGCGCCTTCCGCGTCGATGCGGCGCGGGCCGGGGCGGTGAAGGAGATCGCCGACTTCGTCGACGAGTTGTGCCGGATGAGCGCCGAATTCGCCCGGTTCTGGAACGAGAACGACGTATACGCCCCGAGCGAGGGGTTCAAGCAGCTGCAGCACCCGGAACTCGGCAGCGTCGAGATGGAATATTCCGCCTTCGCTGTCGATGGACGCCCCGATCTCGGGCTTCTGGTCTACAATCCGCTTGACGAACAGGTTAAAGAACGCATCCGTGCTCTGGCCGGTCGAAGGACCGCGACTGCGTCTGGCGGATGAGCGGTGACAGGAAGGAACAGCGCCGGTGAATCTCTTCTCCCTTCTCGATCAGGCGGCGGCCCGTTTCCCCGGCCGCGGAGCGGTATTCCGCGGGACCGAGCAGATTCACAGCTTTGCCGGCCTTCGCTCCCGTGCGCTGCGCATCGCCACTGGCCTGCGCGCGTCCGGACAGCCGGGCGACCGCATCGCCATCGCGACGGAAAATGTGCCCGAATATGTCGAGCTGTTCTTCGCCATCTGGGCGGCCGGCATGGCGGCGACGCCGGTGAACGCCAAGCTGCATCCGCGCGAGCTGGTGCAGATCCTGGAGGATTCCGGAGCGTCCATCGTCTTTGTCTCGCCCAAGCTGGCCGCGGGGCTGGAGCAGGCGCTGGACGGGTCGCCTGCGGCGTCCTGCCGGCGGGTCGTCATCGGCGGGGAGGGCTATGCGGCGCTGACGGCGGGTGACGAATGGGATGGCCAGATCGATCCCGATCCGCAGGCGCTGGGCTGGCTGTTCTACACCAGCGGCACCACCGGGCGGTCGAAGGGGGCGATGCTCTCCCACCGCAATCTGCTGGCCATGACCGTCGCCCATCTGGCCGATGTCGAGGCGGTGGACGAGGATTGCAGCCTGTTGCACGCGGCGCCGATGTCGCACGGCTCCGGCCTTTATATGGCAGCCTATGTCGCCCGCGGTGCCCGGCAGGTGATCCCGGCCTCCTCCGCCTTCGAACCGGCGGAATTCCTCGACCTCTGCGACCGTCACCCCGGCTGCGGCGCCTTCCTGGCCCCGACGATGGTGCAGAGGCTGCGGCTGGAGGCGGAACGCGGCGGTCGGCGGCCGGCCAATCTGCGTTCCATCGTCTATGGCGGTGGCCCGATGTATGTGGAGGAACTGCGCCGCTCGCTGGCGGTTTTCGGGCCGGTTTTCGCCCAGATCTATGGCCAGGGCGAGGCGCCGATGACCATCGCGTCGCTGCGGCGCCGCGACCATGCAAGCGACGACGATGCGGTGCTGGGGTCGGTCGGTTTCGCCCGCAGCGGCGTCGATGTGGCGGTGGTGGATGGCGACGGCCGGCCGCTGCCCGTCGGCGAGGTGGGAGAGATTGTCTGCCGCGGCGACGTGGTGATGGCCGGATACTGGAACAATCCCAAGGCGACGGCCGAAGCGTTGCGTGGCGGCTGGCTGTTCACCGGCGACATGGGGTCCTTCGACGGGCAAGGCTATCTGACGCTGCGCGACCGGTCGAAGGACGTCATCATCAGCGGCGGCAGCAACATCTATCCGCGCGAGGTGGAAGAGGTGCTGCTGCGCCACCCCGACGTCGCCGAGGTCTGTGTCACCGGGCAACCCGATCCGGAATGGGGCGAGATCGTCGTCGCCTTCATTGTCCTTGAACAGGGGCGCGAAATCTCCCCTGGCAGCCTCGATGACCACTGCAACGCCAGCATCGCCCGCTTCAAGCGGCCCAAGCGCTACCTGTTCGTCGAGGACCTGCCGAAGAATAACTATGGCAAGGTGGTGAAGCGCGACCTGCGCGCCCGTCTGGCCGGCAGGTAGGGCCAGACGGGAAAGGAAGATATCAGCGTCCGGCCGCCTGACGGCGCAGGGTCTTCAACTCCTCGAAGCGGGCGGACACGTCGCGCATGACGGAGGCCATCCCGAGCATGGCGCCGTCCGCGTCCTTCAACGGCACGATGGTGAACTCCACCGAGATGCGGCTGCCGTCCTTGCGCAAGGCCGGTACCGACAGCAGGTCGCCGCTGCCATAGCGGCTCACCCCCGTCTTCATCACCTCGTCATAGCCTTCCCAATGGCGCTGGCGCTGCCGTTCGGGGATGATGATGTCGAGCGACTGGCCCACCGCCTCTTCGGTGGTGAAGCCGAACACGCGTTCCGCCCCGGCATTCCAGAACCGGATGAGGCCCTCCCGGTCGGAATAGACGATGGCCTCCGCCGGGCTGTTCAAAAGCGACACCCCAAGTTGGCGAAGCTCTTCCTCGGTCATCGAATCCTCCCAATGGTCGTTTCGTGATGAAGCATCAGACGTCCAGAACCAACCTTGCGCTGCGCGCCCGCGAGACGCACAGCATCATCGTTTTGCCGGCAGCGCGCTCCGCGTCGGACAGGACGCTGTCGCGGTGGTCGGGCTCGCCCTCCAGCACCGTTGTCTCGCAGGTGCCGCAGATGCCCTGTTCGCAGGACGAGTCGACCTCGACCCCTGCGGCGTAGAGCGCGTCCAGAATGCTGGTTCCCGCCGGAACCGTGACGGTGACGCCGGAGCGCGCGCAGACCACGTCGAAGCTGCCGTCGGCGGTATCCTGACGGTCCGGCTCCGTACGCGGCGTGAACCATTCGAAGCGGACATCCTGGTCCGGCCGGGCGGCGGCTGCCACCGCTTCCATCAGCCGCTGCGGACCGCAGCAATAAATCGGGATATCGTCCGGCGTCGATGCCAGCAGTTCATCGACCGCCAACCGCCGGCCTTCGTCTGCGGCATGCAGGTCGACGCGGCCGTGGGACAGGGCACGGAGGTCGTCGAGGAAGGGCGCTGCCGCAGCGTTCCGCACGCAATAATGAAGGACCCAGTCGGCACCCCGCTCGGCCGCCCTGTTGATCATCGGCAACAGCGGCGTGATGCCGATGCCGCCGGCGATGAACAGATAGCGTGCTGCGTCGTCGAACCGGAAATTGTTGCGGGGCGGGGAGATGGTCAGGTCGGTGCCAAGCGCCAGTTCGCCATGGATGAATCCCGACCCCCTCCCGCCCGGCACGCTCAGGACGGCGATGCGGTAGGCGTGGCGGTCCGCCGGATCGCCGCACAGCGAATAGGACCGTACAGTCCCGTCCGGCAGACGGAGGTCGATGTGGGCGCCGGGATCGGCCGGCGGCAGACCCCGCCCGTCCGGATCGCGCAGTTCGACCAGCCGGACCTGCGGTGTGATCCGGTCCAGGCGGTGCACGCGCAACGTCCGTGGTGCCTTGGCCGAGTGCTGGGGCATTTCAGGCTGCGTACTGCTCATCATCCTGCCTGCGAGTGTCGTCGGCGGGTCTGGTATGCCAGATCCAATGCAGGCAGCCTAAAACCTCAAGTTAACTTCAGGTCAAGGGAAAATGTGGAATTCCGGCTCGGCGGATCATCCGGCGGCCGCCGTGCGTTGTTCGCGAAACGGTGCGCGGGCACCCCCAACGGGAGGAACTGTCATGTCACGGTCGACGATCATGGTCCTGGTTGCAGCGCTTGGTTTGGCAGGAACGCCGGCGTTGGCGGCATCGGGCGACGTCCATGCGGTGACGGGCGAAAAGGTCAACCTGCGTGCCGGTCCGTCCGACGACGCGGCGGTCCGCTCCACGATCATGCGCGGCGAGGATGTGGTCGAACTGCGGCGGGACGGCAACTGGATGGGCGTTCGCGTCCTGCGCACCGGAGAGGAGGGCTGGCTGTTCTCCGACCTCGTCAAGCGGCAGAGCGCCAGCACTCTGGGCAGCGGGGAAAGCGCTCCGGCACAGGCTGGATTCGGCAAGCTTTCGCCCGGCTTCGACGGTCTGGTCGCCGGCATCGGCGAGCAGCTCGGCTACCGCTTCGCTGACAAGGTGGAGCAGGGCGCCAATGGCACGCTGCGGGTCGTGCCGACCCAGGAATGGCTGTACAACACCGGCCGCGACGCCAAGATGTTCGCAGCGCTGGCCCTGTACCAGATGTGGAAGAACTACAACAACGGCAAGCCGGTGACGGTCACGCTGGGCGCGCAGGGACCGGCCGCCATCACCATCGCCGACGCTGCTAAGGGGCCGGAGCTTACCGGACCGGCCTTCAGCCCGGCACGCTGATAGCGCAAGGGTCGCGAGCCCCCGGCGCGTTCGCACCGGGGGCCTGCGGTTCTTGCGGATCGTCAGATTTCCCGCTTGCTCATCTGGTCGGCGATGTAGTCGGCCTGCCGGATCGCCAGCGCGACGATGGTCAGGGTCGGATTCTCGGAGGCACCGCTGGTGAACTGGCTGCCGTCCGACACGAACAGATTCTTCACGTCATGCGCCTGCCCCCACTTGTTGACGACGCCGTCGCGGGCATTGGCGCTCATCCGGTTGGTGCCGAGATTGTGGGTGGACGGGTAGGGCGGCGTGTGGATGGTCCGCACCGCCCCCACCGCGTCGTAGACGGCCGACCCACGGCCATAGGCGTGGGTGCGCATGGCAATGTCGTTGGGATGATCGTCGAAATTGACGTTGGGGATCGGCAAACCGAACTTGTCCTTTTCCGTCGCGTGCAGGGTGATGCGGTTGGTCTCGCGCGGCATGTCCTCGCCCACCAGCCACATGCCGGCGATATGGTCGTAGGCGTCCAGTGCCGAGCTGAAGTCGCGGCCCCAGGCACCCGGATCGAGGAAGGCCGCCATGAAGGGCACGCCGAGCGACAGCGTTTCCATCTCATAGCCGCCGACGAAGCCGCGCCGCGGGTCGAAACGGGATTCGTCGCGGATGATCCCGGCCATGGTGGTGCCGCGGTACATGTGCACCGGCCGGTCGAACACCCCATAGACCGAGCCGGTCATGTGCCGCATGTAGTTGCGTCCGACCTGACCCGACGAGTTCGCCAGCCCGTCCGGGAACATCGTCGATGCCGAGTTCAGCAGGAGGCGCGGGCTTTCGATCGAGTTGCCGGCCACCGCGACGATGCGGGCCTTCTGCCGATGCATGGCGCCGGTGGCGTCGGCATACAGCACGGCATTGACCTTGCCCTTCGCGTCATGCTCGATCTTCAGCACCTGGGCGTTCGGCCGGACCTCCAGATTGCCGGTGGCCTCGCCCTTGGGGATCTCGGTGTAGAGGGTCGACCATTTCGCCCCCGACTTGCAGCCCTGGAAACAGAAGCCGATCTGCTGGCAGGCGCCGCGGCCGTCGCGCGGCTTGCTGTTGATCGACATGTTGCCGGTGTGGAACTCTGCATAGCCGAGCTTCTTGGCACCGGCCGCCAGCACCTTGTAATTGTTGTTGCCGGGCAGGCGCGGGATGCCGTTGGTGCCGGTCGTCCCCATCTTGAACTCGGCCTTGTCGTAATAGGGCTCCATCTCCGCCAGCGTCACCGGCCAGTCGAGCAGGTTGGCGCCCTCCACCGCGCCATAGGTCGTGCGCGCCTTGAACTCATGCTCCTGGAAGCGCAGCGAGGCGCCGGCCCAATGGACGGTGGAGCCGCCGACCGCCTTGACGATCCAGGCCGGCAGGTTGGGGAAATCCTTCGCCACCCTCCAGCTTCCCGATGTGGTGCGCTTGTCCAACCAGGAAATCTGCGAAAAGCTTTTCCACTCGTCATTCACGAAATCCTGGATCTCGTGACGTCCGCCGGCTTCCAGACAGACGACCTTGATCCCCTTCTGGGCTAGCTCGTTCGCCAGGGTGCCGCCGCCGGCCCCCGATCCGATCACCACCACGACGCTGTCGTCATCCATCGCGAATTTCGCAACCATGTCTCGGTCCTCCCCATTTTTTCGGGCATTCGGTGCGGCAGACGGACGGCGCCGTCAGGCGTCCTTGATCCAGTCCAGATCGTCGAAGCCGCGATGGATGTAGCCGCCATATTCAGCCGACGCCCCTTCGTAGCCGAGCTTCGCCCACACCTCCGGCTGGTTGTAGAGGGCAACCACCATGTCGCCGCGGACCTTGCGGAAGAAGGGCGTGGTCTCGATGGACTTCAGCACGGCGACACGGTCCTTTTCCGCCTTGATGGCGGCGTAGGGTGCGTTGCTCAGCTTGCGTGCGGCGGTGTCGAGGGCCACCGCCCCTTCATTGAGCTGGCCCGCCAGGGTGGCATCCTTCGCCGCCGCCTGATCCATCGAGGCCAGTGCCGTCTCGTAATAGGCGTCACCCAGCCGGTCGTGCGGATAGAGATCGCGCACCATCACCAGCAGGGTCTTGGCCGCATCGGGCTTGATGGCGGTCAGCCCTTCGGCCCAGGCCGGCATCGCCGTGATCGACACCATGCCGCCGGAAACAGCACCGGCCGCCGCAACCGACGCGGCGGAGGTCTTCAGAAAGTTGCGCCTGTTGAACCGTGTCCGCTTGTCGAGAACGCGCATGATCGACGTCTCCTTCCCGTGGTTCGGTTATTGTTGGGTTGAGGTTTGGACCTACCGGTAGCGGCCGTGGCGTTGCAGAACCTCGGTCTTGTAGCCGTCCGGATCGGTGACGAAGAAAAAGCGGGCCAGCAGGGTGCCGCCGGGCGCGAACTCCTTCATCGGGGTTACCGGGAAGCCCAGGGCCGACAGCCGGCCGTGTTCGCGCTCCAGATCATCGACGGCCACCGCCATGTGGCCGTAGCCGTCGCCATGGGTGTAGGGTGCTGTCCGGTCATGGTTGACGGTCAGTTCCAGCTCCATGTCGTTTTCGGCGTTGTGCAGGTAGATCAGCGTAAAGCCGTCGAAGCCCAGCCGCTCGGCCGGCTCCAGCCCGAAAGCCTTGGCGTAGAAGTCCAGCGACCGCTGTTCTTCGAGGACGCGCACCATCATGTGGATGATCTTGGCCATGGTGCTTCCCATGATGTCGTTGAGGGAGGGCGTTACCGTTCGGCGTTGGTTTCCAGGAACTGGACGATGCTCTTGCGGATGGCATCGTCGTCCTGGTGGTAGTTCATGTAGCTGCCGGGAACGAACTGGTTGGAGTTGGCCAGCCAATGCTCCAGATGCCCGGCGTCCCAGGCGAAGCCGGCACCTCGCAGCGCATCGGAATAGTCGAAGCCGGTCACGCTGCCGGCCTTGCGCCCGATGACGCCGTAGAGCGGCGGCCCGGCGCGCGGCCCGTCGTCCTTCTTCACCGAATGGCAGGTTCCGCACTGCTGACGGAACAGCGTCTCGCCATCCGCCGCCGCGGATTTCCGCGTGAAGGGCGAAAAGGGAATGGACAGAAGGAGCAGCAACATCACCCAGCGGTGCGGCGACATCCTCGCGTGCATCGCATGCCTCATCGTTTGAAGATCCTCCCGAGAGTCCGGCCGAAGCCCTTGGGCGCCAGTCCGCCGGTCCAGCCGGTGCGGCGCCATTCGACGGGAGTGGAGCAAGGGGCATGCCACAACACCCGATGCCGTGCTGGACAAGGGGCAGGGCGGGGTTTGCGCGGTGTCGCCGGAGATCGCTGTCCCAACTGTTTCATAATGGGACATCTCGGGTGCGACAGATCGTCCCATCATGAGACAGTGAGTCACACAAACCTTCTTTAAAATCGACTGTCCGGCCCGCTTCCACATTTTGGCACGCCGGTTGCTCTATGGGGTGGGCGTTGCAGCCGCCCCGGTTCGGCGGTCGCAAACGGCCTGGAGCTGCGGACCTTTATCGCCGCGCTGTTGTGCGGTCCCGGTCCCGCCGATCCCGCCCTTGGAACTGCCGGTATCCCGTCATCTGGCAGGCATGGCCGACGCGATCCTTCAGGCCTGGATCAACATCATCAAAATCATGGGGAGAGACGACATGCCGGATGGATTGACGCTGAACAAGATCACCAGCCAGAAGGGCATCGGCATCAGCGAGGCGGCGCGGCGCGTCGCCGATCTCGGCTGGACGCCGTCCTACGTCAAGGAGGCGATGAGCTTCCCGACCGACTACAAGGTCTCCAAGGCGCCGCGCGACCCGATGAAGCAGGTCCTGCGCTCCTACTTCCCGATGCAGGAGGAGAAGGACAACCGCGTCTATGGTGCGCTGGACGCGGCGCTGCGCGGCGACATGTTCCGCAATGTTGAGCCGCGCTGGATCGAGTGGATGAAGCTGTTCCTGGCGATCATCCCCTTCCCGGAGATCTCGGCGGCGCGGTCGATGGCGACGCTGGGCCAGCTGGCGCCCGGCGACGACCTGCGCACCGGCTTCACCATGCAGATGATCGACGAGTTCCGTCACTCGACGATCCAGATGAACCTCAAGAAATGGTACATGGAGAATTACATCGACCCGGCCGGTTTCGACATCACGGAGAAGGCGTTCGGCAAATGCTACGCCACCACCATCGGCCGGCAATTCGGTGAGGCCTTCCTGACCGGCGACGCCATCACCGCGTCGAACATCTATCTGCAGGTCGTGGCGGAAACCGCCTTCACCAACACGCTGTTCGTCGCCATGCCGTCGGAGGCGGCGCGCAACGGCGACTATGCCCTGCCCACCGTCTTCCTGTCGGTGCAGAGCGACGAGTCCCGCCACATCGGCAACGGCCATTCCATGCTGATGTCGGTGCTGAAGGAGCCGGACAACCACCTGCTGCTGGAGCGCGACATCCGCTATTCCTTCTGGCAGAACCACATGATCGTCGACGCCGCCATCGGCACGATCATCGAATACGGCACCAAGCACCGGGACAAGAACAAGGAATCCTACGCCGAGCTGTGGCACCGCTGGATCTTCGAGGACTACTACCGCACCTACCTGCTGCCGTTGGAGAAGTACGGCATCAAGATCCACCACGACGACGTTCACGAAGCCTTCGACAGCATCGTCAAGAAGAACTACGTCCACAAGATCGCCCAGTTCTTTTCCGCCGGCTGGTGGGCCAATTTCTGGCGCATCGAGGCAATGACCGAACGCGACTTCGAATGGTTCGAGAGCAAGTATCCGGGCTGGTATGACGAATTCGGCATCTGGTGGGAGAATTACGCCAAGCTCAGCAAGCCCGGCAGCGTGCCCATCACCTTCGCCGACACCGGCTATGTCTATCCGCACCGCTGCTGGTCGAGCCTGGTTCCTTGCGTGATCCGCGAGGATTTCACGACCGACGAGGTCGACGGCGAGCTGTTCACCTATGCCTCCGAGGTCGACCGCTGGACCCACAAGGAAGCCTTCGCCGCCGAATACCAGGGCCGCCCGACCCCGGCGATGGGCCGCTTCTCCGGCCGGCGCCAGTGGGAGGAGGTCTATGACGGCTGGGATCTCGCCGATGCCATCCAGGACATGGGCTTCGTCCGTCCCGACGGGAAGACGCTGGTCGCTCAGCCCCATCTGTCCTTCGAGGAGAAGGACATGTGGACGCTGGACCATGTGCGCGGCCACACCATCCGCAGCCCGCTGCTGGCGCTCCGCGAAATGACGCCGCAACAGCGTCAGGCGCATGTCGAGGAATACCGCAAGGGCTTCAAGATCCGCCGGGTCTGATTTTCCGCCTCTTCACTCGGGTCCGCCCCCCTTTCCGGCCCCCCTTTCCGGCTGGAGAGGGGGAACGGGATCCCCTGCGGACTTTACAGGCGGACATCGCCGCGGAGATCGACAGACCATGACCGCACAAGCGCTGCACAACAACCCGGCCGTCCACACCGTGCGGCTGGAGCCGGTCGGCATCGAAATGGAGGTCGCGGAAGGGGAAACCATCCTCGACGCGGCCTTCCGCCAGGGCGTCTCGCTGATGCATGGCTGCAAGGAGGGGCAATGCTCCGCCTGCAAATGCCTGCTGATCGACGGCGACGTGGAGATGCTGAAATACTCCACCTTCGCGCTCTCCGATCCGGAGCGCGACAGCAACCACATCCTGCTCTGCCGCTCGCTGGCCTACAGCGACGTGGCGGTGGAACTGCTGAACTATGACGAGGATCTGCTGTCCCGATCCATCCCGGTGAAGGACTTCGACGCGCGGCTGGAGGCGGTGGAACCGCTGACCCACGACATCGTCGCCATCGCGCTGGATCTCGACCAGCCGATGAAGTTCTGGGCCGGCCAATATGCCGACATCACCCTGCCCGGCATCGGCCTTACCCGCTCTTTCTCGAT